>OCZT010008246.1_pt1 | contig 10162 bp, 4 predicted proteins | sample 1539031 | NCBI WGS metagenome assembly OCZT01 (sample SAMEA3539308, study PRJEB22396) | soil metagenome | biome: tundra; feature: field; material: soil | place: USA | collected 2010-05 | depth 0.15 m
TGTGAATTTCAGGCATTGATGCGACCACTTGCTTCGACTTAGGGGTGTTGCGCAGTCCTTTTTGCGACCATGCGCAATCTTTGATGCAACTGGTGGCGCAATCCTTTTTGCGACCGGTTCCGCCGGCCCGTAGACCCCCAAAACATTGTTGTCAGAAAGTGTTTGAATCCCAACGTCAGTTGCTGTAATTTAAGCTATCCGACCGATCTCCGGCGCCCAGTTTCACAACTCGTCCTTTGCGGTTGAGAAAGGAGGTGCGACATGGAGCCAGCAGCCCCCCTTCCCGGCACCGCCGGCACTGCCACACCCGTTTCCAGAGAGCTTGTCGAGATCACTGATGAAGAGTGGGCCATCGCCGCGCATCGCTTTGAACTGCTGCAACCGTTGCTGACTCTGTGGGCACTGCCCAAAGAAGAGGTTCGTCAGGTTGCACGGCTGCTGAGTGTCAATGTGGCCACCATCTACCGCTGGATGGTGAAGTTGAAACACACCAACCAGGTATCCAGTCTGCTGCTGAGCAAGCGCGGCATGAAAGACGGACATGTTCTCATCGACGCAGCCGTCGAAGTGATCATCCAGGAAGAGATCGAACAGTCGTACTTGAACGAGCTACAGCTGTCGGCCAAGACTGTCGCCCGCCGAATCTTTTTGAAATGCCGCGAGCTTGGCTACGACTTGCCGTCCGAGGGCACAATTCGCAACCGGATTCGCAGGCTGCCGCCGAGCACACAAGTTGAACGGCGGATGGGCAAAAAGGCCGCGCGCGAGCGATTCCATCCCAAGACAGGACATCTTCCTGGCGCGGATTACCCGTATGCACTCGTCGAGATCGATCACACGCCGCTCGACCTCATCCTGGTGGACGATATACATCGGCAACCGATAGGGCGTCCGTACTTGACGCTGGCCATCGACGTGTTCAGCCGCACGGTCGCCGGCTTCCATCTGTCGCTTGAGGCGCCGAGCGCGACCAGCGTCGCTCTGTGTCTTGCGCACGCGATCTTGCCGAAAGACCTGTGGTGCATGGAGCGAAAGCTGCCCAATGCCTGGCGGGTCGAAGGGCTCATGGACTGCGTTCACTGCGATAACGGTCCTGAGTTTCACAGCAAGGCCTTACGCCGTGCCTGCGAACAGTACGGCATCCGGCTGCAGCATCGGCCGGTTCGCGAGCCGCATTATGGCGGGCATATTGAACGGTTGCTTGGCACCTATGCGATGGAAATCCATGTCTTGCCCGGGACCACGAAGTCGAATCCAGCCGAGAGGGGCGAATACGAATCCGAAAAGCACGCCTGCATGACGCTCCAGGAATGCGAATCGTGGCTTGCGGAGTTTACGACCGGCGTGTATCACCAGAGGGTCCACAGCGCTCTCGGTGTTTCGCCTCTGGTGAAATACCAGCAAGGTCGACCCGTCCAGGCCGAAGACGGGCAAAAAGCGCCCCGCGCCTGTTCGGATGAGCAGCGTTTGCGACTGGACTTCCTGCCGTATTTTGAACGGGTGGTCCAGCCGACCGGCGTTCACATCGACGGCATCGACTACTATCACGACGTGCTCCGCACCTGGATCGGCGCGCCCGACCCCGCCGACCCCAATGCCCGACGAAAGTTCGTGGTGCGAAGAGATCCCCGCAACATCAGCCGCATCTATTTCTACGATCCGGAACTGCAGCAGTATTTCGAAATCCCTTACCGCGATAACACACATCCGGTAATGTCCCTGTGGGAGTTGCGTTCGCTGCAGCAGAATCTACGTCAGCAAGGCCGCGAGCAGACTGACGAAGATGCGGTGTTCGATTCTCTGAAACGCCTACGCGATCAGCAGGAACTGGCTGCTGAAAAGACCTTGAGCGCGCGGCGGGCCGTCCAGCGCCGCCGCGTGAATACCGGAACAGAATCCGCGGCTCCGGAGATCCGTTCGTCCAGTGCGGATGAGCCGGCTTTCGCCGGCCCGCCTCCTGAGCCTTTTGCGGACATCGAGGAGTTTCGCCATGAGCGACTATGAGCACCTGGCTCCTCGCGCGCGAAGCATGGCAGGACGACGCCCGGAAGAGCGCATCCGCTCCCTCCAATTCCCGGTCTGGATCGGTTACACGCGGGCCCGCGCCATTCTTTCCCAGCTCCAATGGCTGCTGGAGCACCCGCCCGTGCACCGGATGCCAAATCTGCTCATTGTAGGCCGGACAAACAACGGCAAAACCATGATCATCGACCGCTTCCTAGAATCGCAATCATCGCGATGGGGCAAGCCGGAGGTCACTATGCCGATCGTCTCAATCCAGGCGCCGCCTAAACCGGAAGAGCGGCGATTCTACGGGGAGATCGTGAAGAGCTTGGCCGAGGTGAAAGCCGTCTCGGCCACGGCACAGGCCCAGTTGGATGTCGTCGGCTTACTGCGAGCCGCCCGTACGAGGATGCTTATCATCGACGAGATTCATCACATCCTGGCCGGCCACATCAGGATTCAGAGTGTGTTTCTCAATGCCATCAAGTACCTGTCCAATGAGCTCCGAATCCCCATCATCGCGGTTGGCACCAAAGACGCGCTGCGGGCAATCCAGACCGATCCGCAAATGGCCAACCGCTTCGAGCCAGCGCCGGTTCCCAAATGGGTGCTCGATGATGAATTCCGGCGGCTGCTCGCCAGTTTCGAAACGGTGCTGCCGCTCCAGCAACCATCCGGTTTGGCGATGGGCAATCTTCCACTGCGGCTGCTCGCCATGTGCGAGGGACAACTCGGCGAGCTGCGGGCCGTGCTAGTGCGGGCAGCAACCGTGGCCATTGAATCCGGCAAGGAAGCGATCACCGATTCGATTTTGGAACAGCTGCCTTGGACACCTCCCTCAGAACGCCGGGCCGAAGCCGAACGTGTTGCCTAGAACGAATGTCGCCGCCCCATCCAACTCGAGCATTGGGATGGATCCCCTATCGGCGCGCAGAAGAGATTCTGACTCTATTCGATGCCCTCATGAATGAGGCCGAGTCATCACCGCGTGTTTGCCTCTTGGCCGGACCGCCGAACAACGGAAAAACGGCTCTGGCCGATCGTATGGCAGCTACGCACCCGCCCTCCCTCCAGCGTCTCGGCCCCAATACCAACTTTCCGGTCCTGTGCCTTGAGACGCCCCCCACGCCTGCTTTTCGAAGGCTCTTCAAGAGTGCAATATGGAAGACCGGCGCGCTCGCGGTGACGTGCGACCGGATGGAAGCGATTCAATACCTCGGCACGATACTCAAAGCGATCCACACGCGGATGATCGTCCTCGACCAAGCGCAGAATATTCTGGCCACTACGCCCTTTCAACGGGACGAGTTTCTAGGCTTTCTACTCGAGGTCGCTCAGCGGGCCAAGGCGACCGTCGTGCTTGTGGGCACAGTGGAGGTTCTTGAACTCGGACCTCTGATCGGCCGATTCGATGTGGCTTCTCTTCCCGCCTGGCCACTGAATGATGAGTTCCAAAACATGGTCGAGGCTCTCGAAAGCGGCCTGCCCGATGGAGGCCGCCTAGGAGCGACTGGATTCACTCCGATAATTCATCGCCTGTCCGAAGGCCGCTTGGGTGAGTTGGTCGCCCTTCTCACGGCTGTTTCAGGGCGCGCAATCGAGGGCGCCCAGGCGCAACTGGATGCGCGCACTCTCGACGCTTGGGTTCCCCCTTCTAAACGTTTCGAGCGGATACGTGAACTGCTCTGATCCCGGCATACCTTTCGAGCTATGGCCCATCCGTCCACCACCGCAGGACGAGGAAGTCTTCAGCGGGTGGTTGGCCCGGATCGGCCAAGCCCACGGAATCACGCCCCGGCAGTTTGTGTCCCAACTGCGCGCTAACGCACACGCCGGCAACCGGGATCTCGATTCGCATCCGAGCTACGAACTGATCGCCGAGGTGAGTCGCCGGACCTCTATTCGATACGCACGCATCGTGAAGATGACGCTGCGATGGCATGCGGTCGCGCCGATGTTCAGTAGCGGGTCCGCACTACTGTCTGCGGATACGTTCGCCTATTGCCCACTCTGTTGGGTGAACGATCCTGTGCCATATGTTCGTCGAGCGTGGCGGCTCACCTGGATGCCAGTTTGCATGCTGCACCGTGTACTCCTTTCGGAATTCTGCCCACGATGCAGGCGCGTGCCGTGCTTCCAGGAACTCGCAGCCTATCACTTGCTATGCGTGTGCACCTGCCGGTTCGATCTCAGAGATGCGCCACCGCCGGAGTGGCCCAGCCGCCATTCCGCTCTCGACATTGAGCGGCTCATTGATACGCAGGGGCGGAGGTTTCACCATTTAGACGCCTCATACGCCGCTGCGTGAAGTGAATCATACGCGGCCGGGACTACCTGCAGGCTGCGGCAATTCGCAACCGGGCGGGGTGGTCTTCGATGTGGACGCCCGGCAAGTTCCGCTTTCCCGTTTTCGGCTGCCTTCCGGCAGACGCGACTCAGGTACGTACCGGCCGGCGAATAGTAAGATTGAGGCCTGACTCAAGGCCCGCTGTTCCGAGCTCAAAAATCACATCTGGCCGAAGGTGTGAATTTCAGGCATTGATGCGACCACTTGCTTCGACTTAGGGGTGTTGCGCAGTCCTTTTTGCGACCATGCGCAATCTTTGATGCAACTGGTGGCGCAATCCTTTTTGCGACCGGTTCCGCCGGCCCGTAGACCCCCAAAACATTGTTGTCAGAAAGTGTTTGAATCCCAACGTCAGTTGCTGTAATTTAAGCTATCCGACCGATCTCCGGCGCCCAGTTTCACAACTCGTCCTTTGCGGTTGAGAAAGGAGGTGCGACATGGAGCCAGCAGCCCCCCTTCCCGGCACCGCCGGCACTGCCACACCCGTTTCCAGAGAGCTTGTCGAGATCACTGATGAAGAGTGGGCCATCGCCGCGCATCGCTTTGAACTGCTGCAACCGTTGCTGACTCTGTGGGCACTGCCCAAAGAAGAGGTTCGTCAGGTTGCACGGCTGCTGAGTGTCAATGTGGCCACCATCTACCGCTGGATGGTGAAGTTGAAACACACCAACCAGGTATCCAGTCTGCTGCTGAGCAAGCGCGGCATGAAAGACGGACATGTTCTCATCGACGCAGCCGTCGAAGTGATCATCCAGGAAGAGATCGAACAGTCGTACTTGAACGAGCTACAGCTGTCGGCCAAGACTGTCGCCCGCCGAATCTTTTTGAAATGCCGCGAGCTTGGCTACGACTTGCCGTCCGAGGGCACAATTCGCAACCGGATTCGCAGGCTGCCGCCGAGCACACAAGTTGAACGGCGGATGGGCAAAAAGGCCGCGCGCGAGCGATTCCATCCCAAGACAGGACATCTTCCTGGCGCGGATTACCCGTATGCACTCGTCGAGATCGATCACACGCCGCTCGACCTCATCCTGGTGGACGATATACATCGGCAACCGATAGGGCGTCCGTACTTGACGCTGGCCATCGACGTGTTCAGCCGCACGGTCGCCGGCTTCCATCTGTCGCTTGAGGCGCCGAGCGCGACCAGCGTCGCTCTGTGTCTTGCGCACGCGATCTTGCCGAAAGACCTGTGGTGCATGGAGCGAAAGCTGCCCAATGCCTGGCGGGTCGAAGGGCTCATGGACTGCGTTCACTGCGATAACGGTCCTGAGTTTCACAGCAAGGCCTTACGCCGTGCCTGCGAACAGTACGGCATCCGGCTGCAGCATCGGCCGGTTCGCGAGCCGCATTATGGCGGGCATATTGAACGGTTGCTTGGCACCTATGCGATGGAAATCCATGTCTTGCCCGGGACCACGAAGTCGAATCCAGCCGAGAGGGGCGAATACGAATCCGAAAAGCACGCCTGCATGACGCTCCAGGAATGCGAATCGTGGCTTGCGGAGTTTACGACCGGCGTGTATCACCAGAGGGTCCACAGCGCTCTCGGTGTTTCGCCTCTGGTGAAATACCAGCAAGGTCGACCCGTCCAGGCCGAAGACGGGCAAAAAGCGCCCCGCGCCTGTTCGGATGAGCAGCGTTTGCGACTGGACTTCCTGCCGTATTTTGAACGGGTGGTCCAGCCGACCGGCGTTCACATCGACGGCATCGACTACTATCACGACGTGCTCCGCACCTGGATCGGCGCGCCCGACCCCGCCGACCCCAATGCCCGACGAAAGTTCGTGGTGCGAAGAGATCCCCGCAACATCAGCCGCATCTATTTCTACGATCCGGAACTGCAGCAGTATTTCGAAATCCCTTACCGCGATAACACACATCCGGTAATGTCCCTGTGGGAGTTGCGTTCGCTGCAGCAGAATCTACGTCAGCAAGGCCGCGAGCAGACTGACGAAGATGCGGTGTTCGATTCTCTGAAACGCCTACGCGATCAGCAGGAACTGGCTGCTGAAAAGACCTTGAGCGCGCGGCGGGCCGTCCAGCGCCGCCGCGTGAATACCGGAACAGAATCCGCGGCTCCGGAGATCCGTTCGTCCAGTGCGGATGAGCCGGCTTTCGCCGGCCCGCCTCCTGAGCCTTTTGCGGACATCGAGGAGTTTCGCCATGAGCGACTATGAGCACCTGGCTCCTCGCGCGCGAAGCATGGCAGGACGACGCCCGGAAGAGCGCATCCGCTCCCTCCAATTCCCGGTCTGGATCGGTTACACGCGGGCCCGCGCCATTCTTTCCCAGCTCCAATGGCTGCTGGAGCACCCGCCCGTGCACCGGATGCCAAATCTGCTCATTGTAGGCCGGACAAACAACGGCAAAACCATGATCATCGACCGCTTCCTAGAATCGCAATCATCGCGATGGGGCAAGCCGGAGGTCACTATGCCGATCGTCTCAATCCAGGCGCCGCCTAAACCGGAAGAGCGGCGATTCTACGGGGAGATCGTGAAGAGCTTGGCCGAGGTGAAAGCCGTCTCGGCCACGGCACAGGCCCAGTTGGATGTCGTCGGCTTACTGCGAGCCGCCCGTACGAGGATGCTTATCATCGACGAGATTCATCACATCCTGGCCGGCCACATCAGGATTCAGAGTGTGTTTCTCAATGCCATCAAGTACCTGTCCAATGAGCTCCGAATCCCCATCATCGCGGTTGGCACCAAAGACGCGCTGCGGGCAATCCAGACCGATCCGCAAATGGCCAACCGCTTCGAGCCAGCGCCGGTTCCCAAATGGGTGCTCGATGATGAATTCCGGCGGCTGCTCGCCAGTTTCGAAACGGTGCTGCCGCTCCAGCAACCATCCGGTTTGGCGATGGGCAATCTTCCACTGCGGCTGCTCGCCATGTGCGAGGGACAACTCGGCGAGCTGCGGGCCGTGCTAGTGCGGGCAGCAACCGTGGCCATTGAATCCGGCAAGGAAGCGATCACCGATTCGATTTTGGAACAGCTGCCTTGGACACCTCCCTCAGAACGCCGGGCCGAAGCCGAACGTGTTGCCTAGAACGAATGTCGCCGCCCCATCCAACTCGAGCATTGGGATGGATCCCCTATCGGCGCGCAGAAGAGATTCTGACTCTATTCGATGCCCTCATGAATGAGGCCGAGTCATCACCGCGTGTTTGCCTCTTGGCCGGACCGCCGAACAACGGAAAAACGGCTCTGGCCGATCGTATGGCAGCTACGCACCCGCCCTCCCTCCAGCGTCTCGGCCCCAATACCAACTTTCCGGTCCTGTGCCTTGAGACGCCCCCCACGCCTGCTTTTCGAAGGCTCTTCAAGAGTGCAATATGGAAGACCGGCGCGCTCGCGGTGACGTGCGACCGGATGGAAGCGATTCAATACCTCGGCACGATACTCAAAGCGATCCACACGCGGATGATCGTCCTCGACCAAGCGCAGAATATTCTGGCCACTACGCCCTTTCAACGGGACGAGTTTCTAGGCTTTCTACTCGAGGTCGCTCAGCGGGCCAAGGCGACCGTCGTGCTTGTGGGCACAGTGGAGGTTCTTGAACTCGGACCTCTGATCGGCCGATTCGATGTGGCTTCTCTTCCCGCCTGGCCACTGAATGATGAGTTCCAAAACATGGTCGAGGCTCTCGAAAGCGGCCTGCCCGATGGAGGCCGCCTAGGAGCGACTGGATTCACTCCGATAATTCATCGCCTGTCCGAAGGCCGCTTGGGTGAGTTGGTCGCCCTTCTCACGGCTGTTTCAGGGCGCGCAATCGAGGGCGCCCAGGCGCAACTGGATGCGCGCACTCTCGACGCTTGGGTTCCCCCTTCTAAACGTTTCGAGCGGATACGTGAACTGCTCTGATCCCGGCATACCTTTCGAGCTATGGCCCATCCGTCCACCACCGCAGGACGAGGAAGTCTTCAGCGGGTGGTTGGCCCGGATCGGCCAAGCCCACGGAATCACGCCCCGGCAGTTTGTGTCCCAACTGCGCGCTAACGCACACGCCGGCAACCGGGATCTCGATTCGCATCCGAGCTACGAACTGATCGCCGAGGTGAGTCGCCGGACCTCTATTCGATACGCACGCATCGTGAAGATGACGCTGCGATGGCATGCGGTCGCGCCGATGTTCAGTAGCGGGTCCGCACTACTGTCTGCGGATACGTTCGCCTATTGCCCACTCTGTTGGGTGAACGATCCTGTGCCATATGTTCGTCGAGCGTGGCGGCTCACCTGGATGCCAGTTTGCATGCTGCACCGTGTACTCCTTTCGGAATTCTGCCCACGATGCAGGCGCGTGCCGTGCTTCCAGGAACTCGCAGCCTATCACTTGCTATGCGTGTGCACCTGCCGGTTCGATCTCAGAGATGCGCCACCGCCGGAGTGGCCCAGCCGCCATTCCGCTCTCGACATTGAGCGGCTCATTGATACGCAGGGGCGGAGGTTTCACCATTTAGACGCCTCATACGCCGCTGCGTGAAGTGAATCATACGCGGCCGGGACTACCTGCAGGCTGCGGCAATTCGCAACCGGGCGGGGTGGTCTTCGATGTGGACGCCCGGCAAGTTCCGCTTTCCCGTTTTCGGCTGCCTTCCGGCAGACGCGACTCAGGTACGTACCGGCCGGCGAATAGGAAGATTGAGGCCCGACTCAAGGCCCGCTGTTCCGAGCTCAAAAATCAGATATGGCCGAAGGACCGCCATACCAAAGACTAGCTGCAGCGGTCCGGTCGAAATAGGAATCTCAACCGCGCCTCTTTCGATGCACTCCCAGGAAGCCCCAGGAACGATTCTCCGGGCGTGGCTGATGCTTTGGGATCCCCCGCTTGCCCCCTCAATCGGCTCAGTTGGGCGGCGGGGCAGCTGGCTTCACCGGGACTTCCCTGCCCCGCCGGACCGCTCCCCGCTTCACAGCCCGAGTCCCTCGGCCGCATTTTCCCGAAACAGATTCCCGTCGCGGATGTAGCGCCGCACGGTGGTGAGGCTGTGGTGGCCGGTCTGATTCATGATGGCGCGTTCGGACTTGCCGGCGGCGGCGGCCGAGGTGGCGAGGCCCGCGCGCAGACTGTGCCCGGCAAACTGGGCCGGATCGTAGCCGAGCTGAGCCACGTAGCGTTTGACCACGATCGAGACGGCTTCGGCGGACAGCCGCTGCTCGAGCACCCGCCCGTGCCGGGTCACACTGCGAAACAACGGCCCGGAGGTGATTCGGGCCGCGGCGCGCCATTGGTCGAGAGCCCACAGCGGGCAGCTCCCCTGCTCGGCGCCCTGCGGCACGCCGATCTTCCTGCCCTCCCCTTCCGGATCGGTTTTGCTGCGGCGCAGCGTAACCACCAGGCCTTCCCGAGTTTCCTCGAGATCCTCGACGTCGAGGCTGACCAGTTCCGAGCGTCGGAACGCCCCGCTGAAGCCCAGCAGCAGCAAGGCCCGGTCGCGCAGACCCAGCAACGAGTCGGGAATCCGTCCGAGCATCAATTTGACGTCTTCGACGAGCACCGGCTTCTTGCGCACCGGGGCGATGCCGAGCTCGCGGCGCAGCCCGGCGAGAAACTGCTCGACCGCCCAGCTGCGGGTGGGCGAATCGTACCCCGCCTGCTGGTGCAGCTGACTGATCGCGGCGAGGCGCCGGGAAAGCGTGTTCCAGCGCTTGTGCTGGTTCTTGGTGAGGTCGGTGCTATACAGAATGACCGCCTGGGGGCTCGCTGGCAGCGGGAGGAGACCGTTGCGCTCGCACCAGACGCGGAACGCGCGCCAGTCGTGCTCGTAGGCCCGCTGGGTGGCCGGGGCCCGGGCCAGGCGGAAAC
>OCZT010008247.1_pt1 | contig 10160 bp, 6 predicted proteins | sample 1539031 | NCBI WGS metagenome assembly OCZT01 (sample SAMEA3539308, study PRJEB22396) | soil metagenome | biome: tundra; feature: field; material: soil | place: USA | collected 2010-05 | depth 0.15 m
AAACCAGAACATATTGAAAGAAAGGGCTTTGCGGCGGAGATTCTATGACTCTGAAGCCGTCGTAGACGGCGACAGCATAAAGCCCCGGGCCAGGGGCCAGGGGCGGGCAGCGATATTTGTTTCGAGCTGTCGTAGACAGCGACAGACCCTTGTTCAGACACTCTGTCGCCCGCATACGCGGGCTTGGCCTATTATACGGGAGGTTACCCCACGCCCGAGGCATGGGGCTTTATTCTGTCATCCGCTTCGCGGATTAAACCTGGAAGGCCGGAGTTTTGACACAGCCTCTAAAGCTGGAGGCAACCGAAAACATCTCCCCTCAAGACCCGCAGATCTCGTCTATCGCTTCCTCGTACTTCTCATCGATAACATTACGCTTGATCTTTAGGGTCGGGGTCATCTCGCCCTTGTCGATCGAAAATTCGCGCGGCAGCAGGTAGACGCGTTTGACGCGTTCGTAATCGCTCAGCTCGCGGGTCAGATCGATCGCGTCCTGTTGGACGCGTTTGATAAAGTGCGGGTTCTCGCAAAGCTCTTCGCGGCTGCCCTCGGTCGATATGCCGCTATCCTCCATAACCTCTTTCAACGCGTCCCAGTCGGGCACGACAAGGGCACCGACCTGTTTGCGCCCCGAACCGACGACGACCGGCTGCGAGATAAGCGGGCTCTGTTTGAGCAGGCTCTCGACCTGCAAGGGGGCGACATACTTTCCGTTTGAGAGTTTAAACAGGTCCTTGAGACGGTCGGTCACATAGAAATGGCCGTCCGCATCTTTATAGCCGACATCGCCCGTGTGGTAAAACCCTCTCGCGTCGAGTGCCTTTTCACTCGCCTCCGGGTTGTTGTAATACCCCTGCATGACGTTCGCGCCGCGGATCAGTATCTCGCCGTCCGCCGCGGCGATCTCCATCTCGATGCCGTCGAACGGTTTTCCGATCGAGCCGGTCTTATTGTCTTCGGGGCGGTTCGCACAGACGATGCACGCCTCGGTCATACCATAGCCCTGGAGTATCGGTATGCCGGCTGCCCAGAAGGCATATGACAGCTTCTTCGAGAGCGGTGCCCCGCCCGAGACAAAGAACCGCAAAGCCCCGCCCACCCCGTCGCGCCATTTCGAAAAGACAAGCCGGTTGGCGATGGCGTGTTTGGCCGCGAGTGTCGGCGAGACGGCTCCGCGGCCTTCTTTGGCCGCCCAATACTGTTGCCCGACCTCGAGCGACCATTCGAACAGCCGCGTCTTCCAACCGCCGGCCGCTCTCCCTTTTTTTACGATCTTGTGATAGACCTGCTCAAACAGCCTCGGCACGGCGGTCATGATCGTCGGTCTTACTTCCTGTAGGTTCGAGGCAACCTGGTCAAAGCTTGCACAGTAGTGGATCGACACGCCGTTTGAACAGAGCACGTAAAACACCGCCCGCTCAAAGATATGCGACAGCGGCAGCACCGCCAGGCTCCGGTCCGAAAAGCGTATCGGCAGCCCGTTCGTGATCGAAATGACATTCGAGACAAAACTGGCGTGCGTCAGCATAACGCCCTTTGGCTCGCCCGTTGTCCCCGAGGTATAGATGATCGTCGCGAGGTGATCCGTCTCGACGTGTCCGAGCATCGTCTCGAATGCGTCCGGCTCCGCCGCAAGCTTTGCTTCACCGAGCAGCTCGACCTCGTCCAGCGATATCGCTCGCGGTTCATCCTCGGGCAACGTATCGTCATCAAAAAAGATAAGCTTCTCTAACCGCTCGATGCCCGTTAAAGCCTCGGCCGCGTGCCGCCAGATCTTCTTGCCCGAGACGACCAGCATCTTTGCACCCGAGTTCTCGATGATAAATCTTATCTGGTCGACCGCCTGCGTCGTATAGATCGGCACGTTGACCGCCCCGAGGCTTAAGATACCGATGTCCGTCAAAGACCATTCGGGACGGTTTTCCGATATGATCGCCACGCGTTCCCCCTCCCTCAGCCCCAGAGCATAAAACCCCATCGCGATCCGCTTTATCCGTTTCATGGCGTCCGCGCCGGTTACGTATTGCCAGCCGCCGCCCGTCTTAAAGGCCAACGCGTCCTTTTTGTTATGTCGCCGAAATGATTCGAAACAATAGTGGGGAAGTGTCTGAGGGATCTTTTCAAAACCTGACAGGTTTTCATTAGCCATGCGCGAGTTTGTCCGAGACCAGGAAGTTAGAACACGAAACCGTTATCGGTCGATACATTCTTGCAAATGCAGGGTTTCAAGTCCAATTGTTAGGGAGCGACGGCTTACCGATCGTGCGGCTGCGAGAGTGGGAGGGGCCGTCTGTGCTTTTTCCGCCCGTTTTCATTCAAGCTGGTGATGGAAAGCACCCGCGGGAAGAGCTTTTGGTACATGCGTTTGACACCGATGATTGTCGTGTGTTACTTTCGCGACGTTAAACGATATTAGGTTTAAGTTAGTTCTCGGGGGCCTTTAATACAGATTCGGCAGAAAAGTTCCGAATCGAAGGACACTGGTTGATGTCGGCCTCCCTCAATCCGAATAGTTTATTTTTTCGAGACTTCCACAATGTTTCGATTGTCCGTGCGGGTGCCCCGCAGGATGGTCACAAGTTTGTTGAATTAGTGAGCTGGTTACCCAATGGTCGGTAATTGGCTTTTTTATTGAAAAGTTAATGATTTGGTGAGCCAAACAAAAAGACCTGACCGATAACGCAAATTATCGATCAGGCGTTTGGTTCACTTCAGGAACGGAACTAGTCCGTTAGAAAGCGAAGCCGTACACTCCGCATTCTACGCTATCCCGTTCCTGAAAATCAATTAATTCAGATCTGGCTGAGGCGCGGTTGTCTTCCGATCGGGAGGGCGACAACAGCTTGGCATCGGCATAGCGAGGAAACAAATGTCAAAAAAGAAAATTGCGGCGAATCAAACGACCTTCACTCCGGGTTCCGTGGGTGTTGCCGATGGCGACGCGAGGCTCACCGGTGTATCGAGTGGTTCCGGACCCAGGGAGCCGAGACATCCGTGGCGATGGCTCGGGGCACTATCGCTGGCAATCCTGATCGTCGTCGGCGCGATGGCGCGAAACGATTGGTTTCCACATCAAGACTCGATGAATGGAAAGACGAGCGGTTGGTTTGGCCATGAACTGCCTAATAACGTATCGAGCATATGGAATCCGTTTGCCGGAGCGCCAATGCCAAGCGGCACACCGCAGCTAAGTAAAGAGTACATCTATGCCGGTTCACAGTTACTTGCTGTCGAAGACGCAAACGCGGGGGCAACACCGACGCCAACGCCAACGCCAACGCCAACACCGACGTCGACACCAACACCGACGCCATATGGATATGAGGGAGACGTAGCGCCGCGATACTACGGCGACGGAGCCGTCCTTTCAAACGATGTTACAGCCGAGCGAAATTTCGTGGTGGGGTTATTAACGCCACAGCCGGGAACAAACGAATTACAACGTGCAGATGTGGCTCCTCGGGCCACACTTGGCGATTGTGTAATCGACTCAACTGATCTTACACAGGTGAGAAATTATTCAGCGGGAATCGATCCGTTAACTGGAGCCGGAGGCCCGATCGGACCATGTGGTAATGGCCCGCTAAGTGCAAGCAACTCTGTCTTGAGCTTGAACGCTGCGTCTTCCTATGATCGCGAACTGCGCGTTTCCGCGACGACTGGCAGAAATCGGGAGACCGTCACCGTGCCGGTTTTCATGAAATTGGACGGGGATGAAGTGGCTGTCAGTTTCACGCTTGAATACGACAACGCGAAACTATCAAATCCTCGAATAACTTTGAGCAGTGATCTTCCCGTCTCGGCGGTTCTCACCACAAATACTACACAACCGGGAAGAATAGGAATACTCGTCGATGCTGATGGACCGTTTTCCTCATCCCCACGAGAACTGCGAATTGTCTTTTTGACATTCGACATTCGAAACAACGCAGCAGGCGGTGCTTCCGGCCTAAACATAACTCCGTCGGTCGCAAAACAGAGCGTCTCCGACCCTAGAGCTAATCCGCTCGCCACAAACTACACAAATGGCTCTCTCTCGATCACGAGGTAGAAAATTGGTCCATTCTTACTTCATAGGGAAAGCAATGAATAAAAGAAAATTTGCCACGATCACAGCAACGATTCTCCTCTTTACGGTCTCAAGTCCGAACCAAAGCGGAGAATACAAAAGACGATTCATCACTTTTCTGAGTGCGGAAAGGAAACATTACAAAGAGGAACAATGAAAACGCTCAACTTCTGTCAAAACGTTGTCTTAACCACACTGCTTTTTTTCTTGTGCGTTACTATTCACGCGCAGCAAAACAGAACGCCCGACAGGGGTTTCAAGGCAAACGCTTCATACTCCATTTCGAATATCGAAAATGTGAATATGAGCAACGGGAACCTGCTCCTGAATATACCGATCGCGAGCTTGCCGTCGGGCCGCGGATCGAGCCCCGGCTTTACCGTATCGCTTGTGTACAACAGCAAACTGTGGGATTCGCAAATGGAACGCCGAACTGACGGACTTGGCGAGGGTATCGAGGGACTCTATTACACCCGCGAATTAGTCAAGCAGAGCAATAGTGGCGGATGGTTTGTCGATGCGGGGACCGGCTATCAGCTTATTCTTTCTGACCGGCGCGACCTCGAAAGCGATGCCCCGTGCACCGTCAGTGCCGGCGAGGATGCCTATCGCCGCAATGGCTATGCTTACAAACTGACGCTCCAACTGCCCGACGGCAACACCAGGACCTTTCGTCCGTACGGAACAGACGCGGCATATAGCGAGTACGCGGGTGTTCCGGACGGCTATTTTTCTCTTGATCCCTGGGGAACCAGGCACACGTATTCGTATTCACCGCCGACACCCCTCTCCGAAAACCCGACTTGCTCGAATTTTACGCAACAGATAACAACAACCGGGATAAATTACTACACCGATGACGGCTCGGAGCTGCGCCTATCCCTGCCATATCAACCCGGGGTCGGCGTTGACGCGATGCGTTGGACCCTTTACATGCCGGATGGACGTATCATCGAAAATAAGCCGGCCGACGACACCAGCATCTTTCAACGAGCTACCGACCAAAACGGAAACAAGCTCGTTTGGCGATCCGCCACGGTAAACGGTTACAGCGGGATGAAGATCGAAGATGACGTCGGAAGATACATATTCGTCGGCGACAACAAGATCATCCAGCCCGGCGTCGGCGGCCAACAGCTCGAGACGACACTTCAATGGGGATCGAAGTGGGTATATCGCCACTATCGCGCGACCGAGGCCGCGAACGCTAATTATTCATTCTTATACGCGGATCTGGCCCAACAGATCACAACGCTGACCAGGATAACGCTGCCGTCCCAGGCCGGGGGGCAGGAATTCAATTTTACCTACAACGGCTCTGACACATCACCGCCGGTTGGAAATTACACCTATGGCTGGGGTGAATTGAAATCTATTACCCTGCCGAGCGGTGCGGCGGCGAACTACAGCTACTCGCTGGATGGTGATAGTAATACCGAATTAAAGAGTTTTGATGTTCTTGCCAATACGGTGATCGGCCGGCAGCTCAATTACCAGGCCCAATATGACGGCCAGACGTCTCCCATAGTTGAATCCACGAGTTATAGCATTAGCGTCGGCAATGGAGCAAGCGGCTCTTGCGGCCCCGACGGCAAATGCAGCTATGAGGTCTCAGCCGTTGGCGGCAACGTGAACGGTTACGCATACCGTATATCGCAGACCGGCGGCTCGGTGGTCGAAAAGATCTGGGTCGCCAGGCGGCCGACGGGCGATGGCGCCTATTACTAGATCGACCCGATCGTAAAGACCGAATTCACCTCGATTCCCGATGCCGGCGGAAACCCGGTACTGACGGCGATCAAAGATTACGACTACGATCAGAACGGCAACGTTCTCGAGGTGCGCGAATACGACTGGGTTCCCTACAATTCGGTCCCGAGGTCCACGACCGGCGACGTCGACGAGTTCCTGCCTGTCGCGCGGGCGACGGGGCTGCCAACGGGACTGGTCCTAAAACGCCGGACGACAAACACCTATTACTACTCAACGCCAAACACGCTTGACGCCGGACAAAACACTTCGTACCAATTCGCAAACCCGGCATCCCCGCGCCTTCGCCATTTGATCAAGTCATCCGAGGTCAAGGACGTCAACGGTACGACGGCTTCGCGGACCGAGTATTACTATGACGGCGGCACGGCTTCGCCAGTTTACGGTAACCTAACGGAAACACATACGTGGGATTCGACCCGAGGCGGCGTTACCAACCCTTTGATCGTTGGAACAAATGCTATCGCCACGACCGCACAATATGACCAGTATGGAAATGCCGTGCAGACGTCTGACGCAAATAATATCGTCACCCAGATCACGTATGGTTCGGTGGGCGGGTTTTATAGCCTGTATCCAACGCAAACCGTCACCGCCGCCGGGACCTCCGTCGCACGGACATCGAGGGCGGACTACGATTTCTATACCGGATCGGTCACTAGCGCAACGGATGTCGAGAATAACGCGACAACCACCACAAGTTATGACGCGCTCGGCCGCCCCGTCTCTGCGTCAAACCCGATCGGGGCGACGACATCGACGACGTATTATGACGCTCAACGATTTGTCGTCACCCGAAGCGATCTTGAATCGTCCGGCGATGGTAAGAAGGTGGTCACCACGTTTTACGATCAACTGGGACGGGTGCGCCTCACCAAGACGCTCGAGGACGCTTCGATACAATCGCCGACAAACGAAACGGATGGCATCAAGGTCCAGACACGGTACCTGACAGCCAACCCGTACAGCTACCAGGCAACGTCCAGTCCATACCGGGCTGATTATTCATACAACGCCGGCGGCGAGACGACCATGGGCTGGTCGCTGGCAACATCGACAAATACCGGCCTTCATAGCCAGGTCCAGACATTTTCCAGTGCCGGGGTCCCGATTCCGTTGGGCGGCGGCGGCAGTTCGACCGGGACGGTACAGACCGATGTCGATGCAAACACGACGATCGCAAATAACCAGCCCGGGGCGGCTTCGACGGTAACGGACCAGGCCGGTAAGCAGCGGCGCTCGATAACAGATGTTCTCGGCCGGCTGATTCGCGTCGACGAGCCTACATCGAACGGTCTGGGGTCTATCGGCAGTCCGAATCAACCCACATATTACAGCTATGACACACTTGGGAATATGATCAGGGCGCAGCAGGGAGTTCAGAATCGGTATTTCCTCTATAGCAGTCTTGGCCGGATGCTGCGCGTCTTCCAGCCGGAGCAGGAGGCTAATACATCGCTCAGTCTTGGCGGAAATCCATATACCACCAGTTGGACGGCGGGGTTTACATATGACAACAATGGCAATGTTCTGACGACGACGGATGCGAAAAATACCCGGATCACAAGTAGTTACGATCCACTCAATCGCGCCACATCGCGGGCGTATACCGACGGGACCCCGCCTGTCAGTCTTGGCTATGACGGTTATGGCATATACCCCACTGCACAAGATTCAAAAGGAAAGCTCACAAGTGTAAGCAACGGTATATCCGAAACCAGATATACAAACTTCGATGCGGCGGGCCGGCTTCGTGAAAGCAAACAGATCACCGATGGACAGACTTATACTTCGAGTTATCAATACAACGTTTCGGGGGCTCTGGAGCAGGAAACCTATCCGAGTTCCAGGGTGGTCAAGAACCAGTATGAGCCCAGCGGCGATATTTCTCGCGTATTCGGACAGCCGAATAGCTCAGCGAGTGAACAGACCTATGCTGACTCTTTCTCCTACTTGCCGGACGGAAAGATCGAAAAACTAAAGATCGGTAACGGTCTATGGGAATCGGCGAAAGTAAATCCCCGCGGACAGGTGACAGAGCTTGCGTTGGGCTACTCGGCGAGTGACGGGTCTCTAATGAAGATCAACTATGAATACGGAGTCCTTGATTATTACGGCACATCGGTTGACACAACCCAGAATTCGGGCAACATTGCCCGCCAAACACTCAGCTTTAGCGGCGTGACCAATCCATTCGTTCAGACCTATCGCTATGACAGTTTGGACCGAATCAAGGAAGCGATCGAGAAGGTAAACGGAAACCAAACGTGGAAACAGACCTTTGGTTTTGATCAATATGGCAACCGCACAAGTTTTTATCAGATCGTCGGTGCACAGCAGTTAACGATCAACAATCTGACGCTACCTTCTATAGACGCGAATACGAACCGTTTTGCCCTTTACCAGGGATATAGCTACGACAAGAACGGGAATATTACCGCCGATCCGGCAAGCAACGGACGAACATTTGTCTTTGATGGAAACAACAAGCAAACGCAGGTCAGGAACTCAACTAACGTCGTCATCGGGACCTACTCCTACGACGGAAACGGTAAGCGCGTAAAAAAGGTAACTAATCTAGAGACGACAGTTTTTGTCTATGACGGTATGGGTAAGCTCATTGCCGAATACTCAAACGCGGCACCGCCGGCAAACCCGACGATCAACTATACCGCGACCGACCAACTCGGCTCGCCAAGAGTGTTGACTGACAAATACGGTTCGGTGATCTCCCGCCGTGATTTCATGCCCTTCGGCGAAGAGCTTTACGCCGACGGCACGTATCGTACTATCAGTAGTAAATACTCACAGACGGGACAGGACGCTGTCCGGAAGCGCTTTACGGGCTATGAACGTGATCTTGAAACCGGCCTCGACTTTGCCGAAGCTCGCTATTACAACAACCAGCACGGGCGGTTCACGGCCGTCGACCCATTGCTCTCATCGGGAAAATCGGCAAATCCGCAGACGTTTAACAGGTATGTGTATGTAATGGACCGGCCCCTTCTCATGGCCGATGCCAAGGGCTTGCAGGCCGGGGCCACGAAGGATGACGGCATTCTTGGGTGCACCGCTTACTGCAACGCCTCGTACGACAAGAGCACAAATACGATCACCGGGCGATCGGGCTCACTAATTGACGAGGCCGTTAACGGAACGATCGATGGAATAGCAAGATTCGCCCAGCTTGGAATCCAGAAACTTATCGACGCGGTCAACCTTGGCGGTACACCCGATGACACGAGCAAGGTTTTAGGCAACAAAGGGTTTACCGCACGACAATTCTTCGACACCTCAAATGAGTATATGGGGCAGGTCGCAGATTTGAATCTAAATGCTATTTCAGCGGTTGATCCGACAGGCCAGGCTTCGCTCGCTTCGACTACGTTCAAATGGCAAAACGGCGGTGCGAGTAATCTCAATATGGCGGTGGCTCTTCTTGGTGCTGGCTCTGCGCCCTTGTTACTCGGCGAAGGCCAAGGTACGCGTCTTTTCCGAGGAGTGCCCAAGAGCGAATGGCCAGAATTCGCGGATGCACTAGAAGGAATAGCAAGGCCGATAGGTGGACATAGCGATCCGGCTCTTCATAATGAGTTCGATACGTATAGTATATTTACATCTTGGACGACAAAGCGATCAGTAGCTCGAGGGTTTGCCCGATTTGAAGGTGTTGTGCTGGAGTGTACCCTTCCCCCATGCCGACTCGTAAAGTCGCCTGATAAAAACAAAGAATTCGAAGTACTCGTTACGGGAACGGTTGAAGGCGCAAAGGTACATATAATGCCAAAATCTCCGTACTAAGAGACTATTTTGTCGATGAAATTACATAATATTGGAATGCAATCAAATATGATAACCGATGAAGAAACAATAGCGTCTCTCATAAAACTGCTCGAAGCGAACAGATCCGTACCCGGTGCGGACGATTGTATTCGTGAATTACACAAGGAAAGGTTCCCGTTAAGAGTCCCGTCGCCTCTTCCTGTTCGACGATTGCTGGATGTTTCTTCGGTCAGAGCAAAACACGTCCGCGACAACGATCTCCCGATCAAGGGGATGGACGAGCTGGTGGTCAACCTCGAGAATACCGATCGCCTTTTAGGCAAGATCTACGACGTGCCGGGGATGGAGCACCTATATTTGATCTTCACGGATGACAGGATGAAGACGTTGTTCGGTCTGGTCACTATTCCCAGTGAAGGAAGCGAAGAATGGAAGGGGAAAGACGTGAAAGAGTGAAAAGGATCAAGGCAAAAGGCAAAAGTAAAAAGTCCATCGTGCTTACCCGTCGCGGGTAAGCGTTTGCACTAAATAATAACCC
>OCZT010008248.1_pt1 | contig 10159 bp, 8 predicted proteins | sample 1539031 | NCBI WGS metagenome assembly OCZT01 (sample SAMEA3539308, study PRJEB22396) | soil metagenome | biome: tundra; feature: field; material: soil | place: USA | collected 2010-05 | depth 0.15 m
GTCATGATTTCACAATCCAATTGGGAACAGGTTTGAGGAAGCGGACGGCAACCACTGTCCATTCCGGTTTATATTGCACCGCGACTACGGCGCCTTCGGCGTGCAGCGAGCCGTCTTTGCTTTCGAGCAGGACGCTGTCGGCAAAGTCCAGAGGACGGTCGACCACAAACAAAACTTCGCGCGGCGTGCCGAACTCGATGACGGTATCTTGAAAGAAAACGGTTTTGTTTTCGTGAGCGCTACGGTCGCCGTCGCCATTTCCGTTGCCGTGGCCGGTGTGGCGGCTGAGCTTGATGGGGATCCGCACCGGCGTGGCTCCGGGAAAGAAACTGGCCAAGCGGCTTACAATGTCCGATTCACGAGCGCGAGCAGTTGCCTGGTTGGGCACTGAAACACCTCAATCCCTGGGGAGTTGGAGCAGGCGAGTCTCCCTTCTTCCCGGTTTGGAAGAGCTGCGGGGAGACTCGTGCTGCTTTATCGGCATTCAGTTGTGCACGGGTTACACCAAAAACTTGAAGGTCATGCACCTAAGAACAAGTGAGACAAGGACAGGTAGTTAACGGCGTCGAGCTGGGGCGGAATGGGTTAGTTTCTTAGGGTTTGGGGAAAGTGCGTCTCAGAATGACATGATCGTCTCAGTTTGCGGCTTTTTAAACATTGCGGGACCCGTGTGAGAATTGGGGCGTCCCTCCGGGACTTCAATCGGTCAGATACATTTCCCGGCGCTTGAGTGAGAACTCGGTCGTCCCTCCGGGACTTTATTCATTTCTTCCACTTTTCCCAGCGCTGAAGTGTGTGCGTGAGAACTGGGTCGTCCCTCCGGGACTTAGGTCATTCTTCCCACTTTTCCCAGCGCTGAAGCGCTGGGCTAAGTTAGTTCGCCCCTCCGGGGCTGCATTCTCGAGCTCTTCGTTCCACCGGATCGCCAAAACGTCGGTTCTCACGCACACACTGAAGCGCTGGGCTAAGCTCGGACGCCCCTCCGGGGCTGGACTTTCGCTGGGACGGGGCAGAGCCCCGTCCTCACGGGAACCGTCCCCACATGAACCTGAATTTATTGCAGGGTGGTTGATTCAGGCGGCTCTTCTCGGGCGCCTATTTGGTAACGTTTTAGTTTGCGATAGAGGGTGGCTCGGCTTATGCCTAGCATTTTGCCGGCTAGAGCTTTGTCTCCTTTGACCTGGGAAAAGACTCGCTCTATGGTGGCTCGCTCTATATCTTCCAGGTCGGTGGCGCGGCCGGAGAATTCTTGCGCCTCGGACGGTTCGGCTTGGACCTCGGCGCGGGCGATGGCCGGAGGCAGATCGTTGAGTTCGATGATGCTTTGATCGCCGAGGGCGACGGCGCGCTCCAGGCAATTTTCCAGTTCGCGGACATTGCCGGGCCAGTCGTAGGCGAGCAGGGCCTTGATGGCGTTGCCGGAGAGCTGGATGCCGCGTCCGGGGGCGAGGCGGTCGAGGAAGAAGGCGGCCAGGATGGGAATGTCGGAACGGCGTTCGCGCAAGGGAGGCAGAGAAATGGTGACGACGTTGAGGCGGAAATAGAGATCCTTGCGGAAGGTTCCTTTCTGATATTCGGCGTCGAGATCGCGGTTGGTGGCGGCCATGATGCGCACGTCCACTTTGATCTTTAGATTGCTGCCCACGGGGCGGACTTCTTTCTCCTGGAGGAAGCGCAGGAGCTTGGCTTGCATTTCGAGAGGAAGTTCGCCGACTTCGTCGAAAAAAATGGTTCCGGTATCGGCGGATTGCAGCAAGCCCTGCTTGGAGCGAAGAGCGCCGGTGAAGGCGCCTTTTTCATAGCCGAACAATTCGCTCTCGATGAGGGTGGGGACGAGCGATCCGCAGTCGACGGCGACAAAGGGGCGGGAGGCCATGGTTCCGCGAAAGTGAAGGGCGCGGGCGACGAGTTCTTTGCCGGTTCCGCTTTCTCCGGAAATGAGGACCGGGGTGCGGGTGTCTTTGAGGCGGGAGATGAGGCGGAGAACATTCTGAATACCGGTGGAATTGCCGATGATGCCGTGGAGCGAGGTCTCGGTTTCGGAGCGTTCGCGGAGATAGAGATTTTCTTCGACGAGGCGGACCTTGTCGGCCATACGGCGCAGGAAAAGGCGCAGGTCATCGAGCGGAGCGAAGGGCTTGGCGATGTAATCGTAGGCGCCGAGTTTCATGGCCTGAACCGCGGTTTCTACCGACCCGTGGCCGGTCATGACGGCGACTTCGATGCGGGGGTAGGCGCGCTTTGCCTGCTCCAGGAATTCGAGGCCGGACATGCGCGGCATGACCATGTCGGTGAGCACCATGTGCACGGGCTGCTCCTCGAGCAGGGCGAGGGCGGCGTCACCGCTCTCGGCTTCGAGGCAGTAGAAGCCGAGCGACTCGCCGACGGTGATGCAGAGGCGGCGGATGGTCTGCTCGTCGTCGACGATCAACAATCGGATGCGGAGGTCATCCCTGGTTGAATTCTGCTTGGTCAAATTCTGCGTCGTCAAATTGTCAGTCATGAGTCGGCCTTGCCCATGGTCAGTTCCACCACGGAAATAAAATCATGCACTCGAAAGGGCTTTTCCACGCAGGGCGCGCCGGTGCGGCGCAAGGTGGCAGCAGTTTCATGGTTGGCGATATCGCCGGTGATGAAAACCACGCGGGAGGCGAGTTCCGGGCGATGGGTAGCGATCCAGGCATGGACTTGGGCGCCATCTACGCCACCGGGGGTGCGCATATCGGAGACGACGCCGTGAAAGTCGCCGGTCTCGAGCAGGCGCAGGGCGTCGGCGCCGGATTCGGTGGAAACGACGGCATAGCCGTGACCCTCTAGAACGGCGCGTACTAATGCCATGACGGCCGGTTCATCTTCAATCAGAAGAACGGGCGCACGGGCGGATTTCGTTCCTGGCTTAATTCCTGGCTGCGTTCCTGACGAGGTCATTTTGGTTGCACTCCTGCAACGGCTCCAAAGGATGCCTCCTCGGCTGCTACCGGGAGGCGGACGATGAAGGTTGCTCCTTCAGAGTCCAGGTTGTTGTGACAGACGATTTCTCCGCCATGTTCGCGGACAATACCATAGCAAATACTGAGGCCCAAACCAGTGCCCTGGCCAACGTCTTTGGTGGTAAAGAAAGGATCGAAGATTTTTTCGGGATCGGCGATGCCCATGCCGTTATCGCGAAAAGAAATTTCGACGAATGCGTCGTCGCGGGCGCTTCCGATCTCAATGCGAGCGGACCGCCCGGTTTCGCGGACGGCGTCGTAAGCATTGTTCAGGATGTTAAGAAACACCTGCTGGAGTTGGTGGGAATCTCCAACGACCGGGGGCAGGAACTCGTCGAGATGTTCGATCACCTGAATGCCGTGACTGATGAAGTCGTAAGAACGCAAGTGGACGGTGCGTTGCAGGATGGAGTTGAGCTGAACCGAGAGGCGCTGCGGCGGCATCTGGCGGGCAAAGCTGAGCAGGTTTTGCACGATCTGCTTGGTGCGTTGCGCTTCCTGGAGAATGACGCGCAGATCGCGGCGGGCGCTTTCGGGGACCTCGGGGTTGGCCAGCAAGAGGTCGGTGAATCCGAGGATGGCGGTGAGGGGATTGTTGACTTCGTGGGCAACGCCGGAGACGAGTTGTCCGACGGCGGCCATTTTCTCGGCGTGCAGCAGCTTGGAGCGCAGCATGGCGGAGTCGGTGATGTCGCTCATGACAACTACGATGCTGGTGACGCGGCCGTTTTCGCCGATGATGGGGCTCAAATTGACGGAGAACTGGGCGCTGACGCCGTCGCCGCGAAGCAGGGACAAATCGAAGTTATCGACCTGCTGGCCGGCCTCGACGGCGGCCAGCGCTTCGCGGAGCGCGGCGCGGCGCGGGGGTGCGCACAGGTCGGGCAAGCGATGCCCCAGGATCTGGCTCTGGTGAAAGCCGAGACCGCTCCAGCGCCGGTTGGCATAACTGATGACGCCGTCGGTATCGGTGAGCAGAATCAGGCTCTGGGTATGACTGAGGATTTTGCTGGAGAAATCGCGCTCTTTCTGGAGATCGGTTTGCGATTGGCGGAGGCGGGTAATGTCGAGCATGAGGCCGCGGTACTGCAGGATGTTGCCGGACTGGTCGCGCACCGCGAAACAGTTCATGAAAACGTGAACCGGCGATCCATCCTTGCGGCGGAAGATTTCTTCCTGATTGTGCAGTCCGCCCTGGCGCTCGAACAGTTCCGTCAGTTCCTCCCGACGCTGGGGAGAAAAATAGACCTGGGTGGGAATGTCGAGTTGAAAGACCTCTTGGCGGCTGCTGTAGCCGAGGATGCGAACCAGCGCGTCGTTGACTTCCACGAAGCGACCCTGGGGCGTGGAGAAGAAAATTCCTTCCTGAATGTTGTCGAAGAGTTCGCGATAGCGGCGCTCGGCTTCGCGGCGGTCGGTGATGTCCTTGAGCACGTGCACGGTTTGCCGCTGCTGGGCGCCGCTCGTTCCGGTTTCGCCCCGGCCCATCGCGCCCAACCCGTGCGATGGGGGCGTCGGGATGGCAGCATGAATGCGGGAGGTTGAAATCAGGTAAGTGCGTTCGAGGACGGGATGCACGTATTCGTCGAGACCCTCGCCGGTGCGGCAGAAGGGACAGGAGAGCGGCGCAGCGCCGGTGGAAAGCGCTTCGAGCGCCCGCATGTTGATGCCGATCAACTGGTCGGGAGCGATACCGACGAAATCAGCCAGGGAGCGATTGACGCGGAGAATATTGTGCTGCTCGTCGTGGACCACGATGAAGTCGCTGATGGCATCGAAGACTTCCAGCCAGTGGCGGTTGGCCTGGTGCATGCGGGTGAACAGGAGGGCGTTCTCGAGCGCGATGCTGGCATGGCCGGCGATGGCGCGCAGCAGTTGGCGATCTTCGATGGCGGGCGGGGCGCCGCGGTCGGCGAGACAGAGAACGCCGACGAGTTCGCCCGATGAGCCGGCCAGCCGGACCAAGGTGCAATCGGTCCATTGCAGACTGGAGGCGAGAGCGGGACCCAGGATATCGCTGGCCGGGGCGAAGGCGACATCGGTGGAATATTTCGGCAGAGCCGCGGTGATGGCCTGACTGAAGCGGCGGAGCAGGGGCTGGTCGTTAACCTCAACACGGACTTCGGAGTCGCCGGCGCACAGGAGGATGGTGTCGGTCGCCGATGTCTGGAAAAGGCTGAGAGCGACACAGCGGGTTCCCAGCAGCTCAGCGGCGCGAACCGCGAAGTTGCGCATGAACTCGGGCAGATGCAGGGTGTTGTTGAGTTCGAGGGCGAGCGTGACCAGGGCCTCGGCACGGCGGCGGTGCTCGTCGGATTGGTGCAGGTTGTGGGTAAGTTCGAGAGCGACGGCAACTTGCGCGGCCAGAGCGCGGGCGCGGCGGACGTCTTCGTCGTTGATGGGCCCGGGCTCGATGCGGTCGAGCACACCGAAAATCCCGAGCACATCGCCGTTGGAACCGAGCAGGGGCACAGCGAGGAGTTGGCGGATTTGGAAAGCGGCCACGAAATCCAAATCCGCGCCCGGAGTTTTGGCGGCGTCTTCGGTGAAGAACACATTTTTCTTTTTCAGCGTGAGGGTGGCGGCGCCATCGGCGAGGGGGATATCGAGGGGACGGACGACGCCGTTCTCCACTGCCCAGCGAATGTGGAAGGTGTCCTTTTCTTCGAGAAGCCCGATGAAACAGCGCTGGAATCCGAGGAAACTGGCGGCCCGGAGCACGGAGGTCTGCATGAACTCGTCAAGCTTTCCGGCGGAACCGAGCTCAAAGGAAATCTCGAGGATTTCGTGCAGTTCGTGGGCCTGGGAACGCGCCATGCCGTACAACTCGGCGTTGGCGATGGCGACCGCGCCAAAGCCGGCCAGGGCGGAAACCAAGGTTTTGTCTTCCTGAGTAAATGGGTGAGCGGAGTGAGGGTAAACCAGAATTGCACCGTGCGAGCGCGAGGTGCGAAAGGGCGCCGCGATGAGAACTCCGGGCGGCGAGTCTTCTCCAAAATGAGAGGCGCCGTCGATGCTCACCGTAATACGCTCGCCGGCGGCGACAGCGCGACTGGCGATCTCGAGCGCAGAGCGGAGGTCGTTCTGCGCGAAACGCGAACGGATGGAGAGAGCGAGCCTGGGGAGGTCGGTCGACACCGCCTGCAACTGGAACACTTTCTCCGGTTGGACCTTCTCCTGGAGAAGAAAGACGAGCACGGCGGGCGAATGCAGGAGCAGGCGGAGGCGGTCGGCGATACTCTCCATCACGGCGGCGGCGTCGGGCAAGCCATGCAGTGCGGTGGCGACTTCGACCAGAATGCTGGCGCGGCGATGCTCTTCGCGGGAAAGCCGATTCAAGCGGAGGGCTTCGAGTGCGGTGCCGAGCTGGGCCGCGAGGATGGTGACTTTGGCCACGGAATCATCGTTGAAGGCGGCATCCGGCGCACTGTGCACGAAGGCGATGGCGCCGATCACTTCGCCTGAAACCAGCAAAGGCGCGGCCATGGCGGCGTGCGCTTGGCGATCGGCCAGCCAGCGGTAACGGGCGGCGTCGACGTGGTTGAGGAAGAAGGGGCGACGCCTGTGAACCGCCTCCAGGGCGATGGATGGGTCATCGGATGGGTCATTGGATGGGTCACGGGATGGGTCATTGGATGAATCGGCGGGGCGCAGGCGAATGCCTCGAAAGGGCTCGATCTGGTCGCCATCGGCTTCAGCCCCGACGAGCTCACCGCCGGAGGAGCACCGCCAAAAGTAAGCGCCGCTGGCATGGAAGAAAGCACGGGTGAGGGCGCAGAAGGATTGGATGAGCTGGCTGGTATCGCTGCTTTGGAAAGCGGCCCGGGAAAGCTCCAGGAGGAGCTTCTGAAAAGCCGCGTCAGACTGAGACGCGTCCCGGGGCTGCGAATTTCCGTTATCGCTGGTCAGTGCGCACCATTCGCTTAAGCTAAGCGGTTGAAAACAATTGTCTTATAAATAAAACCTACGCTTGATTCTCAAATTGAGTCAAGGAAATAGGAGGGGGCAGTATCGAGTTGTGAAACGGCACAAAAAGTGATATGAGCGTCTCATTTTGTGATCGGGTGATCGTCAGTGATCGGGTGATCGGGTGATCTAAAGTCAAAAGCGAATCGCATTTGAATTTGGATGACCCGATGGCGCGACGATCCGATCACCCAACGATCCGATCACCCGATCACCCGACGACCCGATCACTTGTTCGTGGCCTTGCGGAGACACCAAAGTAATACAAGGAAAAAACTTTTGATACCCGCTGGGGTGGTCCGTACACGAATATAGATAGGTGCGGAACAACAAGGGAGGAACGTGTCTATGCGAGCGCTACATCGGCTGTTCGCGGTGGGTCTGCTGCTGATTGGCGGATGCGTCGCAACCAGCACTCCCCTGGCATGGGGACAGGCCGAAATCAAGCGAAAAACAAAGAGCAAAGTGGAGGCCGTGTATCCGGAACTCGCGAAACGCATGAACATCACTGGCGTGGTCAAGATCCTAATCACGGTGTCCCCCAACGGGTCGGTTAAGGACGCCAAGCTGGTGGGCGGGCATCCGCTGTTGGCGAACGCGGCGCTGGATGCGGTGAGGAAGTGGCTTTACGAGGCGGGTCCGGAAGAGTCAACGGGGATTGTGCAATTCCGTTTTGGCCCGAACCAGTAAGAGGGCATGGTAGAGCCCGAGCGCTGAGTGAGGCAGGTTGGAGTATGAATATCGGGAAAAAACTATATATAAATTTGGGCATCATTCTGTCGATGGTCCTGGTGCTTCTGGCGATCAACCTGATCGCGGTGCAACGCGAGCACGAAACCAAGGCGGCGCAGCGCAGCGCTCGATCGACATGACCGAGGCGACGTCATTGGTCCGCATGGAGATGATGCAGAACCGGCTGCACCTGCAGAACTACCTGCTCAGCGGGGACATTCGCAACGTGGAGAAAATGAACGACGGGGAACACCGATTGAGCGACGCCCTGCACCATTCGCTGGATCTAGCGAATTCCGAGCCGCGAGCTAACCCCGGCATCTGTGTGCTCGCAGCGCGAAGCTCGCAAGATCTCCGGATTACCCGATCACTAAGGATCGATTGTTCATGGCCTTACGGAGACACCAAAGTAATGCAAGGAAAGAACTTTTGATACCCGCTGGGGTGGTCCGTACACGAATATAGATAGGTGCGGAACAACAAGGGAGGAACGTGTCTATGCGAGCGCTACATCGGCTGTTCGCGGTGGGTCTGCTGCTGATTGGCGGATGCGTCGCAACCAGCACTCCCCTGGCATGGGGACAGGACGAAATCAATCGAAAAACAAAGAGCAGAGTGGCGGCCGTGTATCCGGAACTCGCGAAACGCATGAACATCACTGGCGTAGTCAAGATCCTGGTCACGGTGTCCTCCAACGGGTCGGTTAAGGACGCCAGACTGGTGGGCGGGCATCCGCTGTTGGCGAACGCGGCGCTGGATGCGGTGAAGAAGTGGCGTTACGAGGCGGGTCCGGAAGAGTCAACGGGGATTGTGGAATTCCGTTTTAACCCGAATCAGTAAGAGGGCATGGTCGAGCCCGAGCGCTGAGTGAGGAAGGTTGGAGTATGAATATCGGGAAAAAACTATATATAAGTTTCGGCGTCATTCTGTCGATGGTCCTGGTGCTTCTGGCGATCAACCTGATCGCGGTGCAACGCGAGCACGAAACCAAGGCGGCGCAGCGCAGCGCTCGATCGACATGACCGAGGCGACGTCATTGGTCCGCATGGAGATGATGCAGAACCGGCTGCACCTGCAGAACTACCTGCTCAGCGGGGACATTCGCAACGTGGAGAAAATGAACGACGGGGAACACCGATTGAGCGACGCCCTGCACCATTCCCTGGATCTAGCGAATTCCACGCAACAGCGCAGCAGCCTGGAAAAAGTGCAGGGGTTGGAGCAGGCTTGGGGAACCGATTTCGCCAACGCGCTGGTGGACAAACGGCGGGCCGTGGACAGCGGCAATGCGACGGTGGCCGAACTGCAGATTTTCTACCTGCAAAAGGATCCCAACTCCTGGATCTCGCGTTCGAGCGACGTTCTGGACGATGTGGACCGGGAGAACCGCCAATTGCTGGAGGAGCGGCGGCACTCCGATGAACTGGCCACGACGTTTACGATTCTGGCAGCGGCAATCAGTTCCATGTTCGCGCTGGGCCTGGGCATCGTCATAGCGTATCGGACCGCGACCGGGATCACGAAACCGCTGAACGGGCTGATTCACGTGGCGGAGCAGATCGGCCAGTCCGGGAATCTGAATCACACGATCGACGTTAAGGGGCAGGATGAGATCGGGCAACTGGCCCGGACTTTCGACTCGCTGGTGAAGTACCTGAAGGAAATGGCGGCGGTTTCCGAAGCCATCGCGGGCGGCAACCTGGCGGTGGAAGTGCGTCCGCGGTCGGCCAACGACACGCTGGCGATCGCGTTCACCAGCATGGTGGACGGCCTGCGCGGACTGGTGCGCAACGTGCGCGACGCGGCTACGCAAGTGGCCAGCGCTTCCTCCCAGGTGGCCAGTTCTTCCGACGAGTCGGCGAGGAACAGCCTGCAGACCTCTTCGGCCATCGATGAAGTGACGAGCACCATGCACGAAATGAGCGTGAACGTGCAAAACATGGTGAAGAGCACGCAGACCCAGGCTTCGAGCGTCAGCGAAACCTCGGCCTCCATCGACGAGATGGTGACTTCGATTCAGCGGGTGGCGGATACGGCCAAGGTTCTGCTGGATATCTCGAACCGTTCGCGGGAAGAAGTGCACAACGGCATCGGGACCATGGAAAAGGCGACCGACGGCCTGAACCGGATCAATACGACGATCCACGCATCGGGCGAGATCATCGACGCGCTGGGCAACCGGGCGGACAACATCGGCAAGATCGTTGAAGTGATCGACGATCTGGCGGAGCAGACCAACCTGCTGGCGTTGAATGCCGCCATCGAAGCGGCGCGGGCTGGGGAACACGGGCTGGGATTCGCGGTGGTGGCGGACGAAGTGCGGAAGCTGGCGGAGAAATCGGCGCAGTCCACGAAAGAGATTTCCGAGCTGATCGGGAGCATCCAGAAGGAAGCGCGCAAAGCGGTCGAAAATATGGAGAAGAGCACGACCATCGTGAACGAAGGACTGAATCTGGGACAGGAACTGAATG
>OCZT010008249.1_pt1 | contig 10157 bp, 9 predicted proteins | sample 1539031 | NCBI WGS metagenome assembly OCZT01 (sample SAMEA3539308, study PRJEB22396) | soil metagenome | biome: tundra; feature: field; material: soil | place: USA | collected 2010-05 | depth 0.15 m
CAACAAGAGCTTCGAGCTCTGCTACTCGTGCACGGATCGCTGACATGCTGCGAATCCTCATGAACGCGCTTCGCACGGGAGTGGTCACGACCCGCTATCCCGCGGAACCGAGCGTGCCGCCGGACCGCTTTCGCGGAGCGCCAATACTCCGCCCGGGCAGCCGCCTGCCTCCTCCCGCCGTTTGCCCCGCGGGTGCGCTCTCGGAGCGTTTCGACAGCAGTGGTCGACATGTCGCCCTCGATCTCGCGCGATGCGTCTTCTGTGGCCGCTGTGCCGAGGATCCGTGGGAAGGCGCGGTGACCATGGGACGGGACTTCGAGCTCGCCGCGCGCAGCCGTGCCGACCTGCGGATCGAGGTCGTCGCCGACGACCCCGGGGCAGCCTTGGCGAAGGCGGACCGTGACGCCGACGCCGCCCGCGCCTCGTCCGAGATTCGGCGCGTGCTCGGACGATCGCTGCACCTCCGCCACCTCGACGCGGGCTCCTGCAATGCGTGCGACTGGGAGCTCGCCGCCCTCCTGAATCCGGTGTACGACGTTCGTCGCCTCGGCATCGACTTCGTCGCCTCCCCGCGCCACGCGGACGGGGTCGTGGTCACTGGCTCGGTGACGCGCAACCTGGAGACCGCCGTCCGCCGCACGTTTGAGGCCATCCCCGATCCGCGCATCGTGATCGCCGTGGGAGCCTGCGCCGCGTCCGGGGGCATCGTCGGGAAGGGATACGCCAGCGCCGGCGGCGTCGACCGGGTCCTGCCTGTCGACGTCTACATCCCCGGCTGCCCGCCGCGCCCGGAGGCCATCATCTTCGGCATCCTGGTCGCGGTCGGGCGACTCGATGCCCGCCGCTTGCCCACACATTCCTGATCGCCGGGGAACGCAGTACGATTGATCTTCGCGTGACGAGGGGACCTTTACGAAACTTTGTGATGGCGCTTGCCGCCGTGAGCATCGCGGCCGCCGCGCGGGCGGCTGGTCCGTCCGTGCAGGGACGCGTGGCCGACGCCGACGGCCAGCCGCTGCCGGGCGTGGCCATCACGCTGCAGCCGTTGACGCCGGGTCCGGCGTTCACCGCGGCCACTGATGATCAGGGGCGCTACGCGATCGCCGCGCCTCCGGGGCGTTACCGGCTGCGCGCCGAGCTCGCGGGATTCCGCGCGGTCGAGCGGCCCGACGTGCTCGTGTCCGCCGCTCCGCTGATCGTCGATCTCACGCTGTCGATCGCCTTCGAACAGCAAATCACCGTCACCGCCGCGGCGCCGGTCCCGATGATGGGCGAGCCGCAGCCCGACGCGCCCGTCACCGTCACGCGCGAAGTCATCGACAGCGCGATGCTGCCCAACAGCCAGTACGACGACGTGCTGACGCTGATGCCCAACGTGCTGCGCGGTCCCGACGGCCTCATCAGCGTCGCCGGGGCGAACGCGCGGCAGGGCGCGCTCTTCGTCAACGGGTTCAACGCGACCGATCCGACCACCGGCGAAGCGGGCGTGATGCTGCCGATCGAATCCGTGGATTCGGTGCAGGTGTACTCGGGCGGCTACTCCGCGGATCTGGGCCGCGCCACCGGCGGCGTCACGACGGTGACGACCCGCTCGGGCGCGGACGAGCGGCACATGTCGCTGAACAGCTTCTTCCCTCGGCTGTTTCTGAGCGGTCCGATTCACGGCGTCGAGTTCTGGGAGCCGAACTTCGGCGTCAGCGGGCCAATCAAGAAAGGCCGGCTGTACTTCGCCGAGGGCGTCAGCTACCGCTACGACCGCAACCGCTTCGACACACAGGTCGGGCCGCAGGACAGCAAATACACGGCGCTGCTCTCGTGGACGCAGCTCGACGCGCAGGTGACGTCGCATCAGCGCCTCACCGCGACGATGTCGTTCGATCCGCAGCGGACCGATCGCGCGAACATCACCGCGTTCACGCCGGCCGACACGGTGCCGCGTGTCGATCAAGGCGGCTGGAGCGCCGCGCTGGCCGATCGTCTGACGGTCGGCCAGGGAAGCCTCGAGCTGCGGTCCTCGGTGATCCGGACCGGCCTGACGGTCCAGCCCAACGGTACGGCGTCGTACGATCTCGCGCACGATGTCGTGCGCGGCAGCTATTTCGACGATCTGGTGCTGCACGGCACACGCAGCGAGGCCAGCGTCGTCTATGCATGGTCGCCCTCTCCCGCGCATCTCGTGAAGGTCGGCGCCAGCGCCGACCGCGCGACGCTCGATGGCACGGACGCGAGCGCGCCGGTGGAACTGCTGCGCAGCGACGGCAGCATCAGCCGCACGATGCTATTTCCTTCTCGCGGGGCGTTCACCGTGTCGGCGAACGAGGGCAGCGCGTTCGTGCAGGATACGTGGCGAGCGTCGCCACGGCTGACGGTCGACACGGGTGTCCGCTTCGATCGCACCTCGGCCGCCGCGGCGCCGACGCTTTCGCCGCGCGTCGCGTGGACCATGAAGCTCGGCGGTGCCAAGACCCTCAGCGGCAGCGCCGGGCTGTTCGCCGACAAGATCGCGCTCGAGGCGCTGGCGTTTCCGTCGATGCCGCCCCGTGTGATGCAGACCTTCGACGCGACCGGCGCACCCGCTGGCGCGCCGGTGATTGTTCTCGACACGATAGCCGGTCCGCTCGACGTGCCGCGCGCGGAACGGTGGGATGTGGAATTCGACGACCGCTTCGCCGACGGCTGGCTCGTGCGCGTGAAATATCAGGAGCGCCATGGCCACGACGAGCTCATCGTCAATCCGCAGGTTGCCTCGAATGGGGTGGGCGTCCTGGCGCTCGACAGCACAGGCGCGTCCACGGCCCGGAGCGTCGAGACGACGGTCGGGTACCGCGCGCCACACGCCCACCTCGAAGGCTACATCTCGTATGTCCGATCGGCGGCGCGCGGCGATCTGAACACGCTCGGTGCGCTCATCGAACCGTTCAAGGAGCCGTTTGTCCAGCCGAATCAAGTGGGACCGCTGCCGACCGACGTGCCGAATCGCCTGCTCGCGTGGGGGCTGTTTCGTCTGCCGGCGCGGGTCACGATCGCGCCGTTCGTCGAAGTGCGGGACGGCTTCACGTACTCGGCGATCGACGACACCTGGGCGTATGTGGGGCAGCGCGACGGCTACCGTTTGCCGTGGTACGGCTCGCTCGACCTCTACGTCAACAAGATTGTCGGCTTACCCGGCCGTCTGCCCGACGCGCGCATCGGGCTGAAGTTGTACAACCTGGCCGCCGCGCACAGCGCGCGCGACGTGCAGCGCGATATCCAGCGGGCCGATTTCGGCACCACCTACAACCCGACGCCCCGCGACTTCACGTTTGTGTTCGAGCTCCTGTGGGGCCAGCCGCACTGACCGATCGGTCCCGCTCGCGCGCTTCCCGCCGCTACTTCGTCGCGTCGCGGATCCGCGACGCGAACTGATCGACGTACTCCTTCACACCTCGGAGGACCCCCTCGGCGTGAGCGGCGGGGCCGCCGCCTGCGATGCCGCCCTTGTGCAGCAACGACACCTGCACGAGCGCCGGCGTGCGCTGATACGAGAGCGTGGCCGTGGTGTGCGAGTACAGGAACACGTCGTACCGCGACACGCACAGTCCGGTCGACAGGCTGGTGGTGATGATGTCGACGTACACATACGTGTCTTCGTCCGAGTTTCGGCGAACCCTGAGTCCGGCATCCGTCAGGCTCTTCGACACTGCCGTTTCGATCGTGTCCTGCTTCAAGCCGCAGGCGCTCGCTTGGGGGCTCAGATCCTCCACGACGACGCCAAGGTTCATGAGCCCTTTGAGCTCCGCGTCAGGCCCCTTGGCAACGGCCGGCGATTCCGGGGCGGCAGTCGCGCCAGGAGGTGACGCCGCGACGCCGGCTGCCGGCGAGGTTTCGGCCGCGCGGCCGCGGTCGTAGATGCGGCTCACCTTGTCGTGTCCGCCGCGCTCGAGGAACTCCACGTCCATCACCAACTGCGGCGGATTCGCCGTGGCGGCAATCGAATAGGTGTAGCGCAGCTCCCGGCCTTCCGCCGCTTTGTAGAGCACCACCAGCCGGCCGGCTTCCCATTTCGCTGTCGTCGTCACCGGCACGTCGTCGAGGTGCAGCACTTCCTCTTTGCCGTCGGGATGGAACGTGCGCGAGTGGTCCTGGTCGTCCATGATCGTGACGGCCGCGGACGTTTCGACGATCGTCAGTCGCACGGCGGGATTGCGAACCTCGGCCGTCAATATCTCGAGCCGCCTGGCGTCCTCGGCGCTCTCGGGCCGCGCCATCCAGGCGTTGACGCCGCCGCCGCTCGAGCTGCCTCGGCCTCTTCCGCCACCGCCGCCGCTGGTCGAGTCCTGGCCTGATGCGGCGCCTGACATCCACCCCGCGCCGAATCCGATCTCACGAGGGAACTGACTCGACTGAAAGTTAAGAGACCATCGCCCCGCGAGACTCGCCGTGGCCTGGGCCGGCAAGCGAGCCGACCCTGCCAGGACGACTGCCATGCAGATGCTTGCGGCCAGCGTCCGCGAGGAAGGATGAAAAGCCAGCATAAGCTGACGATAGCACAACAATATTGATGCGCCGCGCGTCGCGATCACTTCTTCGCCGTCTTCGGAAGGAGGGCGCGCATCTGCGCGTGGTAGGCGACGAGCGCCCTTTTTCCTTCACGCGTGATTGTGAAGCTCGTCACGGGGATGCGGCCGCGGAACCCCTTGGTCGTCTGAACGTAACCCGCCGCTTCCAGCTTCTGCGCCTGAACGCTGAGATTGCCTTTGCTCAATCCTGTCACCCTCAGCAGGAACAGGAACTCGACGTCTTCGGCAGCGGAGAGCACGGTCAGAATGGCGAGCCGCGCCGGCTCGTGGACCATGCGGTCCAGATCCAGGATCGACTTGGCCTCCTTCATTCGTCCACCGGCTGAATGGCCGCGAGATCCGCTCGCACCTTCAGGAACCTGGAAAAGCGCATGACGCCCTGCAGCAGCAGCCACATCATCAGAAAGAAATACGTCCCGAAGATGATGAGGTCTCCGGCCGCGAGGTTTGCGTTGGGGTCGGTCGCCAACATGAGGTAGAGCGACGGGACCGATACGGCGAACATGACCAGCAGCGTGAGCTGATCCCGGCCGTAGCGGCGCGTCACGTCCTCATGTGCGCGAGTCGATCCCTGTTCATGATCTCTCCAGATTCGTCGTTTGAAGTCCACATACGAAACTAGTTTATATCATAAACCGAACGTGTCAAGCGGCATCGAAAAGCGGAGACTGGCGAGACACGCGAGCTAGCGGCTCAGCGATTGCCTGAGGCCCTGCACTCGTATGAACGTCAGCTCGTCGAAGTCACCCATGTCGCCGTCTTCGATCCCGCTCCCATGGAATGCGCAGTTCAACATGTTGTTCGATTGATCGCGATAGCAGTACGTGATGTCGCCGTCTGGATTGACGGCCGCGGCCGGCGCGCTCTGGGTCACCGACCATTGGTCGTACGCGCTTCGCTCCAGCCAGCCACCGTTGAAGCCGCGGTCGGCGACCTGCATGCTGACGAAAGCCGGCAGACCCGGCACGGACGCGACGTAGTACGCGTAGACCCGGCCATTCGGGCCCGCATCCCGCGTCGTGTCGACGAGCACGGCGGGCCGCGACGCCGACGCGTTCCCTCCATTCTGGCCGCCGATCCAGTCTTGCTCTCCGGTCGTATCCAATGTGCCGCCCGTGAGCCCCCGAAAATACGCGATCAGTCGGAACTTCGCATTCGCGTCCGTCGTGCCGACGAGCACCGCCTGGCGTCGAATCGGATGCCAGGCGACGCCAAGGGCCGTGCGACTGTGGAGGCCCGTGTCCCGCTCGGCTCCCCAGGTGCGGCCTGATCCCGAGTACGGCACGTAGAACACGCGATTGCTGCTGGCTTCGCGCAGGAACAGGAACAGGCGTGAGTCGAGGACGGCGAGCGTGGCCTGTCGCGGCGGCCGGCTTGGAAAGTTCATCGTGAGGTCGGTGTCGACGCGCGCGCCGTCTCCGGACGGCCGCAGCTCGACGACGCTGACGCCTGAGGGTGTCGAGGCAGCGACCCACAGCATCCCACGCTGCACGACGAAGGTGGGATCCCCGATCACATTCCTCAGTCCGGTTTCGATCCGCGGCCCCCAGCGGTTCTTCGCCAATAGTTTGCGGAGGACGATCGTCCGGCTCCCGCCCTCAGGGACGCCGTACGCGACATAGAAGTCGCGATCGAGGTACGCGCCCACCGGGGCCGTCGCGACGGCCTCGAGGTTCAGGCGGTCGCCGAACCACGTGCTCGGCGCGTAGTTGATGTCGGCGCGCACGCCCGTTTCGCCGAAGATCCCGTTCCGGTTCCAGTCGACCTGGGTGTTGGCGCCCGCCGCCTTCAGTTGAAATCGATAAGGATCCTTTGTGAGGAAGGCCAACGACGCGATCGGAAAGGGAAGCGTCTCATCCAGATTCGTTTCCCGCATGCGCAACTTCGCGAAACGGCCGTCGCTGAAGTGCACCTGATCCTCACTGCCGTTATAGGAATCGAGGTAGGAGTAATTCATCAGGCTGGTGTGTAGCGGACTCTGGATCTTGAAGCCGCGCGCTTCGTGCTCGAGTCCAAGTTGGTGGCCGAGCTCGTGGACGAACGAGTTCCACCCGTATTCCTCGACGCCGGAGATGCTGGCATTGCCGTTGGTCTGGCCGCCGGGGGAATCGCTGAAGACCAGAAAATGCGCCCGTCCGTCGAGCGAGGCTGGAAGGTAGGTGCGCATCAGATCGGGATAGTCGTCCGGTCGCGTGATCTTCGGCCCGCGGATCACGTGTAGATGGATGCCGCGCCGGCCATCCGGATTGCCGACGTTCAGCGCGTCGAAGAATGCCGTGGCGCGCGCGATCGTCTCGTCGACCTTGGCGGTCAGCGATGTCCGCTCGACGGTGTAGACGAGGAGATCCGCGTGCCGAGGATCGCAGCCGTACGCGCGGCCGGGCCCGGCCTCCCAGGCATCCGGCAACCCATCGCCATCCGTGTCGGCGTCTGGCGCGAGGGCCGATGGCGCCATAGCCAAGACGAGCGCGAACAGGATGACGACGACGATAAGTCTACGACTCGGGGAACTCATCGACCAGCCACTTCCCGGACGCGACCTCGACGACGACCAACCGGGACGGCTTCGGCCGTGGGCCGCTCGAATTCATGTTCGTGAGGTACTCGTACTCGATGATGTCGAAGGCATATTTCGTCGGAGAGATCTTGTGTCCAGGTCCGATCTCGAACGATTCGTGATGCGGACTGGAGACGCCCTGAAACAGCATCGTCAACTCCTCGGCCGAGTGGCGGCGAATCGCTGCCGGCGTGAGCACCGTGCGTCCCTCGTCTGCGCTTCGGAAAGCCCAGGCGTGCAGGAACTGGTCGGCCGTCGACAGCGCCAGGATGTAGTGGTCGTCCACGATGATCGGCGGCTCGGCGCGCGGCGCCGCCACCAGCGAGCTCGAGACAAACGCGATCAGCATCAGCGTACCCGCACGTCGTATCGTCATCGATACCCCCACTGGATTCTACAATCTCGAGTCGTTTGTGCGCGACGAACAAATCCGACCCACGCGGAGCGTTTCGGAGTACAAAGGTGCGCGCTCGGCCGGGGTGATGGTTCGGCGGATGGTCTTGTGGAACAAGTGATCGCCTCGTGGTTATCTGACTTTGGTGCGCCGGCGTTGTTCGCGCTGCTGGCGCTTGGCGTCGTCGGCTTGCCGCTACCGGACGACGCGCTGCTGGCGCTCGCGGGGGTTCTCATCGGACAGGGCCGCCTGCATCCGGTGACGGCTGTGGCAGCCGCCATGGGGGGCGCGATGACAGGCATCACCGTGAGCTACGGACTGGGCAGATTCGCGGGGCTGCCGCTCCTCTTGCGCTACGGTTCACGACTTCACGTGGACACGGCAGTCGTTACCCGTGTCGGGACGTGGTTTGACAGAGCAGGGAAGTGGCTGTTAACCGGCGGCTATTTCATTCCCGGGGTTCGCCACGTCACGGCGATCGTCGCGGGCGCGTCGAAGCTCCCTGTCGGAACGTTCATGACGTTTGCGTATGCAGGCGCCGTGCTGTGGGTGTCCTGTTTCCTGACGATCGGGTACGTACTCGGCGACGAGTGGCGCGGCTTGGTGGCCGATCTCCACCGCCATCTGCTGGTCGCCTCCCTGGTCGTCGCGGCCGTGGCGGGCGGATACACGTACGTGAAGGCACGGCGGCGCTGAACGACATTACACCGCCTGGGCGAACAGTCTGGTGACGAGCGCCTGCGCCTCCGCCTGAATCCGTTCGAGATGCGGGCGGTCGCGGAAACTCTCCGCGTACAGCTTGTATACCTCCTCCGTGCCAGACGGGCGCACAGCAAACCATCCGTTGTCGGTGATCACTTTCAGGCCGCCGATGGATTCCCCATTGCCAGGCGCGGTCGTCAGGATCGCGCGGATGGCGTCGCCCGCCAGCTCTTTCGCGTCGACCTGGGCGGGGGAGAGCTGCCGGAGGCGACGCTTCTGCTCTGGCGTCGCGGCCGCATCGATTCGCTCGTAGACCGGGGCGCCGAATTCGCCGGTGAGCTCGATGTAGCGCGCTCCAGGATCGACGCCAAGCGTGGCCGCGATCTCCGCCGCGAGCAGGCCGAGCACCATGCCGTCCTTGTCTGTGGTCCACGTCGTGCCGTCGATGCGGAGGCACGACGCCCCGGCGCTTTCCTCGCCGCCGAAGCCGAGCGAACCGTGCAGCAGGCCGTCCACGAACCATTTGAACCCGACCGGGACTTCAACCAGACGGCGTCCCAATGCTCTCGTCACGCGGTCGATCAGGCCGCTGCTGACGACGGTCTTGCCGACCGCGGCCTCGGTCGACCACGCGCTTCGATGCGTGAACAAGTATGAAATCGCGACGGCCAGGTAGTGATTGGGATCCATCAATCCCGCCGTCGGCGTGACGATCCCATGGCGATCGTGATCGGCATCGTTCGCGAAGGCGACGTCGAAGCGATCGCGCATCGCCACGAGCGGCACCATGGCGTACGGCGATGAGCAGTCCGTCCGAATCTTGCCGTCCCAATCCACGGTCATGAAGCGAAACGTCGGATCGACCGCGTCGTTGACCACGGTCACGGCGATCCCGTACCGCGCGATGATCGGCTCCCAGTAGTGCACGCCGGCGCCGCCGAGCGGATCCACGCCGATGCGCACGCCGGCGCTGCGGATGGCCTGCATGTCGACCACGGTCGCGAGGTCGTCGACATACGGCCTGATGTAGTCATGGAGATGCGTGCTCGCCGCGCGGCGAGCACGCGCATAGGGCATGCGACGCACGGCGCGCAGGTCTTCGGCCAGGAGCGCATTCGCGGTCTGCTCGATCCAGCCGGTGACGTCCGTGTCAGCCGGGCCGCCCGTCGGCGGATTGTATTTGAAGCCGCCGTCATCGGGCGGGTTGTGCGAGGGCGTGACGACGATTCCGTCAGCCAACCCGGATCGACGGCCGCGGTTATATCGCAGGATGGCGTGCGAAACGACAGGTGTGGGCGTGTAGCCGCAAGCCCGGTCGATCATCACCTCGATGCCGTTAGCGGCCAGCACCTCGAGGGCGCTCACAAAGGCCGGCTCGGAGAGCGCGTGGGTGTCCATCCCCATGAAGAGCGGACCGTCAATCCGATGCGCCTGGCGATACGAGCAAATCGCCTGCGTGATGGCCAGGATGTGGGCCTCGTTGAAGCGGCGTTCGAACGCCGAGCCGCGGTGCCCCGACGTCCCGAACGCGACGCGCTCCGCCGCGACGGCGGGATCGGGATGCTCCGCGTAGTACGCGGTCACCAGTCTCGGGACGTTGACCAGCATCGAGGCGGGAGCCGGCTTGCCAGCAAGGGGACTGACGTTCATCAGCCGAGCGCCGGGTAATCGGTGTATCCCTTCGGCCCAGGCGTATAGAACGTATTGAAGTCGGGCGCGTTCACCGCCGCGCCGCTTTTCCATCGAGCAACCAGATCCGGGTTGGCGAGAAACGGGCGCCCGAACGCAATCAGATCACACTTGCCCGAGGCCAGATCGCTTTCGGCGCGGACGGCATCGTAGCCGCCCGAAAGGATCAGCGCACCCTTGAACACGCTGCGGTACGTCGTCTTCATCGACTCAGGCACCGGCGGCGCACCCATCGACGAGTGGTCCACAAGATGGA
>OCZT010008250.1_pt1 | contig 10156 bp, 6 predicted proteins | sample 1539031 | NCBI WGS metagenome assembly OCZT01 (sample SAMEA3539308, study PRJEB22396) | soil metagenome | biome: tundra; feature: field; material: soil | place: USA | collected 2010-05 | depth 0.15 m
ATAGGAATTTCAATAGAAGAAAAATGAAAAAGGAATACAAGACTCAAACATATAATGCAATAAAAGGATTTGTCTATCTATTTTCAATTCTTACTATCTTATCACTGTTAATAATTTTTATTGGTAAAACTCTAAGCAGTCATAAAATATCTGTTCAAACTTTTGCTTGTACTACATCTACCTTTTTCTTTTTTACTATTAATAATGAGGGCAGCGTTAAAATAAAAACTGTGGCAATAAAAGCCTTGTAGACAGAAAGTTTGCAGGGCTTTTTTAAGTTTTGGTAGCAATTCGTTTTTAAACCAAATTAGTTTTTATGTTAATCCTGCTATAGTTATCTAATAAATTCTTTGTTTTTGCGTTAATGAAGTTTTAAATCTTTAATTAATGCCAGCTATTTTACAATTAAAAAAGTGAATGTAATACTTATTAGCACAAGCTGGATGAACGAAGAATACCAGCTTAAAAAGTATACCAATCAATATAATATCAGTATTGGGTTTCAAAGAATATTTTATAAATGCTTTTTAAAAATCTTGGCTACTCTAAAATATTATTCAAAACCTCCTGCAGAAGCATTACTACTCCAAATTCATTTATTACGTATTGAACTACTTGTCTAATATTTTAATACTTGTCTAATATTTTAAGTTTACATTCTGTAAATTAATATACCTGAAAGCATCCAATATTTACAGGATTGTAGCGTTATATAATTAAGCCATATCCATAAATTAGTTTTAGAGGCTCCAATAATCCATTTTGTATGAAAAACTTTATCCTTCGCAAGGTATCAAATCTGCAAAACAGCATCCTGTATATAATGTCATTTTTTTTTCTTGCATTACTGTGTTTTATCATAGTCTTATATGAAAATGAAAATGCAAATAATGATAATACTGCAACTGCATTAGTGGGTGGGATAATAGCATTTATAATAATTTTTGGATTGTTATACAGGTTAAATAAGGATATAAAATTAAGAAACAATGTAAAGAACGATCTGGTAGCAAGTGAAATAAAATACCGTAACCTTATTGAAAATGCCGGAATTGTTATGTACACAACTTCGTTAAATGGGTTGATCACATTCGCCAGCAGCAAGGCTTTTCAGTTAACAGGTTATTGCATGAAGGAGTTAATTGGTATGCATTTTTCTGAGCTTATTGATGCAGAATGGTTGGTAACAGTTAAAGAAAAATATAAGAGCCAGGTAAAAAATAATATAGAAGAAACACTGTTTGAATTTTGTATCCGCACAAAATATGGTGATTTAAAATGGGTTGAACAGTCTGCAGTTTTAATCATAGAAAATAATTCGCCGGTTAGATTTCAATGCATAATAAAAGATGTTTCGGAAAGAAAGGAAATGGAAGAAGTACTGAGAAAATATGAGGTGGAGTTGGTACAAAACCAGGAACGTTTGCAATCCATTCTTGATAATGCTACTTCATTAATTTATATAAAAGATCTTGATGGTAAATATCTTGTTACCAATAAACAATTTAAAGAGACCTTAAATGTAAGTGATGATACAGCAATAGGTAAAACAGATTTTGATTTTGCAGATCGCAGGCAGGCACAGCGTTTTAAAGATACTGATGACCAGGTAATAAGAACATGCAAACCGGTGGAGATTGAAGAAATTATAGAAATGCCTGATGGAAAGCATAACATTCTTATTATAAAATTTCCTTTGCTTAATGCACAAAATAAAATTTATGGAATAAGCGGAATTGGTACAGATATAACCGAAAGAGTAAGATACCAGGAGGAGCTTATAGAAGCTAAAAAAATTGCAGAAGATGCAAAGCGGCTGCAGGAACAATTTCTTGCAAATATGAGTCATGAGATCAGAACACCTATGAATGGCATACAGGGAATGACGGATCTTTTATTAGAAACACAGTTAAACGATGAGCAAGAAGGTTTTGCTAAAACTATAAAACGTTCTTCAGATAATTTATTAGTGATCATTAATGATATACTTGATTTTTCTAAAATACAAGCCGGCAAATTAACTATAGAAAAAATTGATTTTAAACTTAATGAAGTAGTGGAGAATATTAAAACCATTTTCAAATATCGCATACAAGAAAAAGGATTAACCTTACAGCTTAACGTAAATGAGAATGTTCCTGCTACATTAAATGGCGATCCATACCGGCTTAATCAAATTCTTGTAAACCTTGTAGGCAATGCAATAAAATTTACACACAGCGGAAGTATTAATATCAGCATTTCAATACAAAAGAAAACCGCTAAAGAAATAGTTTTAAATTTTACAATAGCAGATACCGGCATTGGAATTCAACCTGATAAAATCAATGAAATATTTGAAAGCTTTACGCAGGCAAGCGCTGAAACCTCACGTAAGTATGGCGGCACCGGCTTAGGGCTTGCGATTACAAAGCAATTATTAGAAATGCAAAGAGGTACGATTTCTGTTGAAAGTAAAATTAATAGCGGTACAACTTTTAAATTTTCTATTCCATATAATTATAGTAAAACTGATAATCCATTATTTTTCACAGGTAAAGATTTAAAAAATTATCGTCCACTTTTAAATGGCAAAAAATTTCTTGTTGCAGAAGATAATGAAGTAAATCAAAAAGTGATCCGGCATGTATTACAAAAAGCAGGAGGAGTAGTAGACATTGCAAACAATGGATTAGAAGCGGTTTCATTTCTTAAAAAAAGTAAAGATTATAACCTGATAATTATGGATCTGCAAATGCCCGAAATGGATGGCTACGCAGCAACAAAGTATATAAGAAATGTAATGAAACTTTCCATTCCTATTATGGCCATGACAGCATCTGCATTGAAAGGTGAAAAATCAAAATGTATTGAGATAGGAATGAACGAGTATATTACAAAACCATTTGATTTTTCTTTTCTATATAAGCGTATAAGTATGTTGTTGGGTGATACAACCATTAGTGATTCCGTTGTGGTCGTAGAAAAACCGGGTAATGAAAATCTATTTGATTTAAGCCTGCTGGAAGAAATGGATGATAATGAATATCTGTCAGAAATACTCGCTATTTTTCTGAATAACACTCCAAATGAATTGAATGAATTGCAGAGAGCATGCACATCTCATCAATTTGATGCTGTTTATAAAATTGCTCACAAATTAAAAAGCAGTATCGGGCTTTTAAAAGCAAATGGCCTTTTAAATATTTTAATAAAAATTGAAGAGAGTGCAAGAGTTGAAAAAAATGATGGGCTTGCAGCGATGGCTGAACTTGCAAATGAAGAATATAAAAAAATAGAAATTCCATTACAGGAGCATTTAAAAAATATTCAGACAGCGTTACGTGTGGCTGTATAAAAAATTAATATTAAAAATCATGACAATACTTGTAGCAGATGATGAAATGATAATGTTGAAAACGATTGAGCTTCGCTTAAAGAAGGACGGTCACAATGTTATAATATGCCAGGATGGGAGAGAAGCACTTAAGAAAATTGAAGAATCATCTCCTGACTTAATTATTACAGATATTATGATGCCCTTTTTATCCGGGCTGGAAATTATTGGAGCAGTAAAGAAGAAGGGTAAAAAAATTCCTATAATTGTTTTATCTGCAATGGGGCAGGAAAACGTGGTGCTGGAAGCATTTCAATTAGGCGCTGATGATTACATTACAAAACCATTTAGCCCGAATGAATTATCAATGAGAGTGAAAAGATATATACCCAGTTCAGTTAAAATTTAATTCTTTTAACTTAAGCAATATAAAAATGCATGGTTTCATTTTTACTGTTTTTATAAAGATAGATTCTTATCTGTTTTTAAGAATAATGTATGTATTTCTCATATTGTTGGCATTATTGTTAATATTCATTGTAGGCTTTGCTATTTATAAAAGAAGAGTTGAAAGCAAAAAAAAAATATGGCAGGAGAGAATAGCGTTGATTATAAGCCAGGCAATATTTTCTACCGATGAGGAAGATGAGCATATAGGTATAACTAACGATGTTGAGAAGCTCTTACAAAATTCCACATTCAGGCAAGATGTAATTAATGAATTGATACATGCAAAAAAAAATCTTTCAGGCTCATTCACAACAAATCTTAAAAAGCTGTATCAGATTTTGGAGCTGAATAAAGATTCTTTTAAAAAACTAAATAGCAAAAAGTGGCATATCAAAGCAAAAGGCGTACAGGAACTGGAGATAATGGAACAAATAAAATATGTAAAAGAAATTTTCAGGCTCACAAATAATGCAAATGAGCTTGTGCGTAACGAGGCGCAATGTGCTCTGGTAAGCTTTTATGGCTTTTTAGGGCTGCGCTTTCTTAATGTAACTGCATACCCAATCAGCCAATGGCAACAGATACAACTGTTAAATAAATTGAATGGCGTACAACCCAAAAATTTTGATGGTATTAAAAAATGGCTACAATCTCCAAATGAGTCTATAATAGTATTTTCCTTAAAGCTGGCATCATTTTATAATTGTTATGATGTTTATGACAATGTTATTAATTGTTTACAAAGCTCAAGCCTGCAGGTAAGATTAAACGCAATGGAATATCTGAAAAAAATGCCGCAGGAAGATACGCCTGATCAGATGATCAGTCATTATTCTTTTGAAAATAAAATATACAAACTGGCAATTATTGATGCTTTAAAAGACATTGGAAATGAAAACCAAATAACTTTTTTATTAAAACGGTTATATGATAAAGATGATGATATAAAAGTAGCCGCTGCAAAATCTTTATCATACTTACATCCTTCGGGCGCTGCATTTTTACAATCACATTTATTTGCTGATGAAAATCCATGGAAAGCAATTTTTCTTCAAATTAATAATGAACGTGCGGCATGAACTGGCAAAAATTAATATTTGATTTCTTCACCTATGGTATCCTTATTTATTCATTACTTTTATTATCCTTCTATCTTTTTATCGGTATATATTCAGCGGGTGAAATTAGAAAATATCTGCACAGGAACAGCTTTGCTGATTTCAGGGTTCTTGCAGCATCTGAACACCTTCCCGGAATAAGTATTTTAGCTCCTGCTTATAATGAAGCTGCCAATATTGTTGAAAATGTAAGATCATTATTATCTATTCATTATAACACGATTGAATTGATAATAATTAATGATGGCAGCAAAGATGATTCACTTCAAAAATTAATTACAGCTTATGATCTATACAAAACAAATATTTTTATAAATGAACAAATTGCAACAAAAAAAGTAAAAGGAATTTATAAAAGTAATAACTCAGTTTTTAACAAACTAATTGTTGTTGATAAAGAAAATGGTGGAAAGGCAGATGCTTTAAATGTTGGTGTGAACATAGCCCAGTACGGCTATTTTGTTTGTGTTGATGTGGATTGTGTGCTGGAGCAGGATGCAATGCTTAAAATGATAAAACCATTTTTAGAAGAAACTAAAGTAAGAGTAATAGCCTCCGGCGGTGTTATACGGATAGCCAATGATTGCAAAATTGAAAATGGCCGGTTGATAGAAATCAACTTACCAAAAAAGTTTTTGCCAAGAGTACAAACTTTAGAATATATCCGTGCATTTTTATTGGGACGTATGGCCTGGAGCAGGTTAAATGGTTTATTGCTTATCTCAGGAGCTTTTGGCGCTTTCGATAAAGAAATAGTAATAAAATGCGGGGGTTATAATGTAAAAACGGTTGGTGAGGATATGGAGCTGATTGTAAGAATGAGGCGATATATGGAAGAAAATAATTTGCCTTATAAAGTAACTTATATTCCTGATCCTTTATGCTGGACAGAAGCCCCCGGTAATTATAAAATATTGGGAAGACAGAGAAACCGTTGGACAAGAGGTACAATAGAAACATTGCGGATGCACAAGGTGATGTTTTTTAATCCGCGATATGGATTGTTAGGGATGGTCAGTTATCCTTATTGGTTTTTCTTTGAATTTCTTGCACCCATTATTGAATTCATTGGAATTTCAGTCTTTTTGGTTTTTGCTTTTTGCGGATTAATACAATGGGCTTCGTTCTTTGCTTTACTTGGATGTATTCTTTCATTTGGGTTTTTGTATTCAGTTTTTGCAATATTAATGGAAGTACTAACCTATAATCAATATAAAAATCAAAAAGATATTTTTAAACTAATAATAACGGCTTTTTTGGAGCCTTTCCTTTTTCATCCTTTTGTAGTTTGGTCTGCAATAAAAGGGAATGTTGATAATTTAAGAAAGAAAAATAGCTGGGGAGTGATGACAAGGCAAGGACTAAATTCCAACCAGCCGCCGGTTAGTGCATCGGTTGAAGCCGGAGAAGGAACTATAATTACCGAAGATGTATTTGCAGCTTCGGACCAGATTATTATTGAAGCTGAACCAAAGAAGCAGAGCAGGCTATTACAAGGTTTAAAAGAAGTTGCAACGTATAGCGTGATATTAATGGCTTCAATGTTGATAATAAAGATCTATGAGTTTATCCGCGACACACACAAATTTGGTGAACCGAAAGACTTTTTAAAAGTTATAAGCTTTGGCATCATTAACGATATTTCATTTGTTTTAAATATAGCAATAGTTCCGGTTGGTATTTTTATATTGTTGTTTCTTTTGAGTAAAAAGATTGCCCGTTTCTTCTTCATAACATTTTCAGTGCTTTTAATTGTAGTGCATGCAGCGCTGGCGGAATATTTTTTAGAAACACTTGTGCCATTAGGTGCAGATCTTCTGACTTATTCGCTGGCTGATATAAAAGAAACAGTAGGTGCAGCAGGCGTTTCTATTACCTTTATATGCAGCATAGCGCTAATGCTGGCTTTCGTTGTAACGTTGTTTATTGTCATCCCAAAAAGATTGAAATTCAGCGCCGGATTTTCTTTTATGCTGTTTGTTTTATTTGCAGTGGCAGCAATTGGTTCCATAGCTTCTGTTACCAATAAATGGAAACCGGGCCAGGAATTCAGCAATAATATCGCTTTAAACAAGTCGTACTATTTTTATAACAGTTGTTACGTGTTTTTGCATGGCAGTAAGAAAGAAGACATTCCGGCAGATGCTCGTGTACCATCAACAGATGCTGCTGCATTTAATTATATTGATGAGGAGCATTATCCCTTTTTGCACACTGTAGATTCAAGTGATGTACTTTCTCCTTTCTTCAATAAGCAGGCGACTGCACCCAATCTGGTTTTCATTGTGGTGGAAGGTTTGGGCAGGGCGTTCTCAAACAAAGATGCTTATCTTGGAAGCTTTACTCCTTTCCTCGATTCTTTATCAGGCAAGAGCCTTTATTGGAGGAACTTCTTAAGTGCCGGAGGCAGAACCTTTGCTATGCCACCATCAATTTTTGGTTCACTGCCATTTGGCAAAAATGGCTTTCTCGAATTAGGAAACGATATGCCTGCACACTTATCATTGTTTAATGTTTTAAAAAAGAATGGCTATAGCAGCAACTTCTTTTATGGAGGCGATGCAAGCTTCGACAACATGAATAAATTCATGAAGATGAATGGAACAAATATCTATGACGAAAAAACATTTTCAACAAGCTATACCAGGATGCCCCTGAGCAACAGTGGCTTCAGTTGGGGCTTTGGAGATGGAGAAGTATTTAGAAGATACAATGAAGCAACCAATACAATGAAATCTCCAACCTGTAATGTTGTACTAACACTTTCTACCCATAGTCCTTTTTTGATTAACGAACAGGATAAGTACCTCCAGCTTTTTGAACAACGTATGCAGGCACTTGAATTTAGCGAAGCACAGAAGGAAGAGCACCGGCATTATAAGGATCAATATGCCAGTATAATGTATGCGGATAATGCAGTCAGGAATTTTATAAATAGCTATTCTGCCCGGGCTGATTTTAGTAACACCATATTCCTTATTACAGGCGATCATCGTATGCCGGAGATCCCTATGTCAACAAAGATAGATCGCTATCATGTGCCATTGATCATCTATTCGCCGCTCCTAAAAAGGAGTCAGATCTTTGGATCAATATCGTCACATTTAGATATTACCCCAAGCCTGTTATCATTTTTTAAGCACCAGTACAATTTCAAAGTACCAACCATTGCTACATGGATGGGCGGGGGACTGGACACAGCTCATGCTTTTAGAAACATTCATTCTTATCCATTGATGCAAACTAAAAATGACGTAACAGATTACCTTATGGGTGATCACATGCTAAATAATGAAGACCTGTTTAAAATAAGCGACAACATGAATCTTGACCCTGTTGACGATGACAAAGAAAAGGCTAAGCTGAAGGCGGCTTTTGCAACGTTCAAACAGAAGAATAACAAGTTATTAAAGGGTACTTCAATGTTGCCTGATAGTTTATTGATTAAGTAAAGACGTACTCATTTAATTTATCTTATAAGAAGTGTATGTTACCGGCAATTGAATATTCATTAAACATCCTTCGCAGCACTCTTATACTTTTATTCTATTAGTGTATTGAAGTGATTGAATAGAACGTTATGTTTGGGATTAGGAAGCCCTTTTCTATTACATATCCGGGCCTTTAGAGCTTAATACTCTTCAATTGAAACTTCATACTAAGTTTAGTAATAACTTGTTGAATATTTAATCGCCCTCATTTATATTCAACCGAAAAAGAGATTACCCGTAGCCGGAATAAAAAGAATAGAATTAAAACCGATGGCTTAATCCTGCCGATAGATTAAACTGGTTACCCCTTACAGATGGTTTATACTCCTGGTTGATTAGCCCTGCACTTATTGAAATAACATTCCACTTTAAAAAAGTATGGCTAAAGCTGGCAGAAATCTGCTTTGAACTAAGCTTATTCAGCTTGTTATTGAATTGAATATTCTGGTTGTTATCATCGGGTGAAATACCGGTACCCATGCTAAAGCCGATATAATCATCAGCTCCTTTGGAATAATAACGGCCGGCTATACTATACGATTGCGAAACAGCGCCATTTGAAGGTGTCATGTAAGTGCGTGCATTAAATAAAAAATTCTTGTAGTATTTACCAATGGAAGCAGTATATACATTTGTGGCGCTGGTAAAATACAGGTATCTCAGGCCGGCCTCGGCCTCAAAACTGTTAGCCAAATTTGCATATAATGAAAAGCCCCCTCTGTACTTTGGAAACACTCCAACATTATCAGAATAACCAACGCTTACATAACAATAAAACATCTTACTAATGCGTGGATAAGCATCCACCTCGCCCTGCAAACCGTTGCTGCCAAAACGATTTGCATAATTCATTCTTGCAGTTATTGATCCAAGTTTTGTGTGGCGGCTATAAGAAATACTTGCCAATTGCCAGGGCTTATCATACTGTTTATCAAAGGAAGAATTATCATAGCTGATACTTATTTTATTTATTGCAACAGCATCTTTAAGCGATAATGCCAAAGCAAGAGCTGCTGTGTTGTGCTTATTGATTTTTAAAAGCTGGCTGGTAATAATGCTGGCCTCCCTAAAGTGTTTTGTGGCATTTAAGTTTTTTGCTTTCCTAAGCAAAAGCGCCTCTGAAGCAGGATAGACAGCCAGTGCCCGGTTGCAAATATTCAGGGACTCCTCATAATGGTCGTTCCAATATTCCAGATCAGCATAAGCAATACTTGCGTCCTCGTTGATCGGATCGGTGTTAAGTACTTTCGAAAAATGATAACGGGCACTATCATATTGCTTGTTCCATGCATACACCCTGCCTAAAAAGATCTCAATATCAGCATAAGCGGGAGATATTTCCAGCGCCTGGTGAGCAAGCTGCTTGGCCTTATCATAATTTTTATCTTCAAAAGCGGCTTCCCTTGCATTCTTAAACAGCTCATCGGCAGAAACAGGAGTTTGTGCTTTTAGGAGAAAAGATGCTGATAAAAGAGAAATGATGATTAGCGTTCGTTTATTCATACTATAATTCGGGTGTAAGTATAATAACGCTAAAACACCAGGCTATATTATAATGAAGGGAAAGTTTTTACAGGTAAATGGATGGTAAAAAAATACCAACGGCGGCGTGTGCTTTTTATGCTAAAAGTTTTATAAGAAGACCCGGCAAGAGCATAAAATAGTTGGATTAAGATGACCCGTAAGGGTTTGAGAGCCTCAAACTAAACAAACAATATTTTAACTGTAACAATTCTTATTCAGCAATCATTTTTTAGGAAATGTATTTAATCTTACATTTA
>OCZT010008251.1_pt1 | contig 10156 bp, 4 predicted proteins | sample 1539031 | NCBI WGS metagenome assembly OCZT01 (sample SAMEA3539308, study PRJEB22396) | soil metagenome | biome: tundra; feature: field; material: soil | place: USA | collected 2010-05 | depth 0.15 m
TCCGAGAGGTTGTTGGAGACGGCGCCGGCGAGGTATGCGCTGGAGGCGAGGTTGATTGCCGGATTGCGGGCGATGGCGTCGATATCCTTAAGTACGGTGAGGGCGGACTGGCTGATGCCGGGGTTCGAAAGCGGGATCAGGTTGCCGGCGAAGGGCGTGCGACCGGCGCCGCAACTTGCGTTGGCTGTGGTGCCAAGGCAGTCGGCGGTGTCACCCGTGGTGGGATCGTATGCCTGACCCTTATATTCGGATAGGTTGAGAACGTTGCCGCTCACGTTGTAGAAGGGGATGGTGGCAAGGTTGTTCGCTTCCTCGTGATCGGAGACGCGCAGGAAGTCGCCGAAGATGAAGAGCCTGTTTTTGAGGATGGGGGCGCCGATGGAGCCGCCGTCGTAGTTGTAGACCAGGCGGCCGTTGGGAGTCTTCTGGAAGAAGCCGCGAGCGTTGACGCCATTGTTCTCCATGTTCGCGAAGACGGAGCCGTGAATGGAGTTGCTGCCGGACTTGAGGGTGACGTTGACGACGGTGCCGACGGCGCGGCCGAACTCGGCCTCGAAGTTGTTGGTGGTGATGTCGACGTTGGCGATGGCGGCGGCGGGCGGGACGAGGATGATATGGATGCCGGTGCGCTGATCGTCGTCGATGCCTTCGATCTGATAGAGATTGACGTAAGACGACTGGCCGTTGGCGTTGGCGGAGAGGTCGTTGTTGGAGTTGAAGAACTGAGAGTTGTTGAAGACGACGGGCGCGATGCCGGGCACGGTATTCAGAAGGGACTGGAAGCTGTTGCCGCTGGAAAGTGGCAAATTAGCGATCTGGGCGGACGAAATAGTTGTCGATATGTCGGCGCGGTCGGTCTGAAGGACCGTCGGAGCTGAGGTGACGATGATGGTCTCGGAAGTGCTGCCGGTGACCAGGGCGACGTCTACGCGCTGGGTGGTGTTGGTGTCGAGGGTGATGTTCTCTCGGGTGTCCTTTTCGAAGCCGGGAGCAGTGACGGTGACGGTGTAGACGCCGGGCGGAAGATCGGGCTCGGTGAAGTTACCGCTGTCGTTGGTGACGGAGGTGTGGACGGCGTCCTGCCCGGTGAGGGTGATGACGACCTGGGCGCGGGGAACGACCGCGCCGCTGGAGTCTGTGACGGTACCCAGCAACGTGCCGCTAACCGACTGTGCGTGTAGTACACCGCCCATGCAACAAACGAGAATAAGTGTGGCCAATTGGCCTCTTAGGCGCCGATCGATGCTTATAGAAAGCAAGATCGGGAGAATCGAAGTCGCTGAGCCAGCAGAAGTGTTGCGCCTCTTGAGCAGAATCGAACTCTTGAAAAAGCCTCGCAATATCGTCATTCCTTTGTTCTCCTGGAGTTGACAACGTTGTCAAGCACATGGCACAATCTACATAGATCAAATTGCATTTGTCAAACCATTTAAAATGGCCGAGCGGTTAATCTCTATTCGTCGGTAGGACCTCTTACACTCGACCCTGGAAATCATATCCACCCTATGCGCACTTATCTCATCTACGCCTCGCTAATCCTTGCCACTGCCCTCCCCTCCCTCACCCAAACCATCCCTAATAGCGTCACCAAGAAGGAAACAGCTCAAGGCTGGCACATCCTCTTCGACGGCAAAAGCACCGAAGGCTGGGTTAGTTCCAAGGGCCCCGATGTCGCAATCACTGGCTGGGAGGTCAAAGACGGCATTCTTAGAGTCACCGACCACGGAGGCGAAGAAGGCGGCAACTCCGGCGACATCATGACCACTCGCAGCTACGCCAACTTCGAACTCTCCGTGGAGTTTGCCATCACCCGCGGAGCCAACAGCGGCATCAAATATTTCGTCGACCCCGACAAAACGGGCAAGTCCATCGGCTTTGAGTACCAGATTCTCGACGACGCGGTACACCCCGACGCCAAAGCCGGCAAGAATGGCAACCGCACCGAAGGCTCACTCTACGACCTCATCCCTCCTGCCACCGACAAACTCGTCCATCCCGGCGGCGCGTGGAATACGGCTTACATCGTCGTTCGTGGAGCACACGTCGAACACTGGCTTAATGGAAAAAAGGTTGTCGAGTTCGAGCGCTTCACCCCAGAGTTCCGCCGGATCGTCGCCGGCAGCAAATTCCACTCCATCCCGAACTTCGGCGAACTTCAAGAGGGCCATATCCTCCTCCAGGATCACGGCTTTCCCGTCTCCTTCCGGAACGTAAAAATACGAGAACTCCCACCCCCACCCTCAAGCAAATAATTCGCCGGGCAGCGCCGGATTTGCACCTATTCGGGCGGGGTGCTCACCGTCGGTGGCCTGTCGCTTACCTTTGCAGGTCGCCGTTCTCTGGAATTCCAGGTTCGTCTAGAAGTTGAATACTCGTGGCGGGACCTAAATCTGGATCCTTCCACGATGACAAGGCCCAGACAATTTTCTTGGCTGGGGTGACTTCTATGACCTGGGCGGTTCCGGGCCAGTGTGACGTATCGTCGTCCCCCGCGACCCAGCAGGTAATAAGCGTGTTCCCATTAGCCAACCGATTGGCCGTCTGAAAATTGCCAAGCTTGTATTCGGGTGCGTCCGCCTGCGTGAACTGCCAGACCGTCTCTCCTTTGGGGTTGACCTCGCGCACGTAACGATTGAAGTCCCCAGAGATCAGGATATTGCCACTCTTAAGCGGGACCGCCTGCCAGGGCGATTTATCGGGAATCGTCCGGAGGACCTTTCCATCCAGGTCATACTCGACGACCTTGCCTTCGACAAGGTGCGGCACCAGCAAGGTGCCAGCCTTTGTCATGCGAATGTGTCTGAATTGGCCGTGGGTGCCGTTAACCGTGGTCGGAATCGGTATTTCCTTTTCCGTCTTTCCGGTGGCCGTGTTGATGATCATCGCCTGTGCGGGATTGCCGTTCCGCATGATCAGCACACGGTCCTTGCCGATGGACTGGATCGAGTGAATTTCGGTTCCCGGAGGAGCATCGTAATGCCACAGGAGCTTCTTGTCCGGGCTCACCATTCCCGCCCCGGACATCTGCGAAAAGATAATGTTGCCGTCGGATAGCTGCGTGGCGTCGTCGAACTCCTCCCAGTTTCCCGTCTTCGCGTTCTTGAGCGGCATCGTGTATTGCCAGACGATCTTACCTCCACGAACGATGAAGATGGATTGCTCCTGCGGCTTGCGCGTGTCCCATTCACCGGCGTAGAGGAAGGGATGCTGCGCCGCGCCATTGCCCGGCAACACCGCCGGGGCGACTGCACTGGTGTCGATATGGTATTTGGCGAGCAAATACTTTTCGACGTTCTGGCGATCGGTCCAGGAAAGCGCAACATCGTAGAGCAAGACCTCCGCGATGTCTCCCTGCCAACTACGAGCGCCGAACTGCCGATCTCGAGCCAGTTGGTTGGCCTCGACCGGGCCGGTGCTCTGCATGGAGATGACGCTGAGTTGCTTGGGAAAGGGGGTCTTGGTCGCATCCATTTCCTGCCCATTCAGAAAAGTCTTGCCATCGTGCAGATACTTGGAGAGGTGTCCACTTGGATTGGGGTTGTCGTATACGACGTTGAAGATTGTGTCGTCCGTCCAACCAGAGTGGAAATCGTGGGACACCGTGTCTCCGAGCACGAACCTCTCGTCGAGGTGACCGAAGGCGGCCGGGTCTTTCTTCACCACCCAGAAAGCGGTGCGGATGCCGGTGACACGTTTGAAGCTAAACGCAACGTTGGCGCCGGAGAAGCGTAGCAATGGCTGGCCACTCGCAGCATCCCTGACCAGCGTCGGATCAGCCGCAGGAGCTGTCGAGTCGGCGCTACGACTCGCATCGTTGGCATTGGCGCTGATATCGCGGATCAATATGATCTGACCATTGGTCTGCTTCACCTGGCCCGCAGACAACCACAGTTGCAGACCAGCTTTCGGGATGAGGTCTGGGACCGCTACGGCCTTGCTGTCTGCTCCCTTTTGTCCGCTGGAAGGGCCTGCGATCAAGGATGAAGCCGCGCCGTTGACGAGTGGATGTTGCGCGTGCCCATTGCCCAGAAGTGCATTTTGGGCCTTCGACAAAGGAATCAGCATTTGAATCGCGGTAAGGATCAGAAGGCCGAACCTCGCCATAGATCGCTCCTTTAGGAGTGCAGCTAAAGCGCTGCACTGACGGAAGTCGCAGTGAGCCCTCATGCTTCATTGAGGGCTCATTCTGTCAAAGCTTGGGAACTCGGCCATGCTGGACTTAGGCTCATCAACTGGCATCCGAGCAGAAGGATAAGGAAGTGCGTCGCCACTTCTCTACACTGGACTCGTAGAGGTCAACGACGCCGTGATGCGCTTACGTCGGACGCATGGAGCATGACTACCTGCCCGCGAAAGACAAGCTGTGAAAGGATCGGGTAATAGTGAAGCGAGGTGGAACGCCCCGGAGAGTGTTCCACCTCTTGTTTCTTCGCAATTGCAGTTACCAGGAAAGCTTGCCGGAAATCTGCATATCACGCGGCAGGTTTGAGGGACTGTCCGGACCTTTGCGAATCGATCCGAAGTAGATACTTGTGGGGTCGTTGTTGAAGCCGCCGCTCCAGTTTGGGTGATTGAGGAGGTTGAACGCGTCGAGGCGCAGTTGCAGGTTGGCTTTCTCATTCCATGCAAAACGCTTCGATATACTGGCGTCGAACTCATGAGTGGCACCCTGACGCACCCCGTAGAAGATAACGTTATGTGCTAACGCGTAGTTGGGAGCTGTCCGAATCAACGCGGGACTGGTGCATCCGAATTCGGTATAGGTGGGACCATAGACCAGAACGGTCTGGGACACACCTGCGACAGTTTGGTTATTTTCATAGGCTACGCATGGAGTGGCACCCTGCAGGCGCCGATACGCATGAGTGCCGTTAGGTTGAACGTCATGTGCTCTGATGCCGATTGGGCTGTTTACGATCCAGTTGGTTCCCGGGCTCCACGGAACCCCTTCGTTATAAACATAGAGGGGGCTTATCTCCCAACCGCCGACTGCGGCGTCGACGAGACGATTCGTGTGTCCAAGGATGGCCTTACCTCGACCCACCGGGATATAGAAGACGCTGGAGATCGAGATGATGTTCGGCCGATCGTTGCCGTCAATGGTGCGCGCATAGATGCCATTGGTAGCATCTATCTGATCGCCGGCCCTCATGGATTTGGACCAGGTGTAGGCCGCATGAAGGCTGATCACCCGCGAAATATTGTGGGAGAAGGACACCTGCATCGAGTTATACCAGGTGTGGATTATGTTCGAATGGTCCTGGGTGATGTCCGTGAAGGCAGGGAAGGGACGGGAAAGGTCGCCACGGCCGATGGTCGAGCCTGTTTTGTAACTTCCCGTGAAGAACGGGTTACCCTGAAACGGGTTGGCAGTCTGACCCTGACCGGCACCGGTTCCATCGCATAGGTTATGAGACAGAGGGTTTCCGGTGCGATCGAAGTCGCATGGCGCGGTATATGCAGCCGACTTGGGGTTGATGTTGATATTTCCTTCCGCGTTGTACTCCCGGGCCCCGGAATAACTGATGTCCAGCACATCATGCTTGGTCAACAACTGCTCCAATGACACGCTGTATTCCCAGATGGAAGGTACCTGATATTGCGGATTGGTGAAATTGATCGTGCTGCCGGGAGTAGTCGCCAGGCCAAGGCTGGCACCGGTCGGCTGGACGGTTCCTCCGGCGGATGTGGGGTAGGGGTCGCCAAGATTGCCGAGCGGCTCAAAGTTGCCGTTCGGAGTTCCGTTGTTGGATGACGTATTATAGGTGCTACTGGCGCTGAAACCATTGCTGGAGTCGTTGCTGAGGTTATTGATGTACATCTCTCCAAAGCCCGCGCGCAGCGAGGTTCTACTGCTGAATGCGTAGGCCGCTCCGAAGCGGGGTTGAATATGGAGCAGGTTGGTCGCATACGCACCGCGTGAGTTGGTACTGGTCAACCCAGTCTGGTCCGTCGTGCTTCCTGCGAAGCGAACGCCTCCCGTGATTGGCCCGCTCAGGCAGGTGCCAGGGGCCGTGGCGGGAGTCACACTGCAATACGCTCCTGGGTGCAGTGCTTGAACCTGGTTATTGATCTGGGTGTTGCTATCTGTGGTGTCGAAGGCATAGTTCAGCTTATTGTGGCGTTCGACGGGAGCCTCGAGGATGTCGTACCGGACGCCGAAGTTGAGGGTCAACTTTGGCGTGATCTTCCAATCATCCTGCGCCCATTCCGAAAAGTAGTGCTGCGAATAGAAGGGTGAGATCGAATACTTCAGGCTGCCGGAGTTGGGGTCGCCGATCAGGAGAGACGCGATCCCGTTGCCGGAGGTATAGCCGGCAGCGTCTCCGCCCGAGCTGTTATTGTTGTAGAACTGCTGCGTGTACTGCCTGGAGAACGAAAAGGTAGGATTGCTGCCGGTGTTGGGATTGGAGATCTGATAGAGACGCATGTCGAAACCGGCGCGAATGGTGTGCCGGCCACGGATGAGCGTAATGCTGGGCTGATATGCAAGAACATGATTGATCTGGTAGTTGCCAGGACCGCCGACGCCGAGATCGACGTAACCGGTGCCGGTGATATTCGGAAACAGAGCGGGGATACCGATCAGCTGGTTCTGGTAATTGGTTGAGGAGCCCAGTGGACTTGCGAAGTTGCCGAAGACGCCGTTGAGCAGGCCCAGCTTCAGATTGTCGACGTTGGCCTTATTATCGAGGATGAAGGTTGGCGAGAAGGTGTGGATCTCATCGATGGCGAAGGTCTCATCCTTGGGCTGGATTTGGTGAAATGCAGCATTGGAGGGGTTGGAGAGGGGTACGCCATTCCTGTTCTCGACCGCGTAACGCTCAAACGCTCCCCAGCGGATGCTGCCGCGGTCCCTGGGGCCGAAGTTTTGTTCCAGCTTAACCAGGCCGGTGCGGGAGATGTCGTTTTCGACACCCTGGTTGGTGAGGTTGTTGGTGAAGGGAGAGACCCCGGGTCCGGGATTGTTGTTCGGCGTGGTCCCAAGATAATACTGCGCGAGCGCCAGGCCTACAGGATTCAGGCTGCTGCACTGCGTATTCGGAGGCGTGGGAGTGCAATGCGCCGGAATAATATTGCCGGGGAACGGCAGGTGCACCGTTGTCGATCCGGGGACGTACTGAAGCGGGTCATATATGATGAGCGGTTGCAACGAAGCCGTGGTGGTGTTGTAGTACTGCGCCCCCGAAAAGTTCCCCGTGACCCATTGGGGATTAGGAATGGAACTGGTAGTGATGCCGGAGTCCGGCAGGTTCTCGTATGCCTGCTCCCATTGGATGGTGAAGAATGTCTTGTCGTGACCATTGTAGATATGGGGGATGTAGACCGGACCATCCGCCTCAAGTCCAAACTGGTCACGCTTGTGCTGCGGCTTGACGATAGGATTGCCGGGGTTCAGAGCGTGGTTATAGTCGTTGCCAAAATTATTGGCATCGAGCCAGGGACGGCGCGAATACTCATACATGTCGCCGTGAATCTTGTTGGTGCCGGACTTCAACGAGATATCGATCGCGCCGCCGCCCGCGCGTCCATAGGAGGCATCGTAGGGGTTTAGAACCACCTTGAACTCAGCAATGGAATCAAGCGGAGGCGTGAAACCCACCGCAAAGCCGCTGGGGTTGTCATTGGTGGAACCGTCGAGATTCTCCTGTACCGGCTGGCCGTCCAGGCCGTTCGAATGGAGGTCATTGCCGACGTTGTCCTGCTGACGGGTGAATTGAGGGTTGTGAGTGTTTACCGTGCCGGGAGCCAATTCAAACAATTCAAGGACGTTACGGCCATCTGTAGGCATCTCCTGCACCCGCTCGGCTCCGATGATTTCGCCTCGGTCGGCCTTAGAGAGCTCGATCTGTGCATCGCCTTCTACCGAAACCGTCACCGTCTCGCTGACGCTACCGACGGGCAGAACGAAGTCGATCTTTGCACTCTTGTCGATATCCAGAGTAATGTGCGTCTGGCTCACGGTCTTGAATCCGGCCTTATCCACCGTAACCGTATATACGCCGGGCTTCAGATAAGTGGCAGTATAATCGCCAGCTCCGGTGGTCTTCACCACAAAATTTTCCCCAGTATTTTCGTTGTGGACTGTCACCGTAGCTGCCGGGATTACCGCTTGCGACGTGTCGACGACATGCCCGACGAATTGCTGGGTTGACTGAGCTGCTGCTGGGCGGCCGAGCATCGTCACGCAGAAAAGCAGCAGGAAGAAAGTGCTTCGCACCAATTTATCGGTAAGCGACTTTTCCGTACGGATCGAGGAAGCGATGGGTAGCGTTTGCATAAAATATCTCCGGGACTTGGCAAACGTTTGGGGTTCCTAGCGTTGTGCGGAAGTGTCGCTCGTTCTCACCGCATAACCTGAAGCCCCAAATAGGCTTGCACTTTCTTGTTTGACAACGTTGTCACTGAATAGGCAAAACTGTACCCGAACGGAATTGCGTCTGTCAAGATGTCAAGAACTTTAAAATGCTTTCAAATCAACCGCGACGGGGATGTTTATACTTACGCCCAGATGCTCTTGACCCCGACACTGCGGTGTCCGCTAAGCCACACAACTGTAAGTACGTCGCTTAGCGCGCCGCTAGCAGCCACAAGACTGTCGAATGATCAAACTGGTGGGCAGGACGATGGCCCGGGGTTGCCCTCTTGGGTTCTTTAGCCGCTCGAAGAGCAATCTTGCGGCTTCGCGTCCCAGCAACTCAGCGGGTTGTTGAACAACCGATAGCGCGGGCGTCAGCATGTCTGCCAGTTCGAAGTCGTCGAAGGAAAACATTGGAATATCTCGGGCAGCCTTTTTCCCGAGTTGGCGCAGGCCACGCAGAGTCAACATGGTACAGACCCAGTTCAGAGTAATAATTGCGTCAGGCTTCTGAATACGAAAGACTTCCTCTGCGAGCCAGCCCGCGGTCAGCGAATTCTCGTGCTCCACAAGACATACTCTTGGCTCAAGAGACGACGCCTTCATCCCGGCCCGATAGCCAGCGACTCGTTCCTTGCAGGTATAGAGGTGCGGGCGTGCCCCAATTGCCACAATCCTGCGCAAGCCATGACCCGTCAAATGCTCAGTTGCCTCGCGCGCGCTCCGACGATTGGTAACGGTTACAGAGTCGAGTTCGGCATTTCGGAGCAACTGGTCGAACGTCACAACATGAACGCCGGCGGGGATGATATCGCTGAAAGTATCCACTCGACTGTCGGCCGGCGCGATCACCAAGCCATCTATTTGCCGGCCTACTAAGGTCTGAATTTCCGACCGTTCTGCGTCGACGTCGCCGCCGGTACTAGCAAGAATGACCACGTACCCATTGGCCCGCGCAACTTCCTGTAGTCCATGTACCGCATTGGCTGTGAATGGATCGGAGAGATTTGGCACGATCATTCCGATTGCCGCCGACCTTTGTGCCTTCAGCCCGCGAGCCAATGCATTCGGCCGAAAGCCAAGCCGTTCCATGACAGCACGCACCCTCGTCGCCTTCTCTTCGCTGACATTTTTTGAGTTATTCAGGACTCGGGATGCGGTCTTCAGCGAGACGTCGGCTTCTCGAGCAACGTCTACCAATGTGGGCGCCTGACTCTTTGTTATCGCCATCTGTCACCCATCTCCCGTCACCAATCCCTAGAGAACCCTATTCCCCTCAGCGCTCTCCGTTGCAATGGTAGAACCGAGTACAGTCCCCCGTGTCTCCGGATACCAGAGCACCACAACAACGATCTGTAGAACCATCATTAGAGCGAAAAAATAGAAGGTTCGGATCGATGAGGTATGTTGCACCATCGGAAAGGCTGAAACCAGAATAGCATTCGTAATCCAATGCACCGACGAGCCATATCCTTGCCCCGCGCCACGTATCCCCGGGGGAAACAACTCACTCAGGTACACCCAAACGACCGTTCCTTGAGAAAACGCGAAGAATGCATTGTATGCAACAAGGATGGACAGATACAACAACGGAGCGAAATGATGCGGGATAGCGAGCCCCAGGCTAAATAGGCACACTGCCATTCCAACGGAACCAAGAAACAAGAGCGGCTTGCGCCCCAACTTGTCCACAAATGCCATACCGAGCAAAGTCGTCGCCAGACTGAGGCACGAGATCAGGACTGTATACGTATGCCCTAAGGAGAGACCAACACCCGCGCTGGACAGGATATCTAA
>OCZT010008252.1_pt1 | contig 10155 bp, 11 predicted proteins | sample 1539031 | NCBI WGS metagenome assembly OCZT01 (sample SAMEA3539308, study PRJEB22396) | soil metagenome | biome: tundra; feature: field; material: soil | place: USA | collected 2010-05 | depth 0.15 m
CCCAGGCCACTGTACTGTTGGAGGACATCCTGATACCGCTGTTCATTGGCCTTGTTCGCGGTATCCTGGGCCCCCTGGATCTGCTTGAGAATATCCAGAAGTCCTGTGGAGGCATTCGGGAACAGACCGGCCAGATTGATCGAGGGCATCGAAGACATATTACCACCAATTAAGAAGCAAACCCGTACTGCAACTTTCGGTAGAACTCCGGAAGACCGGCGTTGAAGTCAGCCCCGATATTCTGGGTGGCCTGACGCGGGGCCTGCTGCTGCCCGGCGGTGGCTTTCTGGATCAGACCCGCATACATACTCATGTCAGGGCCCTGATCGGTGCGACGTTCCATCACCCCGGCCTTGCCCATCGCTACTTGTTCCGACAGGGCCTGCCGGGAGTTCTCCGCATCATTGGCGATCCCCCGAGACATCGCCCCGGTGATCGTGGTGTTGCCGAGGCCCCTGGCGGTGAGATCCTGGGTGGACTTCGCCTGGGCCTGGGTCTCGGCCTGTCCGATGCGGGCTTCGCCCGCGGTGCCCATGCCCCCGTAGAGACCGAGGATGTCCTGATACCTCTGTTCGTTCGCGGTATTGGCTGAGGTCTGAGCCGCCTGGAGTTGGTTGAGAATCCCCAGGAGGCCCGAGGAGGCGTTCGGGAATAACCCGCTTAGATTGATTGCCGGGACTGCGGACATCGTTCTCTCCTAGTACAACCTGACTGCGACAATACTGGCTTCCATCACCTGAACTGTCCCACCCGTAGGAACAGTATCAATAAGTCCGTAAAGTTGGATAATGTCGTTGGCGTTCGTGGTGGTGTACACAATCTCCGGTAGGTTCCCGGCCAGGATAGCAAACGTCCCTCCTGCCGTGATCGGGGTCTTTACAGCGAGGGGAGACCCCGCGAGGTCCGCGGCGGTATTGTTCGTCCGACGCAGCAACAGAGTGACGGTACGAGTGGCCGCGAGAGTTGATGCGGTCGAATCCACCCTGGCTCTGGCCCGAATCAACCACGTCCCGGCCGAATCAATGACGAGACTCGGGCTGATGGTGCCAAAGACACATTCCGCCGCCGCGTTAGTCAAAGTATAGACCGTGCCCGTGGCATAGACCGTGACGACTTCCGCGACAGTTCGGAGTAACCCACCCACGACCGCCAACCCTTGACCAGGGGTGATGGTTAGGGTCCGATCTGCACTCAGATTCCCGCCACCAGCGAGAGGAGCAGTCGTATTGATGAGTCTAGTGGGAGAGACAAAGGCCATGTTATGCGATCCTTTCGGCCACGATCTGAGCAGCCGTACAAGTAATACCCCCGGTAGGAACAGCACTCAGAGACCCCCACAACTGAATGACATCATTCGTGTTGGCCGTGACGTACACCAACTCGGGAAGACTCAGAGCATCGACGAAGTTCTTGGCCGCTCCGCTATACCAGATTCCACCCGTCGTCGTTCCGCCCGCGAGGTCTGCGGGGGTATTGTTTGTTCGACGAAGTTTGAAGGTCGCCGTGATACCGCCCGTCCCTCCACTTGAGGCTGAAAGGTCGATCACACTGGATGCTCGGATAAGGTATGTTCCGGCCGCGGTAATGGTAAGATTCGGACGTGTCGTTCCGAACGTCATCTCGGCTGGAGTTACCGTCAGGGTATAGGGGGTTCCCGCGGCCTCCACATGGAGGGCGGATTCCACCGCATTCAGACTCGCGTCAAGACCCGGCCCGTTGGCGACGTGCAGGGTCAGATCGGAGGTCAGGGGACCACCGCCCGCCAAACCACCAGCCGTGAGAATCGACAGATCACTCATCACCGCGAGCGTCCAGCCGTTCGGACCCATGATGATCGGACCCGCAGGGTCGATGTCCTCGGTCAGCATTACCTGTCTCCATTGAGCCCAGGTAACTGAGATCCCCGCGTTGGCCGCGACACTGGCAAAGTTGGTGATCGTCACAAAACCCGCGAGAGGAGTCCCTCCCATGAAACCGGCAACTCCGTCCCCGGTGAATGGCACCGACCCCACCGTGTTTGTTCGACCGACATCCGAAAAGAAGGTGGCGAGCCAAGTGCCCCCACCCAGGGAACTGATGTTGACGTAGTACGTCGCCTGCGACATGCCCGTGAGAGCCGTTACGCTCCCGAGAGTCGCCTGAGTGTCGCCCGTGATGGTGGGAGATCCGAAGATCATTATTAGATGCTCGTGCAAACGTAGGGATGCAGATCGCTGGTCTGCCACGCGATCTTGCCGACCGCGGCCGTCAACCCGGCGAGACCCGCAGGATCGGCAACCGTATGGAGGACCACGTTCTGGGCCTGGAAGCCAGCGAAATCCACCGCGGCCCCGATATCGAGGCTGAGAGTGTAGGTCGAATCTCCCGCCCCACTGTCGGTGAGGGCGAAATAGTCGGTATCGCAGAGCAGTTTGTCGGCGAGGTAGCCGGGGGTCGTGTCCGCGACACTCACCAGGACCATGTGATCGTCGGTGAGACCGCTGGCCGAGACGAACTCCAGGGCGGTCTCGCCCACATTCACGCGAACGAGATCCAGACTGGCCCCAGTGTAAGCGGCGGGTGCATCGGTCAACTGCGTGAAGACGCTCGCGGCGTCCCCGTCCAGTAGAACCTTTTTCCAAGTCGGTCCAGGCATCTTAAACTCCTAGATATAAATGGCCATCTGTAGCGAGTCGAATCAGGTCTCCCAGGACAACTGCAACTGGAAGAGCGTTCTGTGAGGCAATTCCAAGTTCCTTGCAAGACATCCGATGCCCGCCGATATCCACGTCTCCCGTCGCTCCGAGATACGGAACGAAGGAGGACGCATGAACGCCGTCCACCATATCGGCGTTTAAGTTCCCCACCACGGTAGGTGAGGTAACTGTCAGCGGGGCCGTCCCCGCGGCGACCGTGGAGACCACCCGGCTAGCCGTCAGGACGCCGGTCGTAGTCAGGGAGAACGAACCGAGATCCACGGCCTGTGTCGCACCGATAAACGGGACGTAGGGGGAGTGGGCCAGACTCCGACGAATCCGGACATCCTCAGCCGGGAAGCGATCACTCTTAGCTGTCCCGATCAGAGGAGGCATCCTACAATCTCCCGTGCCGTGTGCGGCCCGTCACATCCAGTATAGCAGAAATCCCCTCCAATGCCCAGTACCGAAATGCCGAGAGAATCCAATCCGTTGAATTGCCGGGCGGCGTGTCGTGGGCCCCGGACGTGGTGCTGGTGTGAGCGGTCAGAGCGACGTAGGGATTCCCGTCCGCAGCAACCACCTGATTGCCGACCGTGTAAACGTGACCTGTCACCCAGACCGCGGAGAAAGTATTGTTCGTCAACTCGAAGAGCAGGGAGTTCGCCGCTATCCTAGGCATGGAATACGGGGCAATCGCACTCACTTCCGTCGCCCAGATCGGACTCGCCGCAGCCACTACGAGATCAGGGGAATTGGCCGCGTACACCTTGAGTGTGACCGGATCGCTCGCTCCGTCCAGTCTCGTGATGATCCGGTGGAGTTTGGTGTTCTGATGCACCCCGCCCGGCGTCATCGGCCCAAACTTCACCCGGCTAAGGATTGTGGTGCCGTCGTCCGTCCTAGCCGTCGCGTCGGACTGGCGAACGTAGCTGTCCCACCCTCCGAGCATCACGACGCGATCATTCGGGGCGTCGGCGTCGAAAACCATCGTGCAAGTCGGCCCCTGGGCGGCGGGAAACTGATCTTTCCAGAATCCGTCCAGTCTAACATCCCACCAGTAATGATAGGCCGGTCCCGAGGCTGTCGGGACCACATAGATATGAATGCCGTGGAAGGTCTCATCCCACACCAGTTTGACTGTGTGGGTGGAATAGTCAATCGCCCCGAAGGTCTTATCCAAGCGACCCCGACTCATGGGTTCGGGCGTGCTTCCTGGAATCATCTTCCAGAGGACGCCGTTTCCGAAGAAATAGAAGACTCCCGTGGGATCGGTACAATATGAATCCGGTCCCAGGATACCCATCTGCTGACTCAGGTTGTCGATCCGGCCCCCGTCCGCGGGGTCGCCTCGCATGATCCAGAGAGTGTGATCGCCCCCGATCACCATGAGATCGTCACTCAGCGGGGCGAGACAGGTGATGATGTCCGGGCACTTCCCGGCGACAGAATTGTTCCCTGCGACGGCCATCACCGCGGACACCGTGGCCCCGTAGTCGAAGTCAAGAGGATCGCCCACCTTGGACATAAACCAGTTCTGAGGATCGTCCACGAGGCCGGAGAGAACCACGCGGCCCCGGTACGAGGCGATCAGGCGGCAGGTATTCGCCGCACTTACGGGAAGCGTGCCCGCAGTCGCCGTCCAGGTGCTCGCCGTGTTCGTGGCGTTGTCCCACTTGACGTAGTTCGTCCCGTCCACGAGGTACATCTTCCCCAGGATGTCCGTCATGTGGACTTTTTCCATCAAGGTCGTGAGGACGCTGGTGCCCGTTGTGGCCGCAACAAGACCCGCTCCCTTCGTGCCCGAATAGATGCTCCCGCCTGAGACGACGACGATCTTAGGTTTCCGGTTGGAGAGGGGGTTGCCAGTTGTGACCGCCCAATTATCCAGTGTAATAGCGTTCCCGACTTCGGCAGTTTTCGACAGATAGAAACCGACCCCAGGATTCGCAATTGACCAAGTGTTGGGAAAAGTATCTAGCGGATTCCAGGCACCGACAAACACTCCCCCGATGTAGGCTTCGATGCAGAGGGGCGAACCTGCTATGGCCTGACTGAGAGGGTATGATGAGGAGGTCGCAATCCTGAACGAAATCGTCCTCGGCGTCGTCCAGTATGCCGGGTCCATGAAGTCCCCCGAACCGGGGGTCATAAGTCCGAGATCTAGCGAACTCCCCCAATCCATTCCCACATAAAGATGCGGGCCAGGATCTGGCCATATAGCAGGATAGACCCAGATCTGAACGTAGGGCCCCACCGTAAAGCCCTGGTCCAAAGGAAAGGACGGAGCGGCCGGGACTTTGACCAGAACTCCGGCTTGGATCGTCGCGTTATCCGCGGAGTCACAGACCAGGGTGACATCAGCCGAGATCGTGAAGGGCACACCCGCACCGATAGAGACAGTTTTATGAATACCCACGCTCATCCCAAAACTCGCTGGATGAGTGGTGTTATTAAGGACAACCCTGTTACCGGTCACTCTTGGATTCGCGACACTTGTCACGAAATTAGGAGCCGAGGCAAAGGTCTCCTCCAGGTCATTCCAATTGGTCGCGGCGAGTTGGCCGTCCCCCTGGGTGAAAGTCTCTGTCGTCGTGGTGGGTCCACCGACGATGGACTCAATGACGTATCCCATCCGTTGGATCGGGTTCGACCCGTTCACCGCGGAGGCAAAATACTTCGAGATCCCCGGCCGCGAACCGCCGCGGAGTCTGGCCGCGATGGGGTCGTAGGGTCGCACGTTCAGGCAGTCTGGGGACGTGCCCTCGGGTTGGGCCTTGTATGCCCAATTCTCATCCAGGCCCTTGACCGGAAAACTGAGATCGACTGGTTTCTTCTCGCCCATTGTTCACCTAAGAAAAGGCCCGCCCGCAGGAAAGCGAGCGGGCCATCATCGTGCCAATCATGCCGCTCTACCGGGAACGAATGTCTGTGAACGCGAGGTTCGAGCGATACCAGATCTCGACACCGTAGACCGAGATCGCGTCCGTCGTGTGGGCCGCGGTCGTCAGGACGACGCTGAGACAGTCGCCCGGCCGGATGCTGGCATCGGCCGTCGCCGCCAGAGACCGATTCGCCGTCCGCTTCGTGAAGTCCGTCCACATGTCCGCATTGATCTCGATCCACTTCGTCAGGAGGTTAGCCCCCAGAAGAGGGATCACACCCGCGGCCGTCGCCGGAGCCCCAAGGTTCGCTGACAAGGCGAGACCCGCGGGAAAGGCGGTCATGCCGTCCAGGATGACGCTCGGCACCGGTCGCTTGCGGTAGATCAGGGGTGTGATCTGAGACGCAAGGCCGTCCGCGGCGTTGTCCGCAGCCATGTTGCAGGCGACCCGGATACGCAACTCGTCGAAAGAGCCGTCGTAATCCTGGGGGACCGTCCAGGCGAAGCGGGCCATGTGGGTCTGGTTCGCCACGACCGACAAGCCGTAGAAGTTGGTGTCCAGGGCGACAACCGCGGGCACCGTCGCGGCCGTCAGGATCAGACCCGTGGCGTCCTTGACATCGGCGAGGATATCGAGGGGCCTGTCCACCCGAAAACCATCCCCAGGGCTCAGATAGTTCAGTCTCGAAACCAGATTGTTCTCGTTCATCGCTGTTCTCCAGTGTCCACCAATGATGGACTATTGACGGTATCCGACTGTCGGCCTGCGGAAATACTGTCGGAAGTCCCGGAGGGCCACAGTGGTACTCCGCGGATTCCCGTTGTATCCCAACCGTCGTGAGGCCGATCTCATATCAATCTTCCAACTGTTCGGGAGGGCGATTTCCCGGTAATACTTCGTGCTGCCTGCCATCGCATCCTCGCCCTGCATCTCAGCCTGACACCGAGCCGCCCACTTCACCGTCTCGTCGTGGGCAAACCCCGCGACGTGCATGTCGGTCAGGTTCGTGATCTTGTCGAAGTAAATAATGAAGGGAAACTCAACTCGGTACGTCCCGCCCGTGTTGGGATAGACGAAGAGATCCCATCGACGAGAATCGGTATTGTTCCGTCTGACAGCGGCATAGTAGGGATTACCCGAAACTGAGTTCCAGTTTTCTCGAAGTCTTCGGATCTCCAACTCTCCGATCCAGTTGATAGGCACACCGCGATTACTCCCGGCTTGGTAGGTGATCTCACCAGCGGTCTCACCGCCAAAGTTCTGGGGCAAGGCATAGATCCCCATCGCCGACAGATTGAAGGTGTGAGCCCTGGCCCAACTCGCCGTCACGTCTCCCGCGGCCGTCACCGTCGTGTCGGTGATGTAGGTCAACAGCGTGACCGAAGCGGCCTTGTCGGTGATAAAGAGGGTCTTTCCTTCGCTGCTCGGATAGAACGTCCCGGCCGCAGCCGTGATCGTGGTGATGTTAGGCCCGGCCGCATAGGTCGCCGTCATCGTCGGGGCTCCCGCAGGAACCGCGACGAGGAAGGTCTGTCCACCCGGCCAATGAAAGTCCGTCCCCGGCGTCAGAGAGACCGACGTGGGAGAGATGTACGCCGCGATGGTGAAGAGTCCCACGGATCGCACGGCGAGGACTTGACCCACCATTGAGGCATTGAACCACGCCGAGGTCGCGGTCACATAGGTTGTACCCGCGACGTGAGCCGCGGTCACAAGGTTGGGCCCGGCCGAGCCTGGGGGCATGGCGATGCCCTTCTCTTGCCAGAGGTCGATCTCGGCCAGGGGCCGCTGCCACCGCCAACCGTTCGGCGGGGAGTCGGCCATGAACATTCGGATGCCGTCCTGAACGTACCGCTTGCACTTGTCCAACTCAAAGGCATCAGTCGGAATCGCGGCAACGCTGGTGCCGGTCGATCCGTAGGACGCGAGGCCGAGTTGCTCGGCGACGGCCAGGATCAGGTCGCTGTAGGTAAGAGCGGCATTCGGTTCGGCCATGAGTCAACTTCTCCAACCCCGCGGGGCACACCCCCGCCTTCGAGGATGTGCCCCATAACCCGCCCGAGAGATCGTCAGACAAGGACTAGATCACGGGGTAATCTGGAGCATCACCATCGGGGCGTTGCTCGCACCGACAACATTCGAGTCCACGGCAACACCGGCCCTCTGGAGGCAGGCGTAGGTCGCGTTCATGCTCACCAGCGAGCCGTTCGCGGCGAAGAGGACATCGCGTCCACCGGCGATCTTGCCAGTGTTGTTGTCGCTCGTCACCCACACCGGTCCCCAGGTCTGGGACCAGAAATACTGACCTACCGTGGCGACTACGACGGGCAGACCCAGGAACGTCATCCCGCCCGTAGCCGCGTTGTCAGCCAGGAGATAACTGTAGGGATTCGGCATGGCCTCGATGTTCGTAGTACCCACAGTTACCGCGGCCGTCAAGGGAGCATCGAGCCAAACATCCAGGGAAGCCGCACCCGCGGGACTCGCCGGGTTGCCGATGATGCCTCGCATCTGGGGATGCTGGCCACCACCGTTCCCGATCACGATGTACCCGCCCCGGAGTTCATCCAGGCCGACGATCCCACCACCCAGGACACCGGAACCGGCACCCTTGGTGATCGTCACGACGGAACTGCCCAAGGCACCGGCCTGGATCACCTGTCCCTGGATGGGACTCTGGATCACCGACTGAGCGGGAGCGACCGCATTCACGATAGTCGGCAGGGGATTGTAGGCCCCAACTTCGGGGTTACAGGTTCCACCCGCCTTCGAGAGTCGGAACGCTCGACCATCGGGCGTCACCACCCGATCCCCGACATTGTACCGCTCCGGCTTCACGACAGAGACCTGATACAAGAAACTCCAATTCGGCTGGTCAGCGACAGTGACCTGACTGCCCTGCCGAATGTAATCCACGTTTCCGATGCCCTTGGTCATGTTCATTCTCCGATTGTCAAGTGCTACGGTCTTGATTGTAAAGCTGACTCAATTCAGAACTATCAGCTAGACATTCGTGACCTGATGGATGACGAAGCCCGCGGTACGCCGGTTAAGGCACAGGTTGTTGTGCGACCCGTCCAGGTAGACCGTCACGGTCGTGTGCTGGAGGCGATCCGTCATCGGCTTGCTCTCTTCCATCCAGAAGCCTTCCTGCACGAAGGGGATGAACTTCTTGAAGTCGATGGTGTAAATCGGGTTGAACGCCACGCCGTCCAGGTTGGGGATGTACTGGATCGGGATGCGGTTGAAGTACACGGTGCCCTCAACGTCAATCAGACCCTTGCCCGCGAGATCCTTGGGCTGAGTCTGGTCATCCCGCTTGTCAGCGAGATCCTGCAACTCGACATTCACATCCAGGTTTGCATACATCCGGCGAGTGCCGACTGCATCGTTGCCGGGACTCGTGATGAACAACGGAGGACGGAACCGGGTCGCCAGAATCGCCCGACGCATGGTACGCAGGAGGGCGTTATCCACCTTGACGTAGGTCGCGGCGTAATTCCTCCACTTCGGCTCCACCGAAGCGTCAATACCAGCAATGACGTGCCCCGTGGTCGCGTCCTGATAGCGAACAGTCTGCCCCGAGAACCCGGCCGCGGTGACACCCGAATCCAGCATATTCAGGTAGTACGGAACGCCGTAGGGGAACAGTTTGTCCGTCGCGTTCGTGGGAGTCTTCCAGGACCGGTCCTCGATCAGATCGGCCAGGGACCACAGACCGTCCGTGCGACGGGATTCCATCAGATTGATGTAACCCTTGGCTGAGTTCTTGTTTCGCAGGATCTCAACGATATCCCACGAATAGTTCGTGCCGATCTGCGTCCAGGGCACGTCAATCTGACGCTGCACGTTCGCCACGGAGGGCTGGTCAACATCGAACAGCTTCCGGTAGCTGGCGTTGCCCGACTGGTCCAGCATCACGTTACGCTGGATGCTCGTGCCGCCGTCAACCTGTTGACGGTCCTCCTGGTAGATCCGGCAGAACTCGTAATCCTGATTCGTCCAGGCGACCTCGAAGGTCTGCTTGGGCAGATCCTTGAGCGTGGTTGCGATGAGGTCCAAAAGTTTGTCGTTGTCGATACCCATGTTGCCCTACTCCTTGGGACGATTACCCGAATGCCGCGGCGAGACGGTCCTCGGTTCGGCCGATCAACTCAGCCCGATCCCGAGGGGGCCCACCCGCAGCCTTCCGCCCCACGGCAGTCGGTCTGAGGGAAATGGCCGCGTTCCGCTTCGTGACACTCGTGCGAATCTGATCCCGAATGACTGTTTCCTTGAGACCGCTGGCAACCGTGTCGTGGGCCAGCATCAATGCGTCCTGAACCGATAAGTTCCGTCCCTGGAAGGCGGCACCGGAGATCAGAGCATCGGCCGTTTCCAGCACCTTGCTCCGCATCGTCACCTGTTCCGTCGTGAGCGATCCATCCTTCCCATACGCAGTCGCGTAAGGGGCCAAGTCCTTCCCGCCGAAGAAGTCCTTCACCGTGCGGGAGAGGGCCTCCGTCTGTGTCTGTTTCGCGGTCTGATCCGCGAACTCAGCCCGTTTCAGGAGAGATCGGAAGAGCACACGTCTGAACTCCAGTCACGCCAATATC
>OCZT010008253.1_pt1 | contig 10155 bp, 12 predicted proteins | sample 1539031 | NCBI WGS metagenome assembly OCZT01 (sample SAMEA3539308, study PRJEB22396) | soil metagenome | biome: tundra; feature: field; material: soil | place: USA | collected 2010-05 | depth 0.15 m
GACCACCGAGATCTACACTCTTTCCCTACACGACGCTCTTCCGATCTTCAGCCCCTCGGGCTTGAGCGTCAGCGTCTCCTTGACGCGCAGCACGTAGCGCTGATGGTCGATCAGCCGGAAATGCTGGAGGATCATCCCGATCACGAGCGTCGCTTCTTGCATCGCGAACTGGCGCCCGATGCAGGCGCGCTGACCGTTGCCGAACGGCTTGTACGCGTTGAGCGGGCGCGCGCGCTCGCGTTCGGGCGTGAAGTTGTCGGGATCGAACAGCTCGGACCGCTCACCCCAGACGGAGGGATCGCGGTGCAGCGCGGGGAGCAGCAACGTGATCTGCCGCCGCGCCTTCAGCGCGTAGCGCCCGCCGATGATCTCGTCTTTATAGGGAAGCAGCCCGAAAGCCGGCGCGGTCGGCCACAGACGGAGCGTCTCTTTGAGAATCTGCTGGACGTAGACCAGCGCGCCGACCTGCTTCATCGTCGGCTTCACCGAGAGATCGGTGCCGAAAACACGGTCGACCTCGTCGTACGCCCGCGCCAGGATGTCGGGATTGCTCAGCAAGTAGTACGTCGCGAACGAGAGCAGGCCGCTGGTCGTCTCGTGCCCGGCGATCAGGAACGTGATGATCTGATAGCGGATGTTCTCGTCGCTGAGGCGCTCGCCGGACTTGCGGTCGACGCCCACCAGCATGTAGTCGAGCAGATCCGTCTTCTGCGTCTCGTCGGAGGCGGCACGCTCTGCCTTGCGGTCGCGGATGATGCGGTCGACGACGCTGTTGAGGTACTCCGCGTCGGCGGCCAGCCGTGCTCGCCGCGGCCGCGTGAAGACGTCCTCGAGCGGCAGGCCGCGCACGGTCATCGCGATCTCGAGCGCGTCGACCATTGCATCGACAACCGGGTGATTGTCCTCGCGGTAGAACGAGTTGAAGCGGTAGCCGAAACCGCAGATCCCGATCGTGTCGAGCGTGAGCGCCGTCATGTCGTGGACGACGTCGACCTCGTCGTCCGGATTGAGCCGGGCCCACTTCAGCATCAGCTGGTCCGCGACGTCGAGCATCATCGGGTGATAGCCTTGCATCGCGCGATCGCCGAAGTTCGGCAGCAGGATGTTGTGCGCTTTCGACCAGTTCGGCTCCGACGTGAAGGCCGTGAACAAGCCGTCGCCGGAGATCGTCCGGACGCGGTGCAGCGGGCCGCGCACCGACTTGTCGAAGCGCGACTCGTCGCTCAGCTCGTCGACCAGCGAGAACCCCGAGACCACCGTGATCGGTTTGCCCATGATGTCGAGCTGGAAGATCGGTCCGAGCTCGCGCGCCAGCGCGACCAGATCCTGTATCGGCGTGGTCGCGCCGACTGAGAACATGTTCCCGACGAACGGCTTCTTCGGCGGGTGCGGGATCGGTTCGAGCGCTGCCGCGCGCGGGGCGGCGGGCGCCTTCATCCCGCCAAACCGTACGCTCGCTCGAGCTGGGCGAGCTCTTCCGTCAGCAGCGTGGCCATCCGCCTCAAATCGGGGACGACGTTCGCGCCGGCGATGAAGCCGAAGTCGAGGCCGTCGACGTAGCCGTGGACGGTGATGTTCAGCGCCTGGCCGTGGACCGGGATCGACATCGGGTAGACGTGCTCGATGCGGGCTCCGGCCATGTAGAGCGGCGCGCGCGAGAAGACGATGTTGGAGACGACGACGTTGAACGGCGGCGGGACGCTGTCCGAGAGCCGCGAGCGGCCGTAGAAGACGGCCAGCAGCTGCAGCAGCATCGGCGTGCCGAAGGTCGGGATCTCCGCGAAGTGCGGCATCAGCGCGCGGAACGGGTTGGCCATCGCCTTGGACGTGTTCGCGCTCGCGACGATCGCCGTGAGCCGCGCCTTCGGATCGTCGGCGTCCGTCGCAAGCGGAACGACCATGCCGAAGACCTGATTCTTCATCTCGGCGTCTCCCGCTTCGCGCGCCGAGATCGGCACGAAGGCGGTCAGCGACTTCTTCGGCAGCGCGTCGCCTTCGGCGAGATACCGCCGCAGCACGCCGCTGGAAAGCGCGAGCACGACGTCGTTGACCTTGCCGCCGGCGGCGGCGGCGACCGCCTTCACGCGCGCCATCGGCACCGTCACCGCGGCGAAGCTCCGTTCCGAGGAGATGGCGACGTTGATCGGCGTCGATGGAGCCGACAAGAGCTCGAGCGCTTTCAGCGACTCGGGTTTGAACGCGTTGGAGATCGCCGCCTGATACGCGCTTGCGATCTCGGTGAAGTTCGCGCTGAAGCGCAGCGGCCACTCGGCCTGATCGATCGCGGCGTCGAGCAGCACCGAGGCGAGGTCGGTGCCGCCGCTGCGCGGGAGCTCCAGCTTGCCGAGTCCCGACGACGAAAGCGGCGCGCGCCAGAGCTCGGCGTACGCCGCGAACATCGACGAGGCGACGTCGCGAACCTCTTGCTTCTTGACCGGTGGGCGCGGCGGCGCGAGCGTAGGCGGATCCTCCCCGCCCGCGGGCGACGCATCGTAGAGGATCCCGGCGAGCGCTGCGCCCGCGCCGCCGTCGATCAGCGCGTGGTGCATCTTCGAATAGATCGCCGCCTGATTGCCGGCCATCTCGAAGACGTAGATCTCCCACAGCGGGCGCAGTCTTCGTAGAAGTCGCCCGTGTAGCCCTCGGGCAGCGTGACGATCGTCAGGCTGCCGACATGCATCGGGCACTCGGCGGTCTCGGCGAACAGAAAGGCCGAGTCGACGACGGAGAGCTTCCGGATCGTTTCGCTCATCGTCCCGCCAAGTGTACGCTCGGGGCGGAGGCCCTCCTCTACCCGGCGGTCGTGGCCCGTTCGATCATTCGGCGGGAGGCCCGCCGGGGGCGGCGCCGGTGTCGGGACCGATCCAGACCGTCTGCACGTTGACGAACTCACGAATCCCAAACGCTGAGAGCTCGCGCCCGATCCCGCTCTTCTTCACGCCGCCGAACGGCAAGCGCGGATCCGACGCCGTCATCCCGTTGATGAAGCAGTTCCCCGATTGCAACTGCGCGGCGAGACGTTCGGCCAGCGCGAGATCGCGCGTCCAGAGGTTTCCGCCCAGCCCGTAGCGCGAGTCGTTGGCGAGTTCGACGGCGTGCGCGGCGTCGCGCGCGCGCATCAGCGCCGCCGCCGGCCCGAACGTCTCCTCGACCGCCATGCGCATCCCCGGACGCACGTCGCCCACCACGGTCGGGGCGAAGTACGCACCGGCCCCGGGAATAGCTTCCCCGCCGAGCAGCAGCGTCGCACCGGCGGCGACGGTGTCTCGTACTTGGGCGGCGAGATCGTCGCGCAGATCGGTGCGCGCCATCGGACCGATCTTCGTCGCGCGCTCCATCGGATCGCCGACGGTCAGCTCGCGGGCCTTGGCGACGAACAGCTCGGCGTAGCGGTCGTAGACGGCGTCCTCGACGATGAACCGCTTCGCCGCGATGCAGCTCTGACCGGCGTTTTGGAAGCGCGCCTTCACGCCGGTCTCCGCGGCTTTCTCGAGATCCGCGTCGGCAAGCACGATGAAGTAGTCGGAACCGCCCAGTTCCATCACCGTCTTCTTGATCGCCTTGCCGGCTGACGCGCCGACCGACGAGCCGGCGGCTTCGCTGCCGGTGAGCGTCACCGCGGCGATGCGATCGTCGAGCACGATCGGCTCCATCGCCTTGCTGGCGACGAGCAGCGTCGCGAAGACGCCGTCGGGGAAGCCGCTAGCGCGGAAGATCTCCTCGATCTTCAGCGCGACGCCGGTGACGTTCGAAGCGTGCTTGAGCACCACGGTGTTGCCGGCCATCAGCGCAGGCGCGGCGGCCCGGAACACCTGCCAGTACGGGAAATTCCACGGCATGATCGCGAGCAGGACGCCGAGCGGACGAAACGCGACGTAGCTGCGCGTCGCGTTCGACGCGATCTCCTCGCTCGCCAACAGACGCTCGGCGTTCGCGGCGAACCAGTCGCAGCTGACGGCGCACTTCTCGATCTCGGCTTCCGCCTCGGCGACCGGCTTGCCCATCTCGCGCGTCGCGAGCTCGGCGAGCTCGGCCTTGTGGGCGCGCAGGTACGCCGCCGCCCCGCGGAGCGCCGCGCCTCGCTCGGCGAAGGAGGTCTCGCGCCAGCGCCGCTGCGCCGCGACCGCGGCGTCGAGCCGCGCGTCGAGGGCGGCGCGGTCGTGCGGCTCGTAGCGCCGCAATACCTCGCCCGTAGCGGGGTTCAGCGTCTCGATTGTCGCGGTGTGCTCGGCTGTCGTGCTCATGGGCTCAGCGTTCCCATCCGGTTCGGCCCCTATCGCGGGACGCCGTCGGACCGCCACAGAACAGACGACGGCAAGCCGACGGAGGGTCGAGTTGACGGTTGATTATGGGCTCTGGAACGCGATCGTTTCGACGGTGACCCTGCTGGTCGTCGCCGGCGCGGCGTTCGCCGCGCTCCGGCAGATCCGGCAGTTACGAGCCCAGACGACACTCGCCGGCCTGCTCAAGGTGCTCGACGACTGGCGCGATCCGGAATTTCAGCGCGTGATGCCGTACGTCCGCATCGAACTGCCCGCCAAGCTTCGCGATCCGGAATTCCTCGCGGAGCTCGACGGGCCGATCGACCCGCTGCGGCATCCGGAGATCCATATCTGCTCCTGGTACGAGCAGATCGGATCCTACATGAAGCACGGGCTCTTGGACGAGAACGTCATGCTCGACGTCTCATCGTCGTCCTGCTACGCGACGTGGCAGGACCTGGAGCCGGTGATCATGCGTATGCGCCGGACGCGCGGCGACGCATTGTACGAGAACTTCGAGTACATGGCGGCGCGCGGCATCCTGTTCCAGCGCGCGCATCCGGACGGCTGCTATCCGAGCACGGTGCCGCGCATCGCCCAGCTCCGCGATCACCCCGTGTACTCCCAAGGCCTTCACGAAGCGGAACCGAGCTCAGACGCCGGTTGAGCGCCTGAGGGCGGAGGTGTGCACCTTGTGGCAGGACATGCAGAGCGTCTCGAGGTTGTCGAGGTGGTGCACGCAGGAGAGTTGACCGTGCCGGCCTGCCGCCGGATCGATGTGGTTGACCTCGAGGCGACCGGTCTTCTTCGCCGCGCGCCACGCGCGCATCGCCGCCAGATACGCCGTACGCGTGCGATGCGCGACCCGTGCCGGCCGCTTCGGTCCGCGCGTGCCGCACCTGCGGCAGCGATACCGGTCGCGGCGCTTCGCCGCGCTCCGCGCGACCGACCACCAGTGGTTCGCCCAAAACAGGTCGCCGCAGCGGTCGCTGCACCACGTGCGCCTGCGCTGCGGCAGCTCCGCGGCGCACCACGCGCAGGTTCCGTCTGCGAGCGGCGGCGCCAGCGAGCAGACGGCGAGCAGCGCGTCGCGCTTCGTCACGGCAGCCCGCGCGGAACGGTGAACGACGCCACGCGACCGTTGCGGAAGGTGATCGTGTACGCGTCCACCAGCGCGTCCTCGTACGCCCACTCGGGCTGCGCGTCGAGCGCGGCGCGCGTGAAGTACCCCTGGGGGTAGCCGCGGCGCCGCGCGACATCGGCGCGCGACATGCCGATCGCGATCTTGAATTGATCGTATCCGCTCGGCAACGGTGGCGGCGGCGTAGACGTAATGGTGACGTCGACGTGCCACGGGTCGGCGAGCGTCAATCCCGGACAGGGCGCATCGCCGGCCGGTTCCGTGGAACCACCGGTCCCGAACGGCGCCGCCTTCGGATACTCCGCACGCAGCTCGAGCGGGTCCACGCTCAGAAACGAATACGCCGCGTCGTTGCCCCAGTTCACCATCGATCCCGTCCACAAGCGCTGCAGCACCCCGTGCCGGCGCTCGACGCTGCGCACGGTGACGCCGACGCTCGCCAGATACGTCTTGAACGACGCGGCGCCGCAGCTCAGCACGATCCCGCCGAGCCCGTACACCGTGCGGTTCACGAGCCGTGCGCGCACGCTGCTCAGGCCGACGTCGGCTCCGTCCTCGTCCGGCCAATACACGTCCGTGTGCGCCGAACGTTCGCCGGGCGGAAGTTCGGTGCCGTCGTCATTCCGCGTGAACCCAGGCTGGGGCAGCACCGCGAGGTCGTACATGCCGGGCGCCGGCCGCTTCGGAAAGACGACCGGCAGATCGTACGAGGTGAGCGTCCCCGGCGGCTGCGCTTGATCGAACGACCGGTCACGCACCGGCGACCCGACCCGCGCGTCGAACGGCATGGCTTTCGCGTCGGCGCGATCCTGGCTGCGGAGCGTAAAACGGAGCTTGGACGGATCAACGGTGAACTTCTTCCCGAAGCTCCACGTGTTGACGATGAACGCGCCGTCTCTCGCCGCGATATTCATGCTGGCGCTCTGCGGCCGCGGTACGAAGTGTGGGCGTGTCGACGACGCCGGTCCCGACTGCGCGCAGGTCGCGAGCACGATCCCCGCGGCGCAGACGAGCGCGCGCGGCGCCACTCTCACGCGCGGGAGCGGCGCGCGCAGACCTCGAGCCGCGTGCCGAGCGGATCGGTGAAGAACAGTGCGGGGTACGAGGGGTCCTCGCAGCGCTCGATCTCGCGAGCGCCGATCTCCGGCAGAACACGCGCCCACTCGTCGAGACTGGCCGCGGCGACGGCGAACGCGATGCGCCCGTGCGCAGGCTGTGCACCGTCTTCCTCGATCACGCCGAAGAACGGTGCCGGACGCCCGCTGACGTTCTCCTCGTACCATTCGACGGCGTTGTAGTCGTCGGGAGTCGCATCGCGCCATGACTCGCCGCCGAAAGCGACGTGGCTGTACTTCTTGCGCGTCAGGCCGAGGCGCGTCAGGAACGCGTCGTAGAACGCCTCGACCGCTCCGAGCGCCGGCACGCGCAGATCGATGTGGTCGATGCCGCCGAACGCGCTCATCGGTGCAGCGCCGCTTCCGCAGCATCCTCGGCGAGCAGCGCCGGCGAGGTTTCTCCGGCCAGGAAAACGCCGAGCTGCGCGACCGAGAACTGCATCCCGGTCCAAAAGCGCCCGAACTCACCGAAGCGCGCCGACGCCGCATCGAAGCGCATCGCGTAGACCAGCTTCTTGAAGACCAGCGGATCGTCGGCATAGAGATCGACGCCCCACTCCCAGTCGTCGAATCCGATCGAGCCGGAGATCACCTGCGTGACGTGACCGTGGAACGAGCGCCCGATCTTGCCGTGCTCCAGCATCATCTTGGCGCGCTCGTCGTACGGCGTGGCGTACCAGTTGTCGCTGCCGTCGCGCTTCTTGTTCATCGGATAAAAGCAGACGTACCGCCGCCGCGGGATGCGCGCGAACAGCCGCGCCGCGTTGCGCGGATCGGACGCCGCTTCGTGCATCAGGGTGTCGAAGGCCGCGTTCCACGCGTCGGAGTGCGGCTTGAGCCCTCGGTCGCGCAACTCGGCGTGGAACTTGGCGGTGTCCCCGTAGAGGCCGAGTTCGAGGATCGAGACGTACGAATCCAGCGGCTCCAGGTAATCGCGGAGCGCGAGCTTGTCGACGCGCGCCTGCACCTCGCCGAGCGCATCGAACGTGTGCGCATAGTGGGTGAGCATCAGGTCGCCTTTGTGTCCGAGCAGCTGTGCCAGCCCGAGGTCGGCGGCCGCGTCGCGCGCGAGCGCGGAGAACAGGCCGGACGCCTCGCGCTCGATCGCGTCCTTGCGCGCGCCGTCGAGCGCGTCCCAGCGGCGCCGGTCGAGCCGGAACATCCGGTGCAGGATCGCCCACCCGTCGAGCGACTCGGGAACGTCAGGATTTCTCACTTGGTCACCACGGCATTCATTTCGATCGTACTTCGGAGACGAGCGCTGCAGGGCGCTCGCGGTATTTCGCCCACAACTGCGGCATGTGCGCGATGTCGCTGAGGATCCGCGCGTACGCGGCGTTCACCGGCGCCTGCACACCCGCCTCGCGCGCCGCGCGCGCGACGGCCCCGTTCAGCACCTCGACCTCGGTGCGATGTTTCGCGCTGCGCAGGTCGACCAGGAGGGACGGCGGCTTCTGACCGCGCGCTCCGGCGATGCGCGAGGCGAGCAGCGCTCGGGCGACCGGGGTCGGCAGCGAGGCGACGCCGAGCAGCGCGCGCACCGGATAGCGTGGCAGGTCGATCGCCGCGATCCCGAGCGCTTTCATCGTGGCGCGGACTTCGCGGATCGCGCGGATCTCGAGCGCAAAGACGGCGTCCTCGCGCACCAGCCGCTCGGGCAGCACGTCCAGGATCGCACAGGCCGCGTTCGCGACGACGTTCAGCGCGAGCTTCGACCACTTCAGCGAGCGATAGTCGGCGACCGCCGTCGTCGGCAGCCCGGTCGTGCCAAACGCGGCGAGCAACCAGTTGTGCGCGCTCGTCGAACCGACCGGGGCGAACGCGATCCCGCCGCCCTTCGCCGCGAACCCGGCGCCGCTCGCGTCGACGTCGACCGGGACGGTCAGCGCGGCGGCGACGACGTTGTCGGCACCGAACGCCGCGGCGAGCAGCTCTTCGTTGCCGACGCCGTTCTGCGGGGTGACGATCGTGGTCGCAGCGGGGTCCTTGAGCGCGCGGCGCAGCGTCTCGATCGCGGACGCCGTGTCGAACGCTTTCACGGTGACGAGCGCCATGTCGGCGTCGACGGGTTCGACCGCAGCTAGGTCGCGCGGCGCGTAGGACACGTCGTTCCCAATTCCGCGCAGCAGTTCGCCGAGATACGTCCCGACCGCTCCCTTCCCGACCACGTACACTTTCACGACATGGCCCTATTGGCCGGTGGAACCGAAGCCGCCCTCGCCGCGCGAGCTGGCCGCCAGCGTCTGCACCTCGCGAAACGTCGCCCGGACGACGGGCGCGACGACGAGCTGGGCGATGCGCTCGCCGCGGCGGACGACGAACGGCTCGCGGCCATGATTCACCAGCACGACGCCGACCGGTCCGCGGTAGTCGCTGTCGATCGTCCCCGGGGTGTTCAGCAGCGTCACGCCGTGCTTCGTGGCGAGCCCGCTACGGGGCCGCACTTGCACCTCGAACCCGTCGGGGACCTCGAGCGCGAAGCCGGTCGGCACCAACGCGCGATCGCCGGGTGCCAGCACCAGATCGTCCGCGACCGCCGCGACCACGTCGGCACCGGCCGCGCCGGCGCTCATGTAGGCCGGCAACGGAAGTCCCTCGCCTCCGGGCAGGCGCGTGACGGCGACCGTAACCGCCGGCGTCACTTGGCGAGCAGGCCTTCGAGTTCGGCACGGAAGCTCGCGACGTCGCGGAAGTCGCGGTACACGCTCGCGAAGCGCACGTACGCGACCTCGTCGACCTTCTTGAGCGACTCCATCAGCTTCTCGCCGATCAGCTTCCCCGAGACCTCGCTCTCGCCGCGCGCGAACAGCTCGCGCTCGATCGACGCGACGACCTCCTCCATCTGGGCTTCGGAGACCGGCCGCTTCTCGCAAGCACGGCGCAGCCCGCTCAGCACCTTGTCGCGATTGTACTGCTCGCGCCGGCCGTCTTTCTTGACGACGAACAGACGCGGGGCTTCCATGCGCTCGTAGGTGGTGAAGCGGTGCTTGCAGCCGAGACACTCGCGTCGCCGTCGGACGGAGTTGTCGTCGTCTCTCGAGTCGACAACGCGGGTCTCGTTCTTGCGGCAGTGCGGGCAGAGCAGGTCGGCTAGGTCCTCTCCGGGAGCGCTTGGGGTCGCTTGCGACCCGACACCCCTATATCTTGTGGTGCCCGTCCAGTATAGCCCGATTCGGTCCCGATCCGAAAGTAAGGGGCCGCGTCGCTAGGACGCAGCCCCGATTTTGAACATCTTGGTCCCGCAGACCGGGCACTTGCCCTCGGTCGCGGGGCGGCCGTTCTTCATCGTGATGACGTGCGCGTCTTTGATCTCACGCTTGGTCTTGCACTTGACGCAGTAGGCTTCGGCTGCCATGACTCGCTCTCGCTCTCTCCTGGTGGACGGGCGCCCGCGTGGGCGGGCGGTGATCGCACGGCCCGTTACGGAGGGGGACGCGGGAATCCTTGGAGGTGGCGCCCCTCTTGCCGACGAGGCGGCTGAGCGTGATGGGCCGGCGTGGGTCCTTCGACAAGCTCAGGGTCCGAGCGGCGGTGGGTCTCCCGCGTGGAGCTCGACGGCCTGTGCGGCGAGCGCCTCGGCGACGCTGCGCTCGCCGGGCTGTGGGTCGCCGGGGCGCTGGACGGCCTCCGGGCGCCC
>OCZT010008254.1_pt1 | contig 10154 bp, 11 predicted proteins | sample 1539031 | NCBI WGS metagenome assembly OCZT01 (sample SAMEA3539308, study PRJEB22396) | soil metagenome | biome: tundra; feature: field; material: soil | place: USA | collected 2010-05 | depth 0.15 m
CGACGCGGACGCCGACCATGTCGCGCTTGTCGATCTCGAACTCCAGCCAGGCACCGCGGCTCGGGATCACCTTGGCCGTGTAGACATCCTTGTCGGACGTCTTGTCAGGGGTCCGCTCGAAATAGACGCCTGGGCTGCGGACGAGCTGGGAGACGACCACTCGCTCGGTGCCGTTGATCACGAAGGTGCCACGCCCGGTCATCAGCGGGAAATCGCCCATGAAGACGGTCTGGCTCTTGATCTCACCGGTGGTGGTGTTCATGAACTCCGCCGTGACGAACAGCGGGGCGGAATACGTCATATCCCGCTCTTTACACTCCTCGATGGAGTACTTCTTCTCTTCGAACCGATGGTCACGAAAAGACAGCAGCATCGAACCAGAGAAGTCCTCGATCGGGGAGATCTCCTCAAAGATCTCCTCAAGGCCTGACTTGTCCGGCACATCCCCACGGCCGGCAGCCTTAGCTTCGGCGACGCGCGCTTGCCAGCGCTCGTTACCGAGCAGCCAGTCGAAGCTTTCCGTCTGTAGAGCCAGGAGGTCGGGCACCTCGAGGGGTTCGCGGATCTTGGCAAAAGAAATACGGCCTGAAGCCGTTGTAGCAGTGGACAAAGTCTGGGTCGCGATGCGCGAGGATGCCAACGATGGTCCTTCCACGGGCCTTCTGATACTGAAAGAATCGGCGCTGTCGGGCGAACACGATCTCAGCGAGACGACATAGACCGGGCAAGGCTGATGACCAGACCTGAGGGCTCTACGGACACGACGAGGCGAACATGAGGCAGCGCAAGGGGACAGCCTACCCATAAAAGGGCGTGTTCGTCCAGCCGCACCCGGGAGGCCACCATATGCCCACGGCACGACATGCCCTGAGGATGACCCACGAAGAGTCTCGCGTCAAGGTTCCGACCGGCTAACCAGGCTTGCCAGTTCGACCCCATGATGGCAACCAGGATGACAAAAACGCAACACGGGCTGCTGGCCATCGCGGGACTTCAGACAAGTCCTTGGATGACCAGCGGCCCGTGCCAGTCACGTTGTCGGCTGCCCGACCAGCCTCAGAGGCTGGTCAGTTGTGTTCTCCTGCATGACGAACGGGTGACGTGGGTGCTCGTGATCCGCGACCTTCAGTTGGTCCCGGAGACTCCCGGGCACCTAGCGGGCAGGAACAAGCCTGCCTGGACTTGAAGACCTCGCCATCGCCTGCTCACTCATGCTGGGACCAAGCCGATGGTCTAAACAAAAAGAAGGCGGGACAGACCAGATGGTCTGTCCCGCCTTCTTGCGCGGCGTCTCCCGCGGCCTACCAGGGCATCCGCGGGAGTCGGCTCACTTGAGGGTGACGGTAGCGCCAGCGCCCTCGAGGGCAGCCTTGGCCTTTTCCGCAACGTCCTTGGCAACCTTCTCCAGAACAACCTTCGGAGCGCCGTCAACGACGTCCTTGGCCTCCTTCAGGCCGAGGCTGGTGAGGGCGCGAACCTCCTTGATGACCTGGATCTTCTTCTCGCCTACGGTCTCCAGGACGACGTCGAACTCGTCCTGCTCCTCGACCTCAGCGGCAGCAGCAGCGCCGCCGCCGGCAGCAGCAACGGCAACCGGGGCCGCGGCGGTGACATCGAAGGTGTCCTCGAACAGTTTCACGAACTCGGAGAGCTCGATGAGGGTCATTGCCTTGAAAGACTCGATGAGCTCGTCAGTGCTGAGCTTTGCCATGGTGGCAGTTCCTTTCTGGTGATTCGTTCATATGCCGTGAGTGGCGTTGGTGGTTGATCAAGCAGCCGCGAACCGGTCGCGTCAGCTCTCGTCGCCACCCGTGGCGACGTCTTCGGTGCTCTCCACGACCGCTTCCGCAGGCGCCTCGACAGCATCCTGTGCAACCGGCGCAGGACTCTCTGCCTCGACCTTGGCCCGGAGGGCGTCGATCACTCGGGCCGTCTGCGACAAAGGAGCAGCAAAGAGGTAAACAGCGTTGCTCAGCGATGCCTTCATGGCACCGGCCAGCTTGGCCAGGAGAACCTCGCGGGACTCGAGGTCCGCGAGCTTGGAGATCTCCGCAGGAGACAAGGCCTTGCCGTCCAGGACGCCGGCCTTGATCACGAGCAGAGGGTTTGCCTTAGCGAAGTCACGCAGGCCCTTGGCCGCCCCAACCGGATCACCGGTGATGAAGGCGATCGCGGACGGACCCGAGAACTGACCATCAAAAGCCGTAACGCCGGCTTCCTTGGCTGCGATCTGGGTGAGCGTGTTCTTCACGACGGCGTAGGTAGCGTGCTCGCGAAGACTGCTACGCAGCGTGGTCAGCTGCGCCACGGTCAGGCCGCGGTACTCCGTGAGCACGGCCGCACCCGAGTTGCGGAACTTGTCCGTCAACTCGGCGATGGCTGCTGCCTTTTCGGGTTTTGCCACTGGGCCTCCTTCCGAAAATGAAACGCCGGAGAAGGCAGCCACAAACAAAAGGAGCCCCGGCGCAGGCGCGGGGCTCACGGCACACCAAGCAGGTATGCGGTTCACGTACGATCCTGCGCTGGCTGCCCGCATGCTGCGGAACCTTCGATCAGCCTGCAAGGGGCAGGATGACAACCGGCGGTCTTTGGTCGGGCCCTAGCGTACGTGTCGGACGACCACAGTCAAAATCGCCCGTCAACTCGGATCGACGCCCTCAAGCCCGCGGGCAACGGCAGCGAGGCCGCACCGACGATCCGGTGCGGCCTCGCAATGTGCGGGTGGTGGTTCAGAGTCTGAAGGACAGGACTAGTCCGACTCTTCCTCGTCCAGCAGGTTGCGCCATTTGGTGTGTTCAAGCGGGATGCCGGGGCCCATGGTCGTGGACATCACTGCCCTCTCGATGTACCGACCCTTGGATGCGGACGGCTTCAGACGCCGGATCTCGTCCAGGGCCGCACCATAGTTCTCCACCAGCTGGACCTCGTCGAAGGATGCCTTGCCGATGATGAAGTGCAGGTTGGCATGCTTGTCGGACCGGAACTCGATCTTGCCACCCTTGATCTCGGTGACAGCCTTGGCCACATCCATGGTCACGGTGCCGGTCTTGGGGTTGGGCATAAGGCCGCGCGGACCCAGCACCTTACCCAGGCGTCCGACCTTGCCCATGAGATCCGGGGTCGCTACGACAGAGTCGAAGTCGAGCCAGCCACCAGCTACCTTGGCGATCAGGTCGTCCGAGCCGACGTAATCGGCCCCAGCGGCCTTTGCCTGCTCTGCCCGCTCGCCGGTGGCAAAGACCAGGACCCTCGCGGTCTTGCCGGTGCCGTGCGGGAGGTTGACGGTGCCGCGGACCATCTGGTCGGCCTTGCGTGGGTCGATGCCCATTCGCATGGCAACCTCGACGGTCGAGTCGTACTTGGTGCTGGTGGTGCTCTTGGCCAGCCGGACGGCCTGAAGAGGTGTGTAGAACTTGTCGGTGCCGATCTTCTCGGCGGCGGTGCGGTATGCCTTGCTGCGCTTCATCTCTGGCTCCTGGTGCTTTGCTGCGGTCATGCAGACTTCGTGGACTGCGGAGTTCGTGGTCGAACGGACCAGCGCTGGCCCTGCCACTGATCGGTATGGCGCCCGGTCCCCCACAGAAGGAGAGCCCGACCCGCCATACCGGATTGGCTGATCTCAGCCGGTGGTAACGCCCATCGACCGAGCCGTCCCGGCGATGATCTTGGCCGCCTGGTCGATGTCGTTGGCGTTGAGGTCTTCCATCTTCACGGCCGCAATCTCGCGGACCTGTTCTGCGGTGAGGTGGCCGACCTTCGTCTTGTGTGGTTCACCAGAGCCCTTGGGCACGCCGGCAGCCTTCTTGATCAGCTCGGCGGCCGGAGGCGTCTTGGTGATGAAGGTGAACGAGCGGTCCTCATAGACCGTGATCTCCACGGGGATGACGTTGCCACGCTGGGACTCCGTCGCGGCGTTGTACGCCTTGACGAACTCCATGATGTTGACACCGTGCTGACCGAGGGCGGGGCCCACGGGCGGAGCCGGTGTCGCTGCACCGGCCTGGATCTGCAGCTTGATGAAGCCGGAGACCTTCTTCTTCTTGGGAGGCATTATCTGGGTCCTTGTTTGCTGGGGATGGTGCGGGTGACTCTGGGGTGCTGGTGTTGCCGCGTGACTGTCTCAGGCGACAGCCATGCGCCGCTCACTCAGATCTTGGCGACCTGGCTGAACGAGAGTTCGACCGGTGTTTCGCGGCCGAAGATCGAGACCAGCACCTTGAGCTTCTGACTCTCGGGGTTGATCTCGGAGATGGTGGCAGGGAGGGTCTCGAACGGCCCTTCCATGACGGTGACGGACTCGCCGACCTCGAAGTCGACGATGTTGGTCTCGCCGGCCTTTGCTCCGCCGCCCTCACCCGCGCCTTCGCCGGAGGTCTCGAAGCTCGGGTTGAGCATCGTGTAGATCTCATCGTGCGAGAGCGGAACGGGCTGATGCGTGTGACCCACGAAACCCGTGACTCCCGGGGTGTGACGAACAGCCCCCCAGCTCTCGTCGGTCAGATCCATCCGGACCAGGACGTAGCCGGGCATCCGAACTCGGGCCACCTGCTTGCGCTGGCCGTTCTTGATCTCGGTGACCGTCTCCATCGGGACCTGCACGTCGAAGATGTACGGCTCCATGTTCAGCGAGGTGACCCGGGTCTGAAGGTTGGCCTTGACCCGGTTCTCATAGCCGGCATAGGAATGGATGACGAACCAGTCGCCCTCCTGGATGCGCAGCTTGGCGCGGAACGCGGCCTCGTCCTCGACCTCGTCGTCTGCGGCTGCGTCATCTGCGGCTGCGTCGTCAATGTCAACAGGGTCAACGTCAACAGCCGGGTCGGCGACGACTGCGTCGTCGGCAACCTCCACGGTTGACTCATCATTGTCGACGGCGACATCAGCCTGTTCGACCACGTCGACGTCCTGCCCGCGCTCGGCGGGTTGGTCGGCGGAGACCTTGGAGGTCCACTGCTCGGACACGCTGATAACCCACTTCCTTGATTCTTGAACTGGTTGTTGCTGCTATTTACCGAACGAGAAGGCGATCAGCCGGTTGATCAGCTGGTCGAGTCCCCATACGTACATCATGACAGTCGTGACGAAAACGATCACGACGCTTGTGTAAGTCACCAGCTCATGTCGTGTCGGACGAACGACCTTGCGGAGCTCGTCCAGGATCTGGCGGATGAACAGGGCGATGGCCTCGAAGAACCGGCCCACGGGGTTGCCCCGACGGGGGGCATCACGGCGTGTGCGATCAGAGCCAGTGGCGCCTGTCGTACTCGTCATGGTCACGGTTCCTCGTTTCTTACATTGTCGGGGGCACCCGCGCGCGGAAGCACACGAGCCGCCACACCGACCTCGCTGTCGGATCAAACGCTCTGTCGGACCCAGAGCTCCGTTGGACTAGAGCTCTGCTAAATCTGAATGCGCAGGGCAGGAGGGACTCGAACCCCCAACCGCCGGTTTTGGAGACCGATGCTCTACCAATTGAGCCACTGCCCTTTGAGCAATAGTGCGGTGATGCAATAGTGCGGTGATGCTGTCCTGGCACTATGCGCGTTGGCGCACAGATTCTGCTCGAAAACACCGGGAGGCCTGCGGGCATGCCTGAGCATGGTCGTCAGCCACCCAGTGGGTGAGCATACGCGAGGTCAGCAGCCCAATGCGAACTTGGTCAGGCAGACCCGGTGACCTTACGTGGACGATGGCCGCACGACAGATAGGACTTCTGCCAACATGGTCCCATGAATGAGCCCACACCTCGCCCCCGTGTCTCCCGCCGTATCGGCTCCATCGCCGAGTCCGCGACCCTCGCCGTCGACGCCAAAGCCAAAGCCCTCAAAGCCGAAGGCCGTCCCGTCATCGGGTTCGGTGCCGGCGAGCCGGACTTTGCGACCCCGGACTACATCGTCGCCGCCGCCGTCGCAGCCGCCAAAGATCCGGCAAACCACCGCTACACACCCGCAGCGGGGTTGCCCGACCTGAAGAAGGCGATCGTCAACAAGACCCTGCGCGACAGCCATTATGAGATTGCGCCCGAGCAGGTTCTGGTCACCAATGGCGGCAAACACGCCGTCTACAACACTTTCGCCGCTCTGCTCGATCCGGGCGACGAAGTGCTGCTTCCGGCCCCCTATTGGACGACCTACCCCGAGGTGATCAAGCTCGCGGGCGGCACCGTGGTCGAGGTGTTCGCGGGCGAGGACCAGGGGTATCTGGTGTCCGTCGAGCAGCTCGAAGCCGCACGAACGCCCCTGACCAAGGCGCTCCTGTTTTGCTCACCGTCCAACCCCACCGGCTCGGTCTACTCCCCCGAGCAGGTCCGGGAAATCGGCCGCTGGGCCGTGGCAAACGGAATCTGGGTCATCACCGACGAGATCTACGAGCACCTGACGTATGACGGAGTGCGCTCAGTCTCGATGCCGGTCGAGGTGCCAGAGCTTGCTGATACGTGCGTGGTCCTGAACGGCGTCGCCAAGACCTACGCCATGACGGGATGGCGGGTGGGCTGGATGATCGGCCCGCGTGACGTCATCAAAGCGGCCACCAACCTGCAGTCACACTCGACCTCCAACGTCTCCAACGTCTCCCAGCGGGCGGCGATCGCGGCTCTGAACGGATCGCTGGAAGCGGTGGACGAGATGAAGGTGGCTTTCGACCGTCGCCGCCGCACCATCGTCCGGATGCTCAACGAGATCGAGGGCGTCCAGTGCCCGGTCCCGTCCGGGGCGTTCTACGTCTATCCGTCGGTGCAGGATCTCCTTGGCAAGACCATCCGCGGCCGGGTCTGCGCCACGTCAGTTGAGCTCGCGGCACTGATCCTGGACGAGGTCGAGGTGGCCGTGGTACCGGGCGAGGCATTCGGACCCAGCGGCTACCTGCGACTGTCTTATGCCTTGAGCGATGCCGACCTGATAGAGGGTGTCACCCGGATCCAGAAGCTGCTCGGCGAGGCACGCTGACCAAGATGAGTCGACCCGTGGGTCTGTTACCTAAGGCTCACCTGCACCTCCACTTCACTGGCTCCATGCGGCCGACCACGCTCGTCGCACTTGCGGACAAGCACGGCCTCCGGTTGCCAGACGCTCTGACACGGTCCTGGCCGCCGACGCTGAGTGCCACCGATGAACGAGGCTGGTTCCGCTTTCAGCGCCTGTATGACACTGCCCGCGCCTGCGTCCGGGACGAGGCGGACATGCGCCGCATCGTTCGCGAGGCAGCCGTTGACGACGCCGGGGAGGGCTCACGCTGGCTAGAGATCCAGGTCGACCCCACGTCATACGCACCGTTCGTGGGAGGCATCACACCTGCTCTGGAGATCATTCTGGACGAGGCGCGGTCAGTCTCCGAAGAGGCCGACATCGGTGTGGCCGTCGTCGTTGCGGCAAACCGGATCCGACACCCGCTGGATGCGCGGATGCTGGCCCGGCTTGCCGCGCGCCACGCCGGTGACGGCCCGGGGCAGGTGGTCGGATTCGGGCTGAGCAACGACGAACGTCGCGGGACGACCGCTGAGTTCGGCCCCGCTTTCGATATCGCCCGCCGGGCCGGGCTGGCCTGCGTGCCCCACGGAGGTGAGCTGCTCGGGTCCGACGCGGTGTGGGAGACGCTGACTACCCTGGGCCCTGACCGGCTGGGCCACGGCATCCGCAGCGTCGAGGACCCCCGGGTGCTGGACGAGGTCGTGCGCCGTGGCGTCACGCTGGAGGTGTGCCCTGGCAGCAACGTCGCATTGGGCGTTTACCCGGAGGCCGGCGAGGTCCCGCTGCGCAAGCTGATGGAGGCCGGCGCTCAGATCGCACTCGGGGCAGACGACCCTCTCTTGTTCGGTTCGCGGCTGAACGCTCAGTACGACACCGCACGGACCGTCCATGCTCTCTCAGACGCCGAGCTCGCCGAGCTGGCAAGGGGTTCGGTGCGCGGCTCTTGGGCGCCGGCCCCCGCACGCAGTCAGATGCTCACGGAGATCGACAGGTGGCTCACGGGCTGACCTCGGGCTAACCCGAGGTCACAGCTCACAGCGAGATGCCGACCAGGACCGGCTCGTTGACCAGGCTCACCCCGAAGGCATCATGAACGCCGTCGCGGATCTCACGCGCTAGCACGACGACGTCGGCTGCGGTCGCCGAACCCCTGTTGGTCACCGCGAGGCAGTGCTTGGTCGACAACGCCGCGGGGCCGGGCATGCGGTAACCCTTACTGAAGCCGGCCTTGTCGATCAGCCAGGCCGCGCTCGTCTTGACCTGACCGTCTGGCCCGTTGAACCGTGGCAGCCGGGCGGCTCCATCGCTGGAGCCCAGCCGGGCCCGTGCCCGATCCTGCAGCGCCGCATACGAGCCGGCTGACATGATCGGGTTGGTGAAGAACGACCCGCAGCTCCAGGTGTCGTGGTCTGCCGCGTCAAGGACCATGCCTTTCTGGCGGCGCTGAGCCAACACGGCCTCACGTGCCTGCGCCAACGGAACCCGCGCCCCAGCTTCTACCCCCAGAGTGTGCGCGAGACCCGCATAGTCGACAGGCCCGGACAGTGTGCTCATGCGGAGGTGCAGCACCACGTCCAGAACGACGTAGCGCGGCTCGGCCTTGAAAAGCGAGTTGCGGTAGGTGAACCGGCAGTCAGCATTGGCGAAGGTCTGGACCTGTTGCTCGCGACGGTCCCAGACCCGGACCGAGGCGATGCTCTGGGCGACCTCCTGGCCGTAGGCCCCGACGTTCTGGATGGGAGTCGCCCCGGCACAGCCCGGGATGCCCGAGAGCGCCTCGATGCCGGACCAGCCCTGCGCGACCGCCTGGATAACGACCTCGTCCCAGACCTCCCCGGCGGCGACACGGACCATCACGGCGGACGAGTCTGCGGACTCGAGCGAGATGCCACTGGTCGCGATGCGGACCACTGAACCCGCGAAACCCTCATCGGAGACGACCAGGTTCGAGCCTCCCGCGACCACCAGCAACGGCTCGTCGGCATCGTCGACCTCACGAATGGCGTCGACCAGCTCGTCGGTTGTCTGCACGGTGACCAGGCGCTGCGCCGGGCCGCCGACTCGCATGGTGGTCAATCCCGACAAGGAGACGCCATGTTCCTCACGCATCGGTGGCTCAGTCCAGGACGACAACGGCCGTGGCGCGTCCAAGGACCTTGTCGGTGCCGCAGGTGACCTTGAGCTCGACGGTTGCGCGCTTGGTCCGGGCATCAACCGCCGTGACCAGGCCCGTCGCCTCGACATCGGCACCGCCCTCGTAGGGCACGACCACGGGCTTGGTGAATCGGGCGCCGTACTCGACGACACGACCGGCGTCGCCGACCCAGTCGCTGACCACGTTGATCGCCGTGCCCATGGTGAACATTCCATGGGCGATGACATCGGGAAGCCCCACGGACCTGGCGAAACGCTCATCCCAATGGAGGCGGTTACGGTCCAGGCTGGCCCCGGTGTAGGCCACCAGGCTCGCACGGCTGATGTGAATGGTTGCCGCAGGCAGCTGTTGGCCGACCTGCACGTCATTGATCGAAAGCACGGCGTGGCTCATCTGTTCACTCCCCCGCGCGGATGACGACGGTCGAGGTGGCCGTGCATACCGGCTCGCCCTCGATGGTGGACAGCTCGGTGCGAGTGGTGACCATGGAGTTGCCACCTGCCGACTTGACCGAGTCAATCGTCAGCACGCCGACGATCTCGTCACCGGCAGTGATCGGACGGTGGTGGACGAATCTCTGCTCGCCGTGGACAAGCCGATTGAAGTCGATCCCGGCTTCCGGGTCCACGATGAACTGCCGTTCGCACTGCTGGGCAATCACGACGGCGAATGTGGGAGGGGCGATCACGTCGCGGTAGCCGCGAGCACGGGCCTGCACCTGGTTGACGTGAACGACGTCGTCGGCGCCCACAGCCTCGGCGAACTCGCGGATCTTCTCCCGGCCCACCGAATAGGGCGCGGTGGGCGGATAGATACGCCCGGTGAAACTTGCATTGACGGCCATGGCGACCACCCTAGGCGGTGCACGGACCGGCAGCCGACGGAGTCAGCAACGACCGCCCCCACCAATGTGGCGCAGACGGCCGTGAAAGCCTGGGATCAGCGCGTCTCGCGGTGAGTGGTCTGCTTGGTGCAACGCGGGCAGAACTTGGCGAGCTCCAACCGGTCAGGGTTGTTGCGGCGGTTCTTCT
>OCZT010008256.1_pt1 | contig 10153 bp, 9 predicted proteins | sample 1539031 | NCBI WGS metagenome assembly OCZT01 (sample SAMEA3539308, study PRJEB22396) | soil metagenome | biome: tundra; feature: field; material: soil | place: USA | collected 2010-05 | depth 0.15 m
CCTGACAGTCCGCCAGCTTGTGAGGCATGCCGCCGGATTCCAGCGCGCCCTTGCGGCGCGTGAGGTCGCGGGCCTTGCGCGCGGCTTCGCGGGCGCGCGCCGCGTCTATGGCCTTGCCCACGATCTTCTTGCCGACGGCTGAGTTCTTGTCGAAATATTCGCCCAGCTTCTCATTGACGAACTGCGTCATGTAGCCGGCGATGTCGCTGTTGAGCTTGCCCTTGGTCTGTCCTTCGAACTGCGGCTGCGGTACCTTGACGCTCACGACGGCGGTGAGCCCTTCGCGCACGTCGTCGCCGGTGAGGTTCTCCTTGACGTCTTTGAACAACCCCGCTTGCTGCGCGAAAGCGTTGATGGTACGCGTGAGGGCGGATCGAAAGCCGCTCAAGTGCGTGCCTCCATCCACGGTGTTGATGTTGTTGGCGAAGCTGAAAACGTTTTCCGAATAACCGTCGTTGTACTGAAGCGCGACCTCCATACCGAGCGTTCCGGCTTCATTGGGCAATAGACGCTCGGACTCGAAATGAATCGGTTTCTCGTGCAGGACGGTTTTGCCGCGGTTGAGGTGCTTGATAAACTCGGCGATACCGCCCTGGTACATGAATTCGTTGGTTTTCTCCGGGTCGGTGCGCTCGTCGGTCAGCGTAATCTTGAGGCCTTTGTTCAAGAACGCCAATTCGCGCAGGCGCTGCGCCAGCGTGTCGTAGTTGAACACGGTCATTTGCATGATGGAAGAATCGGGCCGGAACGTCACGCGGGTACCGGTCTTGCGGCCCGCCTTGCCGGCTTTCGCCAGAGGCGCCTTGGGGATGCCGCAGGAGTAGTCCTGGACCCAAGTGTAACCATCGCGCCAGATTTCCAGTTCCAGCAGCTCGGAAAGCGCGTTCACGCAGCTTACGCCCACGCCGTGGAGGCCGCCGGATACTTTGTAGCTCTTGTTGTCGAATTTGCCGCCGGCATGCAGCTTGGTCATTACGACCTGCGCGGCCGAGACGCCTTCCTCTTCGTGAAGGTCCACGGGGATGCCGCGGCCATTATCGATCACGGTGACGGAGTTATCGTCGTGAATGGTCACGCTGACTTCCGTGGCGTAGCCGGCCAGCGCTTCATCCACCGAATTGTCCACCACTTCGTAGACAAGGTGGTGGAGGCCCATTTCTCCCGTCGAGCCGATGTACATGGCCGGACGCAGACGTACCGCTTCCAGGCCCTCTAAAACCTTGATGCTGGTGGAATCGTACACACCCCCGCCGTTGGGGGTCTGGTTCACTTCGTTTGGCATATTCCGTTGGTTCAAATCCTCATGGGCATGACCACGTAGCGGTATTGGTCCACAATGCCTTCGCCCGCCGGGCGCATTTCACCGGCGCTCTTTTGATCCTTCAACTCGAAGGCGACCTGGTCCTGTGAGATGGCTCGGAGGAAGTCGAGAAGGTATTGAGCGTTGAAGCCGATCTCAATCTCCGGGCCTTGATACTCGCAGGAAACGGTCTCTTCGCTCTCGCCCGTCTCGACCGAGGAAGAGAACACGCTCACCTCGCCGGGCGCGAACCGCACGCGGATGGCGCGGGAGCGCTCGTCGGCGAACTGCGCCACGCGCTCGATAGCCGAACGGATTTCGTTCTTCTGCAATGTCGCGATCAGCGTGTGGTCCTTGGGCAGAACGCGTTCGTAATCCGGGAAGTTGCCGGTCAGTTTTCGTGTGATCAGAAGGCGATGGCCCAGTTGAAAAAACAGGTGATTCTCGTTACCTGTGAAAGTGACCTTGGCATCGGGTTCGGCCGCGTCCGCCAGCTTTACCAGTTCCGCCATGGCTTTCTTGGGAACCAGGGCGCGAAACGGCGTGTCCACAACGCCGGTCTCGCTAGGCGGCGCCTGTACGAATGCCAGACGATGCCCATCGGTAGCAACCATAGTGAGGCTCTCGGGTTGCATCAGCAGCAGCGCGCCATTCAGAGTAAAACGCGACTCCTCCATCGAGATCGCAAACGAAGTGCGAGCGATCATGGAAGCGAGAGTCTTTACGGGAATGGCCGCCAGCGGCTCGGGCATTTGCGGAAGTTCGGGAAAGCTCTCGCGCGACATGCCCGCAATTCGTGTCCGCGAACGGCCGCACGTAATGCTGGCCCAATGGTTCTCCAGAAACTTCATGTTTACGTCGCCATCCGGCAGCAACCGCACGTAATCCAATAGTCTTCGTGCCGGGATGGTGCCCGCGCCTTCTTTCTTCACCCGCGCCGGACAAGAGCAGCGAATCCCTAATTCGAGATCCGTAGCCGTAAGCGTCACCCGGTCGCCCGCGGCTTCGATCAGCACATTGGACAGAATCGGAATGGTGGTCTTCTTCTCCACTACGCCCTGCGACAGGCTCAGTTCCGCTACCAGATCGGCTTTGCTGACGGTGAACTCCATAGAGCCTCAACTCCTACTATCTTTGGACTGTAAATATGACACTATAAAAGAACCGAATTCATCGGGTCTGTGCAAACTGTTGAATCCTCTCTAAATTATACGAAATTCAGCTACTTTCCGCGATAGAAAGTTGAGGAAGCAGGAGTGGAGAGATCTGCAAGAACGGGCGTCCGGGGCCGATTTGCACAGTTTTCCGAAAGACTTCCGGCGGGCGTTTGTGGAAAACCTATCTAACCTCATTGTAATGAGTCCATTAGGCTGTGAAGCATCCTGTTCAAATCGGGATCGATAAGTCGCATTCGCTCGATCTTGTTTATGGAGTGGATGACGGTGGTGTGGTGCTTCCCTCCAAACACCCTGCCGATTTCAGGCAGCGAGGCGCTGGTGAGCTCCTTGACCAAGTACATGGCGACCTGCCGCGGGTAGACCACTTTTGGAGTGTTGCTCTTTTCCTTGAGCTGTGACGGCTTGATCTGAAACCGCTCCGCGACTGCCTTTTGAATGGAATCCATGGTCACTCTGCGATCCGGTACGTGAACCAGATGTTTGAGAACCTGCTGCGCCATTTGGGTTGTGATGGGCGTTCCCGTGAGTGACGAATAGGCGATAAGTTTGATCAGGGCGCCCTCCAGTTCACGCACGTTGGACTTGGTTTTGGAAGCCATGAACGAGCGCACATCGTCGGGGAGTTTGACGCCTTCCGCTTCCGCCTTTTTATCGAGAATCGCCATTTTGGTTTCGAGATCGGGCGGCTGAATGTCGGCCATCAATCCCCACTCGAACCGCGAGCGAAGACGTTCCAGGAGACCGGGGATCTCCTTGGGTGGCGTATCGCTGGAGATTACGATCTGCTTCTGGTGGTCATGCAATTCGTTGAACGTATGGAAAAACTCCTCCTGCGTTCGCTCCTTGTTCCCGATCAGTTGAATGTCGTCGACCAGGAGCACGTCCACATCCCGGTAACGCTGGTGGAACTGCTGCATGCGCTCGGTCCGTATGCAGACGATCATTTCGTTCATGAAACGCTCGCTGGAGGTATAGATCACCCGCATGGAGCCGAACCGATCCATGAGTTCCCGTCCGATGGCATGCATGAGGTGGGTCTTCCCCATACCCACGCCGCCATAGAGGAAGAGAGGATTGTAGCTGTGCGAGGGCTTCGTGGCTACCGACTGCGCCGCCGCGTGTGCGAACTGATTGCACGCGCCCACGACGAACGAGTCGAACGTAAACTTCGGGTTCAGAGAGCTGATCGGAGGCTCTGGCTCGCTGAAATCCACAGCCGCCAAAGCCTGGTTCTGCACGCCTCGAAGGGGCTGCACCTCATACCGGACGTGGCGTATGGGCAGGCCAAGTTCCCGAATCCCACTCTGGACCATGCCGGCGAACTCCGTTTCCAGCCAGACCCGGGTCTCGCGATCCGGCGCCGAGACAAACAGAGTATCGCCGTCCGCAGACACGAAGTTCGTACCCTTGAGCCAATTGTTATAACTTTCAGCGCTGACCTTCGGTTGCAGGTAGCCGCGGATGCTTTCCCAAATATTCATGAGCTTATAGACACCACACGCACACAATATCCACAGGGTTTTCCACAACCGAAGTGGGGTTCGGCGACGCTTAATTCCGAAGAATTGCCAGCGGGCTTCCATCAGCGCCGCGACGGCTGGCCGTGCATGCGAATCAGCCAACCGGAAAGTAGTCTAGCACAACGAAGCGACTTTCCCGCAAGTTTATAAATACTTTGTTTTCATCAATTTTCCCATAACGTTTGACACCGGTATTGTTTCTGAAGGAAAATGGACTTTTCCACTGGGCGGGAGTAACTCAGTTGGTAGAGTGCGACCTTGCCAAGGTCGATGTCGCGGGTTCGAATCCCGTCTCCCGCTCCATGATTCATGTCCCATTGACGGTTGCTATGTTCAAGCGTTTGCTTCCAGTTGCCTGCGCCGCCCTCACGGCGGTGTTTTCCGTTTACGCCCAGGACTACAAGCTGGAGCCAATCGATACGCCGCCGCCATCTCTCCCTGCCGCCTACGCCCCGATGATCTTTCAACGCCCCGGCTTTCGCGTGGTTGGTCCGAAGGGCTCCTGGTGCGAGGTCTGGTTCCGCAATTCCATACCGGCCTGGCCCAAGCCGGGCGACAGTTCGATTTCGTTCGCGATCCCGCAAGGAACGCTCATTGGCGTTCTGCGGTTTCCGGCGCAGGGCGCCGACCGGCGCGGCCAGGTGATTCAGCCGGGCGTCTACACGCTGCGATACAGCAACTACCCGGTGGATGGGGCCCATCAGGGCGTGGCCCCGCAACGCGATTTCGCACTGCTCACGCCGATAGCCAACGACCCCGATCCCAACGCCGCCCCGAACTTCGACGCCCTGGTGCAAATGAGCGGGAAAGCTTCAGGCACGCCGCACCCGGCAGTCCTCTCGCTGGAGACCCCCGCCGACGCCAAATTCCCGTCCCTCACCAAAGAAGGCGACCACGACTGGGTGCTTAACGTGAAAGTGGGCGACCTGCAAATCGCCATTATCGTCGCGGGCAAGTACGAAGGATAGGTGGGGCGGGCAATCCTGCCCGCAAGCCGGCCTTTCGGCCGGCTGGACCCTCTGGAAAGCGGGTCCGCAGGCTAAATAGCCTGCCCCACGATTCGAGCATCATATCGGTATGGCTGTCCAAACCGTCAACATGGCAATTCGAGGAATGACCTGCGGCAACTGCGCGCGCGGCGTGGAGCGAAAACTCTCCGCCACGCCGGGCGTAACCAAAGCGACGGTCGACCTCCAGGGCGCCAGCGCCACGGTACAGTACGATGCGGAGAAGGTGACGCCCGAAGCGCTGGCCGCCGCCGTCCGCCAACTTGGGTACGAAGTGGCGGCATGAGCGCCGCGCCATCCGAGCGCGTGGATCTTCCGGTCTCGGGAATGACGTGCGCAGCGTGTGCCCGCGCCATTGAGGGAACCCTCGCCGGCACGCCCGGGGTGGAGCACGCCCGTGTCAACCTCGCCACCAATACCGCCACCGTGGAATACGACCCCGCGCGGGCGCGGTTGAGCGATTTCGTGAGCGCGATCGAAGACCTGGGGTACGGCGTGCCGAAAACCGACGCAGCCCCGGACGCCGCGGAGCCGGAGTGTCGCAGGCGGCTGCTCGTCGCGGCGATCTTTGCCGCGCCCGTGCTGGTTCTCGGCATGTCCCACGGCAGGCTTAGGGTCCCCTACTCGACGTGGATCCAACTGGCGTTGACGTTGCCGGTGATCTTCTACTCGGGCGCGCCGTTTTACACAGCCGCATGGACGGCCCTGCGCCACCGCTCGGCCAACATGAACTCGCTGATCGCGCTGGGCACGGGCTCGGCGTTCCTGTATTCGCTGTACGAGACGGTGCGCGGCGGGCACGTGGTGTACTATGAGGCCGCGGCGGCGATCGTCGCGATGATCCTTTTGGGCCGCGCGTTGGAAGCCAGCGCGCGCGGCAAGGCTTCCATGGCCATCAGGGGCCTCATGAACCTTCAGCCACCCACGGCGCGCGTGCTGCGGGGCGGCGCCGAAGCGGAAACCGCCATGGAAGACGTCCGCGTGGGCGACGTGGTTGTGGTGCGGCCCGGGGAGCGCATCCCCGTGGATGGGAGGGTCCTCGAAGGCGAATCGGCGGTGGACGAATCCATGCTCACCGGCGAAAGCCTGCCAGTGGACAAGCGCGCCGGCGACGCGTTGTACGCCGGGACCATGAACCGGTCCGGCGGGTTCCGCTTTGAAGCCACCAAGGTTGGCCGCGGCGCGGTATTGCAGCAGATGATTGAAATGGTGAAGCAGGCGCAAGGCTCGCGCGCCCCGGTGGCGCGGCTGGCCGACGTGGTGAGCGGTTATTTCACCGGCGGGGTGCTGCTGGCGGCGTTGGTCACGTTTGCCGCCTGGCTGTTCTTCGCGCCCTTCGCCACAGCCATGGTGAACGCCGTGGCCGTGCTGATCGTCGCCTGTCCGTGCGCCTTGGGACTGGCGACGCCCACCGCGATCATGGTGGGAACGGGGCGCGGCGCCGAGCGTGGCATTCTCATCAAGGGCGGAGAAGCGCTGGAGATGGCGCACAAGATCGACACGATCCTGTTCGACAAAACCGGCACCATCACCGAAGGCAAACCGCGGGTGACGCACATCGCGCCCGCCGACGGCTTCACCGAAACCGAATTGCTGGGCCTGGCGGCGTCGGCCGAAGGATACTCGGAGCATCCGTTGGGCCGGGCGATTGTGGAAGCGGCGGCGGACCGCGGCGTGGCGGCCCAGGAGACCACCGGCTTTTCGGCGCTGGCCGGGCACGGGGTGCGCGCCAACGTGGCGGGGCGAGAGGTGTTGGTGGGACGCGCCCCGGGCCAACCCGGCGCGATCGTGACCGTCGACGGAGCTCCCGCCGGCGCCATCGAGATCGCCGACGCCATCAAGCCCGAAGCGGCCGAAGCGGTGCGCCGCCTGCGGGAGATGGGGATCGAGGTCTGGATGCTCACGGGCGACAACCGCGCCACCGCCGAAGCCGTGGCGCGCCAAGCCGGCATCGAGCATGTCCTGGCGGAGGTTCTGCCGGCGGACAAGGTCGCGCGAGTGAAGCAATTCCAGGCCGCCGGCAAGCGCGTCGCCATGGCCGGGGACGGGATCAACGACGCTGCCGCCTTGGCCCAGGCGGACCTGGGCATCGCCATGGGCGCGGGCACGGATATCGCCATGGAGGCCAGCGACATCACCCTCATGCGCGGCGACCTGCGCCGCGTGGCCGAAGCCATGGACCTTTCGCGGCGGACCATGCGGATCATCCGCCAGAATCTGTTCTGGGCCTTCGCCTACAACGTGGTGGCGATTCCGGTGGCGGCGTTGGGCCTGCTCTCCCCCGTGCTGGCCTCCGCGGCGATGGCGCTTTCGAGCGTCACCGTGGTGACGAACAGTTTGCGGCTGAAGTAGGCAGAGCACGACAATGGCTTGGTGAGCGAGCAGGTTGCGATGTTTACCATGAGCTGATGGCGTGGACGGGCTGGCGTCCGCTGATGCTACCGGTTCTCTTCCAGATGCTTGATCCGCGCGTCCATCACTTGTTCGACGCGGAGCAACTCGGCCCGCAAGAGGTCGCGCAGATCGTCCAGGCGCCTGTCCATGTGCTCGCGAAGATCGCTCAACCGCCTATTGTTCACCAAAATGCCAATCAACACGGCGAGCGTCGGAACGGCGACGGTCAGGGCGGTCTGCGTTGCGTCGGCCATGAACCGATTGTAGCGCGGCCGCGCTCAGGCCATACCCGCCGCCCGCGAGATCAGGATACCGCCTTGCTCTCCCCCGTCCTGGCCTCCGCCGCGATGACGCTTTCCAGCTTCGCCGTGGCGACGAATAGTCTGCGGCTGAAGTAGAAGGCGCGCGACGCAGAAGCCGATTCCGAGCCGCGAAGGTAAGAGAGCGGTTGCCGCCACGGGATTCTACCGCTCTCTTACGTTCGCGGCTCGGCCTGACGTACTCCCGCCCCACTGGGATCCACTTGGCCGCGCAAATTACTCGGCGGAGCGTTGTTGTATCATAGGGTTTTCCGCATGAGAGCTTTACTGGAAGCGCTCCAGCCGGGTGATAGAGACTGGGGCCTCGCGCAAGCGATCGATTCCGTCCGGCTGCCCGCGCACATCGCGATCATCATGGACGGGAACGGCCGCTGGGCGGCCCAGCGCCGGTTGCCACGGGTGGCCGGCCACAGGGCAGGCGTCGGTCCGGTGCGCTCCACGGTGGAAACCTGCGCGCAACTGGGCGTCAAGGTGCTCACGCTGTACGCATTTTCCGTGGAGAACTGGAAGCGCCCCAGGGCGGAGGTCGAGACGCTCTGGCGGCTGCTGCGGTACTACCTGAAGCAGGAGCTTCCCAATCTGCAGAGAAACGACGTTCGCATGCAGGCCATCGGCCGGCTGGACGCCCTGCCGACGCAGGTGCGGCGCGAACTGGATGCCGTGCTGGAAGCCACCTCCGCCAATCGCGGGTTGCTTTTGAATCTGGCGATCAACTACGGCGGGCGCGCCGAGATCGTGGATGCCATGAACGCCATCCTGGACATGGCGCGCATGGACGGCAGACTCGAGACCTTGAAGTTCGACGAGGACCTGATCGCCACCAATCTTTATACGGCCTCGTGCCCGGACCCGGATCTGTTGATCCGTACGTCCGGCGAGATGCGCATCAGCAACTTCTTGCTGTGGCAGATCGCCTACGCGGAGCTGTACGTCACGGACACGCTGTGGCCGGACTTCTCGCGCACGGACCTGCTGCGGGCCGTGCTGGAGTACCAGAAGCGCGACCGCCGCTACGGCGGTCTGAGCGGCGGGCGCGTGGCCGATCCCGTCGACGGCGCCGCCGATCCCGGCGAGCCGGACCTCATCGAAGCGCTCCGCCCGTCATGAAGCGGCTCCTGACTGCCGCCGCGCTCATCCCGATCGTCGTCTACGTGGTCTTGTTCGCCGGCGATTGGATCTTCCTTGGCGTGCTGATCGCGGCGGCGCTTTTGAGCTATCGCGAATACAACGGCATCGCGGCGGCGTACGGCTTCGGGGCGCCCGGCCCGATGGGCTATGGGTTCGGTTTGCTGCTGCTGGCGTGGAAAGGGGACGCCTGGCTCGTGGTGGTAGCCGCGGCGCTGGTTTCGCTCGCGTTGGCGATGCGCACCGGCGACCTGGCCAAGATGCTGCCCCGCGCCGCCTTGCTGGTGTTGGGCATAGTCTATGTCTTCGGCTGCTGGAAATGCGCCATGCCGCTGCGCGAGGCCAACCGGCACTGGCTGATGTTCGCGCTGCTGGTGAACTGGGTGGGCGACGGCGGAGCCTATTACGTGGGCCGGGCATTTGGCAGGCACAAAATGGCCGCGCGGGTGAGTCCCAAGAAGTCCTGGGAGGGCGCCGCGGCCTCGGTCGCGACTTCGATTCTGATCGCCGGCGGGTATCTGATGTACTTCGCCGGAATCGGCGCACCGCGGGCGATCGCGCTCGCGGCCGCGGCCAATGTCGCTGGCCAATTGGGCGATCTTGCGGAATCGGCCATGAAGCGCGGCGCCGAAGTGAAGGACAGCGGCGCGATCCTGCCCGGCCATGGGGGCTTCCTGGACCGCGTGGACAGCACCCTATTCTCGCTGCCGGTAGTCTACGCATGTCTGAAGCTGATGTGACGCCGGTCACCAGTTCTTTTTTTCCCTTATCGTCTTCAGCCCAAGGGAGTTGCCGGTTTTGGGTAGTCAGGCGGCGGGGGCCGGTCAGCTACTATACGGTCGTGAAGCAACTTATTACTAAAGCCGATCGGGCATGTGGCATCGCGGCGGCCACCATGGCGCACGATTTGAATAGCGAATTCACGGTCATCCTCAGCAGTGTCTCGAGCGCGATCATGACGCTGGAACCGGACCATCCCGCGCGCCCGGCATTAGACGAACTAATCAGCGCGCTCCAACGCTGCACCTACAAGTGTTCGGACCTGCTTGTCTTTACCTCCCGTCACGGCGTCCAACCGGCCCGCGTGCCGCTGGCAGCCATTATGGAGCTATGAGGCTTCCGCCCGCTTGACAATCTCCGGGGGTGTTCTACAATCGGACCTGCGGATGTGTCCAACGAGGAGGACCAACAAATGCCAATTCATCGTTCGTACGGGTGGGTTCCCGACCTGCCCGATCACCGTGACCAGCTCTTTGCCGCCGCGCCTGCGATACTGGCGAAGTTGCCGGCCAAGAAAGACCTGAAGTCG
>OCZT010008257.1_pt1 | contig 10151 bp, 8 predicted proteins | sample 1539031 | NCBI WGS metagenome assembly OCZT01 (sample SAMEA3539308, study PRJEB22396) | soil metagenome | biome: tundra; feature: field; material: soil | place: USA | collected 2010-05 | depth 0.15 m
AAAACAATAAATCTTTTGTTATGAAAACAATATCTACACAACAGGAAATACTTCTTATGACAGGCACTAAGTTCTCTGCACGGGAATGGGCAGAGAAAAATGTTGAGGATAAAAATAAATTCTCTGCAACTGAAAAACTGGAAGATGCATGCTGGAACGGCTTACTGGATGAAATGCTTCCGGAGATAATCCAGAAATCACCAGAGGGTAAAAAACTTTTTATGTGGCATATCAGGTATTGCCAATCATTTCTTGAAATTGAATTAAGTGAATCTTCACCTTTAATTGAGCGTGAATTCTCTATTGATCCGTATTTGTTTGTTGGAGGGTTACTTTTAAACTAAACCTTCTGAACGTCATTTTCACTTTCGTTTTGCAATGGTGTTATTTATTCATTACCGAAAACATTGCCTCTCTTTTTTCACGCAAATTTTTAGCCTGTGCAATAGGAGCTTCATACATATCGTTCTCGATTGCCTGCATGGCTTCTGCAATAAAATCTGCAACAGGCAAGCCGCCATGAGTTTGTGTTTTATCTTCTCTGCGGTCATGTCCTAATTCTGTATCAACAGTAGGCGGTGCAATTTCAAAAACTTTTACAACCGTATCTTTTAACTGATGCCTTAGTGACAATGTTAGTGAATGAATAGCAGCTTTGGTAGCGCAATACACCGGCATAAAAGCGATTGGTACAAACGCCAATCCGGATGAAATATTTATGATTGCTGAATTATTTTTTTTAGTAAGATGTTGTGCAAATAAAGAAGAAAGATGAACAGGTGCGATAAAATTTGTTTCCACTTCGTGATGAATACGGGTGAGGTCAACGGGTTTGGTTAAGTCTGCTATTAATTGTATACCTGCATTATTGATAAGTATATTCACATCAGGATATGTATTAATGGTCCATTGAGCCAGCGAAACTCTTTCTTCAGCATTGGCAATATCACAAAAACGAGTAACGAGGTCAGGATGTTTTTGTTGTAATTGTTTAAGACGTTCTTTTCTTCTTCCGCAAATGATAACTTTATTTTTGAGGCGAATAAATTCTTCGGCAAAAGCTAAACCTATTCCTGAAGTTCCGCCGGTAATCAAGATTGTGTTTCCTGTTGTTTGCATTGGATAATTCCTCCTATAAATCTACCGGTTAGGGGAGACTTATATTTTATTATTTATAAAGTATTTAGACTTCCAAAGGTATTCTTAATTTTATTTTGCAATCAATCTTCCTTCTTCATACATTGGTAAAACATTATCAACATCTATCGTAAGGCAATAACGGATATCTTTTTCAAGTCCGTAGTTGGTCAGGCGATGATAATGTGATGCGTCTTTGTTTTTCATAAATTCATACAGGTCATCTTTTGCTTCGTTGTATAATGTCTCAGCAATTTTGGAGGCATCACAATTGATAGAAAAATTATCTTTTACACGATTGATAACTGCGCCTGCAAATAAAGTATCTTCCAGATTCACTCTATCCTTCCATGCGGCACATGCAAGAATTACGTTTTGTTTTTGCTCTGTAATATAATTACAAACTGCTGATAAATTAGGAAACGATCCTGTGATAATCGCTTTTGCGTTTTTTGCAAGCGCCATGTGAAGCAGCTTTGTTCCATTGGTTGTGGTAAGCACTAAGGTTTTTCCCTTAATAAATTCTTTGGGATATGTAAATGGAGAATTGCCATACGCTAATCCTTCCGCAATTTTTCCATCTCTTTCTCCGGCAGTTATCACTTCCATCTGCTTGCCCAGCTTTATACATTCTGCAACACTATCAACCGGGATAATACTTTTGGCGCCATTGTGTAATGCGGCAGCAATGGTTGAGGTTGCCCGTAACACATCAATAATTACAACAATGCTGCTGCTTACTTCGTATAAATTTAAAAGTGCAGGAGAAAGACATGTGTATAGGGACGGTTTGTTTTTCAATTTTAAATCTGAATTTGAATTAATGATATCTCATACAAATGGCATCTTAACCACTTTGGCAATTAATAATTTAGCACGAACCTTTACATACACCTGCTGACCGATTGGAGAATACACTGTATTTACATATCCCATTGCAATTGCCTTACCCAGCGATGGTGATTGTGTGCCACTGGTTACCCTGCCGATGGCAGCGCCCATGTGATCTTTTATTTCGTAATCATGTCGTGGTATTCCTTTTTCTACCATTTCCAGTCCTACTAATTTTTGTGTTACACCTTCGGCTTTTTGTTTTTCTAAAATATCTTTTCCCACAAAATCTTTTGTGAATTTTGTGATCCAGCCAAGTCCGGCTTCCAAAGGTGAGGTAGTATCATCAATATCGTTTCCATATAAACAATAACCCATTTCCAAACGCAGCGTATCTCTTGCACCTAAGCCAATTGGTTTTATTCCCTGCGGGGCTCCTCCTGCATTAAAAATTGCATCCCATATCTTATCTGCTGCACCGTCCTTATCTTCAAAATAAATTTCAACTCCGCCTGAACCGGTATAGCCTGTAGCGCTTATTAATACATTATCAACACCTGCAAATTTCCCTTTCACAAATGTGTAATATTTTAAATTCATGATGTCAAGATCCGTAAGCGGCTGCAATATCTTTGTTGCATTGGGACCCTGTATTGCAAGCAAACAGGTTTTATCAGAGATGTTGTGCATCTCAACATTTTTGATATTATGGCTGCTTATCCATGTCCAGTCTTTTTCAATATTGCCTGCATTCACCACCAGCATGTAAACTTTATTTTCTTCAATGCAATAAACAATAAGGTCATCTATTATTCCACCTTTTTCATTTGGCAAACAACTGTATTGGGCTTTACCTGATGTTAATTTTGAAGCATCATTACTGGTTACGCTTTGAATAAGATCCAATGCATTTTCTCCTTTCAAAATAAATTCTCCCATGTGGCTTACATCAAAAACACCTGCATTGTTGCGAACTGTGGCGTGCTCATCATTTATACCTGTATAACTGATAGGCATATTGTATCCTGCAAACTCAGCCATCTTTGCCCCGAGTGCAATATGTTTTTTTGTGAATGGAGTATTTTTCATTGTCTGAACCTTGATTTTTAGGATTAGAGGGATTAATGTAAAATATTAATTAGTGTTGCAAATATACTGTCTGAACCATGATTTGGACAGATTTTTAGATTAATAAGATTTTTAATTGTAAGGTTATCGGCGCATATTTAAAAATGGTTTTCCTGAAAATCCATTAATCCCATTAATCATGGTTCAGACAAATAAAAAGGCTCCTGCTTTCGCAAAGAGCCCTCGCTTTGTTTCAAACTTCCTGACGGCAGTCAGGCTTCAACTTAACTATTGAAACTATTTTGGACCTCACCCTTCCCTCTCCAAAGGAGAGGGTGATAAATTAAATACTTAGCACAAAATCGAACTTTTTACTATCACGGCCGAAAGCCTCTGCATTATTATTTTGATCAATTTTTTCAAGCTTTTTTTCCAGCTCTTCTTTTTTCTTAAGCAGAGAATCTTTAATTTTTTGAACCTGCTTTTCTTTTACCACTTTTAGTGAATCAATTGTTTTTTGTGTTTGATCGTAACGATAACCAGGATTATCATTACCACTTTCATCATCCCGGTCATCAACAGTAACCTTAATTTTATTGGGTTCTATCTTTTTGTAATAAGTTCGTCTATGCCCCCAACCTTCGCTGGCAGGTTTTCCGTCCAAAGTGTACAAACCATCTTCTTTCATTACCAACTCCTCACCCTGATGGCCATACCACGAAAAACTTTCATTCTCCCAATCGTAATCATCCCCATTCTCACTCCATGGAAATTGAAACTGTTCCCAGTTACTCCATCCAACTCTGTTATTAATTTTAATTCTTTTGCCTACTGGCACTGCAATGTTTATTACAACATGCTGGTTCCTGAATTTATCCTGTTCGGTAATTGGAATTCCTCTATCAATTAATAATGTAGAATCTTTTTGTGAAACATTGTAATTCATAAGGGCTGCCAACGTATCGGCATAATGTCTTGTACGTCCACTACAAAATTTTGTCAGCGTAACCTGAAAGCTATCATTAGTTGATTTTATAATCCTAATGCTGACATTATCTACATAAGCAGTATCCTCATTAATACTTCCAAATGGTTCCATTATAAACCTATTGTATCTACCTGTATTATTGTTAGATATTTCCAGCATATTGACTGTTGGATTTGACAGGGCAATTTTTTCTTCAGTTACATTGTTAAGGCTTCTGAAATCTCTGCCAACGGAAACTATTAAAGAAATAAAACAGATAACTCCTGCCAGCCACAGTATCAAAAAACTCCATCTCATCATTCTGCTTTTGCTCCTGATCTTTGCAATCCTCCTGATTATCCAGGTTATAATACCAATTACGGGTACATAAATAAGGAATAATAAAGTGCCCCATGCCAGTGCATTTTGCCAGCCGTCTTTTAATAAATAATCTTTAAAAGGAAATATGCCGGTTGCCGCAATAGCAAAGCCAAATGAGGTTATAGCGAAAATTGCTAACAGAAAATATAAAAATATCTTAACCAGTACAATTATTATATCTCCCAAAGACGTTCTTGTTCTTCTTGCAACATATGCCGCTTCCGGTGCAACATTACTTCCTTTTTGATGTACGAATTCTTTTGCTTCCTTACCAAATTTTTTCATTCTTTCTTTTACTTCTTTCATTTCTTCGGTCACAGAATTTTTTATTGAATTCAGATCAACTCTTTCTCCTTTCATTTCTAACTTCTCTGATGTTGTTGTAGCCTCGGGAATTACAAGCCAAAGAATAATATAGATCAATAAAGTGCCGGGACTAAATGAAAAACTAACGAAGTGAGGAAATGTGAATGGCCCGAAATGTCCCCATCTGAAGAAAAAAGAAATAAAAGGTATTAAAAAAATTATCCTTGGTATCCAAACATTAATATTAAAATAACTGGCAATACCGCTGCAAACACCTGCTATTATTTTATCATCCGGATTTCTATACAATCTTTTACGAACACCATTTTGTACCGAATCGCTGCTGGGAACAAAAGCCCACAATAATAAATAGGCAAAAAATCCAATTCCGGAAAAGATGAACACGAGCCTAACAATTATTGGTTCAATATTAAAATAAGCCGCGATACCGCTACATACGCCACCAAGTACTTTGTTGTTAGCATCACGATACAACTTTTTACCCGATTGAGTAAAAGCAGTTTGCTGATACGCTCCTTTAGACTCCTGGTCTTTATTTGTATAAGAACTATCGGCTGATGCATTATCAGCATCTGCTAAATCCTGCGGACGACCAATATTATTTATAATGGCATTAATGTCATCATCCGTAATACAGGTTGCGCCATTTTTAATACGCTCCTGAAAAAGCTCACTGATGCGGCTTTCAATATCGTTTATAATTTCATCCTTGCCTTCTTCATTTGCGAAATAAATTCTCAGGCTATCGGTATATTGCTTCAATAGGTCGTAAGATGTTTCCTCAATAGGAACCACTCTTCCCTGGAAATTTATGTTTATTACTTTTTTCATCTCTGTAGTATTTATTGGTTTGTTGAAGTTGAAGTCTTAGTTAAATTTTTATCCGAGGTAATCATTTCTACGGCATTGGCAAGTTCCTGCCATGTAGTCTCTAATTCTTTATAAAATGCCGCTCCTTTTTCAGTAAGCATAAAATATTTTCTTGGGGGGCCGCTGTTGCTTTCTACCCATCGATAGGTTAAAAATTCTGCGTTCTTTAACCGGGTAAGGAGAGGATAAAGTGTTCCTTCCAGAATATTAAGATTAGCTGCCTTCATTTTATCAATGATATCAGAAGGATAAGCTTCGCCTAATTGAATTACTGAAAGAATACAGAATTCCAGTACTCCTTTTCTCATTTGGCTTGCTGTGTTATCTATATTCATGACGTCTGTTTTTTTGATCTGTTTTTCTCAATTCTTAACCAAAGATAATAAACAATTTAATACTATGCAATACATAATACCATATTTTTTATAGTAGCTGGCTGTGTAATGTATCTTTATTTTAGATGAAATCCTTGTCTGTATTGGATTTTAAGTGGTTTCGCTTATAAAAAATAATTTCACTTTAATGGATGAGTGGTAGAATAATTTTATGAACGGGGGCTAAAAACATGATTTATTTGGCCTACTTTTAAAAAAATATCTCATGAGATCGACATTGGTTTTACTTTTATTAATCGGAAATATTCTAATTGCTAACGGCCAGAAACAAAAAATAAACAAGCCACTGCAACTGCAAATTGAGGAATTAATAAAGGGCTTTAATGGAGAGATTGGGGTGTATGTAAAAAACCTGAGGACTAATAAGAGCATCGCCATAAATGCGGATACTATATTTCCTACTGCCAGTATGGTTAAGATTCCAATTTTGATAGGAGTAATGGATAAGATAAATAAAGGAGAATTGCAATACCACCAAACACTAACCTATAAAGATTCATTATTGTATGCCGGCGTTGATATATTGGGATCATTTAAAAATAATGAACAGATTGAATTGAGCAAAGTAATTATGCTGATGCTTACAATGAGTGATAACACCGCCAGCCTTTGGCTGCAAAGTTTAGCAGGCGGAGGTAAAAGAATAAATGAAATACTGGATAGCTTAGGATTTAAAAATACAAGAGTAAATTCCCGAACACCGGGAAGAGAAACAAACAGAACGCAATATGGCTGGGGACAAACAACTCCTTTTGAAATGGTACGGCTCTTTGAAAAAATTTATCACGGAGAAATTATTAATGACAGTGCTTCACAAAAAATGATACGTTTAATGGGCAGGGATTATTGGGATGAACAGGCTATCTCTCAAATTCCTTCATGGATATTTGTGGCTGCTAAAAGCGGGGCTGTTGATGAATCAAGAAGTGAAACCTTATTGGTAATGGCGTCAAAAAATCCTTATATATTTTCTATCTGCACAAAAAATAATAAGGATATAAGCTGGAAAGAAAGTAATGAAGCATGGGTACTTACAAGGAAAATTTCAAAACTATTATGGGAATACTTTGGGAAGAAAAAATAATCTTAATTATTTTAGGCCACTTAATGCAGGTGTATTGCTATCAATATTGTTCAAAAAATAACTATACTACTTAACTATAAAACAAGTGTTTGAATTGCATGTGGTAAAATATTTACAATAGCACCATTCTTTCCTATGCATAAATTATAAGTTATTTTTTTATCACTTTGATTCATTACTATAATTGCAATTTTACCGTCTTCATTAATAAAAGATGTTGTAAGTAATTGACTCCTGCTTGATGCACTTGTGATTTTTTTTGCACCCGGACGAATAAATTTAGAAAAATGGCCAATATAATAATATGAATTGGTATAAATCAGTTCACCTGTTTGAGTATTGGCATGCATGGGGGCAAAACAAAAATTACCAACATGATTTGGTCCGCCTGTTTCATCCAATAAAATATTCCAATCAGTCCATCCCACAGTACCATTATTAAAATCATTTATCATTGAGCGGCCATATTCTTCGCCCAATCCCCAAAAATTAATTCGCTTTGCATTAAAACTATCGGCACAACCTTCAGTAAATAATAAATTCTTATCAGGATATGCTTTGTGTACCAATTCCACATTTTCATACATGGGTTGTCCGCCACTCCAATATTCATACCAATGAAAGCCCATACCCCATGCATATTTTGCAGCTTCAGGGTCATCGAATATAATGTTAGCCCTATGAAACATTAAATCCCGGTTATGATCCCAAACGATAATTTTTTTATTACCTAAACCTTCTTTTTTCATTGTGGGGCCTAAATATATTTTTAAAAAATCTCTTTCTTCATTGGCTGTAAATATGCAAGACTCCCATTTCTGTGTAGCCATAGGTTCATTTTGTACAGTTATTCCCCAAACAGGAATCCCTTCTTTTTCGTATGCTTTGATAAATTTTGTAAAATAGTTAGCCCAGCTTTGATCAAACGCCGGTTTTAATTTTCCCCCATGCAACATTTCATTATTGGTTTTCATAAATGCAGGTGGACTCCATGGGCTTGCAAACAAAGTTAGTTTTCCGCCGGCTGCGGCTATCGCCTGTTTTATAAAAGGAATACGAAATTGTTTATCATGATTAATATTAAATGAGTTTAATGAGGTGTCTCCTTCAGTAACATAGGTATAACTACCACTACTAAAATCGCAACTGTTGATATTGGTTCTTGCCAAAGTATAACCGATTCCTTTTTCTTTATCGAAATATGCCTGTAGTAATTCCTGTTGTTTTTCTTTGGGTAATTTGGCAAATGTTTCCGCGGATGCATCAGTCAATGCGCCGCCTATTCCCATAAAAGTTTGAAATGTTTTTGTAGGGTCAACGAATATGCAAATTTGTGTTTCTAATGGTTGGCCGAAATCTTTAAAGCGCAAGGTGTCCGTTGGGGTAATTCTTAAATTGGTACTATCAGCTGTAGTATAAACTGTAACTATTCGGTTTTTAATAGAAAAAGGAATTACCTGTGGTTTGCTTTTTTGTTGAGAAAAAGCAAAAAAAGATGCCAGCAAAAGAGTGGTTGTAGCGATTATTTTCATGTTATAAATTGTTTATTAAAGTAATTCTTACCAAATATATGTTCCAGTAGAACCACTTTCTAATGAAGTGGTAACCCATTTACCATTGTATTTAATGTTAAATAATTCTGTAGCATTTCCATCATTTTCTATAATTAAAACTTTTTTTTCACCTGGAGTTTTAAATGCTACATTATTTAAATTGCCAGTTAAATTACTTGTAATTCTTACTGAACCGGCTGGAACAAATTTGGAAACATGGGCTATAATATAATATCCCACATTTCTGGTAAAATTATCACTGGTATTAATAGTTATAGCACCTTTACAAGTAGAACAACCGCCTATAGTATGAGGTTCAAAAGCGGCATTATTAGCCAGGTTCCATTCCAGTGCAACTTTACTCCAGTTGCGCATTGAACCAATGATTACATTTTTTAAATGCCATTTTAAATCGCCATCAAAACTGCCGGTTGAAGAAGTATATTGCTCGGTAAAATATATATTTTTATCAGGAAAAGCATTATGAACCAAAGACAATGCACTTATATCTCCTGCATATAAATGAAAAGCAGAACCATCTATAAATGATTTTGCAGTTGCATCATTTAATACAGCAATAGGATATTCTGGTTTGTCACAATTGTGATCATAAATAACAATCTTAGTTGTAAAATTTGCTGCTTGAAAAGCTGGCCCTAAGTTATTTTTTATAAAATCTGTTTGTTGCAAAGCCGTCATTAACATGCTGGGATTATTTCCCGGATGCAATGGTTCATTTTGAGGTGTAACAGCATTTATTGTGATGCCTTCGGCTTTCATTTTTTGAATATACTTTACAAAATATTGAGCATACACTCCATAATATTGTGGTTGTAAACTTCCGCCCATAAAGCTATTATTATCTTTCATCCAAACTGGTGCCGACCAGGGAGCTGCCATAATCTTTATAAATGGATTTATTATTAAAATTTCTTTTAAAAGTGGTATTAAATTGGTCATATCCGGAGACAAACTAAAGCTGGTTAAGTTTACATCTGTTTGCCCGCTTAACATATCATCATAAGTAAATGGGGCATCATTTAAATCGGATGCTCCAATGCTGATTCTTAAATAACTTATTGAGATGGAACTGTTGCCTGTACCAAATAACTCTTGTAATAATTCTTGCTTTTTTGTTGGGCTCAATAGGTTAATTACCTGAGCACTTCCACCCGTTAGTGTATATCCAAAACCATCAATTGATTGAAAGGTTTGAGTTTCATCTACTTCAATATTTGAATACATATTAAAAGTAGTACCAAATCCTAAAATTGTAGATTGCTTTTCAAGTTTTACAGATTGGTCCGCTTTAGTTAACCAAAAATCCACTTCGTTTGTAACAGGAGGTGGAACTGGGTTAGGAGTTGGATTAACTACTGATTTAGCACATTTTGATTGAATAGCAGTTAGTGCAATTAGCAGGATAATTTTCATATTTATTTTCATAACTTTCCTTTTTTTGTAATTAATTTTAACTAACCTGGAAATGATCCGAAGGATATATTGATGTAGTACCACTCGATGTAGTGTTGGATTTT
>OCZT010008258.1_pt1 | contig 10151 bp, 6 predicted proteins | sample 1539031 | NCBI WGS metagenome assembly OCZT01 (sample SAMEA3539308, study PRJEB22396) | soil metagenome | biome: tundra; feature: field; material: soil | place: USA | collected 2010-05 | depth 0.15 m
GGGCTTCTTCGTCGACATAGTTCTTGAACTTCGTCCTGCGGCAGGTCATGTCCTGAGCGTGCGGCGCGGCCTCGCGGATCGCTTCCGTCTGGCCTTGATAGCCGCCGTCGCCCCACACCTTGCGCTCCTCGCCGTGCAGTAAGTCGGGCAGCATGTGACAGTCCGCCACCGAGGCAGCGGACGTGCATACCGAATGCACCACGCCCTGCTTGCTGTCCACCCCGATATGCGCCTTCAGCCCGAAGTACCATTGCTTGCCCTTCCTGGTCTGGTGCATCTCCGGGTCGCGCTCGCCGCTCGAGTTCTTGGTCGACGAAGGCGCATGAATAATGGTCGCATCCACGATCGTGCCGGTTGCGATCTGGATGCCCTTGGCTTCCAGATGATGGTTCACCGCCTCCAGCATCTCCTCGCCCAGGGAGTGTTTCTCCAGCAGATGGCGGAAGCGGCAGATGGTGGTCTCGTCCGGCGCAGGCGCAACCCCCAGATCCACGCCAACGAATCGCCGCAGCGCAGCAGACTCGTACAACGCCTCTTCCACACCGGGATCCGACAGATTGAACCATTGCTGCACAAAGTAGGTTCGCAGCATGATCGCCAGGCCCACCGGACGGCGGCCGTTGCCCGCCTTCGCGTAGTGCGGCTCGACTAGAGCCGATAACTCGGCCCACGGAACCGCCCGCTCCATCTCGTCCAAAAACAGCTCCCGCCGACTCTTCCGCCCATACTTCTCAAACACCGCCTGCGACGCCAAACTCTGCTGCTTCATCATCCTTCACCCCTGACAACAGTATTAATCAATCAGGCCGTGGATGCAGAACTTGTGCAGAGATTCCTTAGAAGCCGACGAAGTCTAAACCCACACTCTGTGGAACAGCCGGATTGGTGAGATCCCGTCGATTCGTCCAGCATGAAGGCCTCAGTCAAGTACTTCTCGAATTTTACTCAATCGCCACCCGCCCAACTCAACTCGCCCTGTAGTATATGAAACATAATTTGCAATTCACCGACCCCTATGCCCCCTATCGCTTATCTGGAATGCTCCCGTTGCCATGCCAGAATTTCCGCCCAGACGCCACAAACCGTTTGTACCCAGTGCGCCGATCAACCCCCGGGAGCGCTTTACGTTCGCTATGATCTCTCGCACCTTCAAGGACCGGCGGCGCGCGATGTAATTGCAAAGGACGCCGCCTCGTCTGCGTGGGCGGGGATGTGGCGCTATCGGTCTGTGCTTCCCGACGTTGAGCCTGTGACGCTCGGTGAGGGATGGACGCCGATGCTCCACAGTAAGCGATTTCCAGGAGTGTTCCTGAAGGAGGAAGGGGCCAATCCTACCGGCACATTCAAAGCCCGGGGACTGGCGCTGGCGGTGACCATGGCGCAGCATTACGGTTTGCGCAAGCTTGCTGTCCCCTCCGCGGGAAATGCGGCGGGTGCGCTTGCGGCTTACGCGGCCGCGGCTGGAATCGAAGCGCATATTTTTATGCCGCGCGATGTGCCCTTCGCAAACTATGTGGAGGCGATCGCATATGGCGCCAAGGTCACGCTGGTCGACGGACTTATCTCCGACTGCGCCCGCATGGTAAGCGAACGCAAGCAGCAGGAGAATTGGTTTGACGCTTCCACCCTCAAGGAACCGTTTCGCATCGAGGGTAAGAAGACGATGGGATACGAACTCGTCGAGCAATTGGGATGGGAGTATCCAGACGCAGTTTTCTATCCCACCGGCGGCGGCGTCGGCCTCATCGGAATGTGGAAAGCTTTTGATGAGCTGGAGCAACTTGGCTGGGTCAAGCCGGGCAAGCGCCCCAAAATGATCGCGATACAATCTTCCGGCTGTGCGCCTGTTGTCCGTGCTTACCAGGACGGCGCCGACGCCAGCAAAATGTGGCAGAACGCCGCTACCTTTGCGCCGGGCCTGCGCGTTCCAAAACCTTATGGCGATTACATCATCCTCGAAATTCTGCGCGATTCTGGCGGAATTGCGCTCGCTCTAAGCGATGACCAGATACTTGCTTCCATTCTCGATTGGGCACGCAACGAGGGGATCTTTCTGTCGCCCGAAGGGGCTGCCGCAACCGCCGCCTATGACCAGTTGCTGGCCAATGGTTTCCTCAAACCCTCGGATCGCGTGGTCCTCTTCAACACCGGAGCCGGCCTGAAATATACGGACGTGACAGCAGCAGCAATGAACCTGCAAAGGCCCGTTGTGGAGTTGTAGCCCATCTAAACGCGACGCCCAGAACGTAACATAGTGGATCAGGCAAACCTGTCTTCGGATCATGCCCAGCCAGATCGAAACAACTCCCGGCAACAAAGTCAGGCTCTCTGCGATCCTCGCCCTGACTGGCATTCCGTTATGGCTGGGTGGCTTGGCCCTCGGCCTGCTTGGCCATGCCGAACCCGGAGCCGCACTTCGTTCCATCGCAATTGTGCTGTTCGCGCTGGCTACGCTATCTCGGCCCTCGTTGATGCTGTGGACATTTCTCGCCATGCTTGCCGGCGTGGAGCTTGGTCTCGATGCACCACGCTTCGCCGTGCAGACACACTTCCTCGGCGATCTGTTCCTGCGGCTGATTCGCATGATTGTGGCGCCGCTGCTGTTCGCCAGCATCACCACAGGCATTGCGGCGCACGGCCAACTGCGGTCCATCGGCCGAGTCGCGGTCAAGGCGCTGGTCTATTTCGAAGTTGTCACCACTCTCGGCCTGATCATCGGCACCATCGCAATGAACATCTCCGGCGCAGGTTGGGGAATTATATTGCCTCCTGCAACCGCCGACGCCGCGCCCGCGGTCCAGACCCTGCATACGTGGCAGCAGACCATCGTGAATCTGTTTCCCGAGAACATTGCCCAGGCCGTTGCGCAGAATCAGATCCTGCAGGTGGCAATCTTCTCAGTATTATTCGGCGCTGCGTTGGCCATGCTGTCGCAGCAGAAACGGGCCCCGCTGCTCTCCGTGCTGCAATCGCTTGCGCACACCATGTTTCAGTTGACTCGGATCATCATGTATCTTGCGCCACTCGCCGCCGGTGCCGCTCTCGCCTATACGGTGGCCAGCATGGGCTTTGGCGCGCTCCTTTCGCTCGGAAAGCTCGTCCTCACGTATTACGCTGCGCTCGCAGTTTTCTGCCCGATCGTCCTCCTCCCGATACTGCTCATCTCTCGGATTCCGATTCGGAGATTTATCGCCGCCGTGGGCGAGCCGGCCGCCATCGGGTTTGCCACCACCACATCAGAAGCGGCGTTGCCACTCGCGATGGAGCGCATGGAAGAGTTCGGCGTGCCTCGCTGGATTGTGTCTTTCGTCATCCCGACTGGCTACAGCTTCAATATGGATGGCTCCAGCGTTTATCTTTCCATGGCCGCGATTTTCGTGGCGCAGGCTGCGGGCATTCACATGGGCCTTGGTCAGCAGATTGCCATGCTGGGCACGTTGCTGCTGGCCAGCAAAGGGATTGCCGGCGTGCCACGCGCCACCCTGGTGGTGCTGCTCGCGACGGCCAGCGCGATCCACCTTCCCACGGCTCCGATTCTCTTGATCCTCGGCATCGACACCCTGATGGATATGGGCCGCACGATGATGAACGTCGTTGGCAATTGCATGGCAAGTGCCGTAATCGCCCGTTCAGAGGGTGCCTTACCCGATGCCTGGGAGACACCTCTAACGCCCCAGTAGGCCAGAGCAGCTCCGTTGGCCCGCATCCTGCGGCTGCATACACCCGTCTGTTCCCTGCTTGCGGTTCTCGATGCACTCCTACCGGCCGAAGCCACTATCGCTGGATCCCATCGGCCACCCAAGCGGTCGGAACTGACCCCGTTGCTTGAAACCATCTGGACCGGAATCGGCTTTGACCAGCAATCTCGATCCGGGCTCAATCGCGAGCCCAGAGGTTCGTATCCTGAGGCAACATGTCTGACTCGTGACAAGCGCCGGCGGACCGACCTGTACCTTTTTGGCCTGGCGCTGATCGATCGCGGGGTCTCGACCCCTTACGAGTTGCAGAAGGCAGCCGGCCTCTCCCAGGGCGCCACGATCCGACCGGCTCATACCGCCTCTCTGGCTTCGCCTAGGACAGCTCGGCTATTCATCTCCCCCGGGTGCGCGTCGAAGAACGAAACCTGGAAGGGACCCCTCAGAATACGGTTGCCCTTCCGGAAGGACTCTGCGGACTGCGTCAACCGCCTGTTTTCTGCGTGAATTGAGAGACGATCCTGTGAAGAGAAGTCTTTCTGTAATCGTTTGGCTGCCGCCGACAATCCCTGGCTGTGGATTTTAATCCCGCGCCTGGTCGGCATTGACCTCTATCGTGTACGGAAAGCCGATGCCGCCGTTGGCCGCAAGCTTCCACCCTACGAAATACTAGATAAGTTTTTAGTTTGTTGGTGCCGGGAGGGGGAATCGAACCCCCATGAGGTTGCCCTCGGCGGATTTTGAGTCCGCTGCGTCTGCCAGTTCCGCCATCCCGGCGCATCTCGATTCTATCAGCGCTGGAAGCGGTCTCCTACACACCGCACACAGTCGACCATTGCAAATGTGACTCCGCCAGCGAGGCCGCATCTCAGGCCGCCTCAGTCGATGGGCGCCACGCACCGATGTTATTGCACCTTGCCCTGCGGCATAAGGCGGCGCAATTCGTTCGCGCACGCGATCGCGTTCAGCGCTGCGAGTTTCAGGTTGTCCGCGGCCATCCACAGCCAGAAGCGGTCGCATGGCCCGTCAACGGTCGAGGCCGTCCTGATCCGCATCAGAATATCCGCCTGACCTGCTGCGCTAAGATTGCTCGGCTGATCCGACTCCGCGCCAACCAGATCCACATGTTCCCCATGCACGGCCAGTTCCACCTGCTCAACCGTCGCCGGCAATTGCAACTCAACCATGAGCGACGCGACATATCCGTGGAACACCGGCGCCTGAATCAATTGCAAATCAAGTTCCGGCGCCTTTCCCGCTGAAAGCAACGCATAGTGGTCGGCGATACGTTGCTTCGCCGCCCCAAGCTTCACCTTCGATGCGTCTCCAAGCGATGGCAGCAGATTGAATGCGACTTGCGCGTCGTATTGATCGCGCGGCAGGCTCTGAAAGGACAGCAGGCTCACCGTCTGCTGATGCAGTTCGTCCATGGCTACTTGCCCATGCTCGGACGCGGGTTCGAAGACCGTCGCGGATATCGCTCGCACAGGAAATTTCGCATGAAGCCGCTTGGCTACGACCAGAAGCATGAGCGCGGCAGGATGGGCCGCGACGACCGCGGGAGTGGTGAGGTCGAGCTCCCGCGCTCGTGGATCGCTCCGACCCGCACCAGGAGTTGCTAGGGACAGACCGGCCCACGGACCGCGCAGGACGACGCCCGCTTCCGCCTCCAACTCATACGTCATGTCAACGATGCTTGCCCCCGCAAGACGCGCGGTCTTCCAATATTTCCTTGTTGTGTCCGGAGTGCCGGCAAAGAAGACGAAGTCCACGCCCGCAAACGAGTCCGCGTCGATCTTCTGGATGAAGGATACTTCGTCGCCGGCTGTTGTGATTTGCCCGGCCACCACCTCATCGTCCAAAAGCACAACGTCGTAAACCGCCAGCGGCGACTCCGCCAGCGCATCGCTCAATTCCTTGCCCGCGAGCGAAGATGCTCCGACGATGCCTATACGATATGGTCTTCCTGCAATCACAAAATCTCTCGCTTCCCCAGTTTCACAATTCTTCTCCGGCCCTGGTCCATCAGTGCCTCAGGATGCAGATTACGTCAGCGGCCTACCGGCCCGTGGGATAACGCCGCCGCCTGCCCCATGAGTATGCCAGCCGCGCGAGCACGCCGGAAACCAGATATCCGAGCGCAATGACCATCAACATCAACTCGGACTTCCACGCGATCAACGCGCCGACCAACGGGATCAGCACAAATAACTGGAACGGATGCTTATCATTCATCCCAATCTCTTTGCCGCTCCAGAATCGCCAGTTGCTCACCATCAGAAATCCAGTGAAGAGAATCAGCGTGAGCCAGACCAGCGCCGTCCAGGGATTGTAGATCGGCGACCCGTTGAAGCAATGGACGACAGCAGCAACCACTCCCGCGCCCGCCGGGATGGGCATGCCGACGAAATACTTGTGCCCTGGCTTCCCCGGATTGCGCGGCTGCGGGTTGATGCTGATGTTGAATCTTGCCAACCGGCTCGCGCCGCAGATGAGAAACAGGAAGCAGACGAACACGCCCGCGTGAAGCACATTTTCCCGAAGCGCCGGATATACCGTCAACGGCAGCATTCGGAAACCCCAGATGTACGCAAGCAGGCTGGGCGCAACCCCGAAGGTGATGACGTCGGCAAGCGAATCAAGTTCCTTGCCGAAATCGCTGGTGGTATGAGTCATGCGCGCGATGCGGCCGTCCACGCCGTCGAACAGCACCGCAAACCCGATCGCCAGCGCCGCGCGGTCGAAATATCCCGGTTCAGCAACCGATCCCTGAACGCTCTGCGTGATCGCGTAGTAGCCGGCCGCAATGTTGCCCGCGGTAAATAGCGACGGCAGCACGTACATCCCTCGGCTGGGATGCCGCTTCGTCTTCAATTCATCGGGGCCGTGATCGGCCAGGTCCATCTGTTCAGGAGCCATTAGGCCACCACTGCCGCGGCGACGTGGACCGCATCGCCGACGGACTGAGGCAGCACCGCAAGTATGCTCGATCCGCCCCGCACCCGCGTGCCGGATTTAACCTTCGGCACAGCGTCCGCGGGCATCAGGACATCGACCCGCGAGCCGAACTTGATCATGCCCACGCGCTGACCCCGTTCCAGACGGTCGCCGACCTTGACCGCGCAAACGATGCGCCGGGCAAGCAGGCCCGCGATCTGTTTGTAGCTGACTTCGTACCCGCCCGCGTCGATCACCACAAGAGTCTGTTCGTTCATTACGACCGACTCCGGCTTCATTGCGTTCAGAAAGCTGCCCTCGCGGTGCTCTACTGCCTTGACCGTCCCCGCGACCGGGGCGCGATTGACATGCACATCGAAGACATTGAGGAAAACGCTGACCCGGAAACGGCTTCCCGCAGCAGTCTCAATCCAATCAGCCTCGGTAACAACTCCATCGCCCGGCGAGACGATCTCTCCCGGACCCACGGGAATCTCGCGATCGGGATCGCGGAAGAACCACAAGAAAAACACCGCCAGAAGCACAGGCAGCGAGGTCAGCGCCACGGATTGAGTGAGCAGCCAAACAAGCACTGCGACCACACATAGTCCCAACGCATAGAAATACCCGTCACGCACCATATCCTTATTATTATAAAGCTTCCCCCGTGCCGCCCACATTGCATCCAACCACCCCACCCAGATAGCCTGACCTCGAACCACAATCCAATATGAACCCTGGCTCGGCGCGCTTCCGTCTATCACATGCATTGCTGGCGGGAGCATGGCTCATCGGCTTCGGCGCAATCGCACCAGCCCAAACTTCCCTGCACCTCCACGGGCGGGTTCGAGACGCCTCCGGAAGGTCCGCCCAGGGCGCGACCATCTTCGCCGAAGGGCGAGGCGGAGAAGTGACTTCGCTTACGGATGCTGACGGCCGCTTTCAGTTCGAATATCCGAATCTCGGTGCTCTGACGCTACATGCCACCACCCATTTCATGGAATCCAACACCATACATATCTCTCCGGAAGCCGCGGCCACCGAGATTGATCTCGTCCTCCATCCGTCTGCGGTCAGCCAGCAGATCACGGTGACGGCGACCCGCTCTTCGATCGACATGCCCGCGACGGCCAACACAATCTATGCGCTGAGCACCCACGACCTGAACGACTATCCGGCGACCGCCATGGATGAGAAACTTCGTCAGCAAGCCGGGTTTGAGCTCTTTCGCCGCTCCAGCTCGCGCGTGCAGAATCCCACCAGCCAGGGCATATCCCTGCGCGGTCTGGGCTCTACCGCCGCCAGCCGAACGCTTGTGCTTCAGGACAGCGTCCCCATGAACGATCCCTTCGGCGGATGGATTCATTGGGATGAGATTCCCGCAGAAGCCGTGGAAGCGGTCACCATCGCAACCGGAGGCGGCTCCGACCTCTACGGATCAAGCGCGCTCGGCGGCGTGATCGACATCGTGCCCGCCCATCCCACGACTGCGCTCGTCGACGCGCGCGTGCTCGGAGGCGGCCAGGGTACATCGTCTTACGGAGTTCGCGGCGACGCCGGCAACGCGCAATGGAGACAGTTGCTGGCGGCCGACTCATTCCGCACCGCAGGCTACATCCCCACTACGCCCGCCCTCGCAGGTCCGGTCGACGTGCCTGCGAACGTCCACTACCAGGCTGCGCGCACTGAGACGGACCACATGTTCAGCAGCCCCAACCGCGCCTTCCTCATCGGAAATATGTTGAACGAGGCGCACGGTAACGGCACTCGCATCCAGACCAACGCTACCCGCCTCTGGCGCTACATCGGCGGCGAAGACTGGAGCGCCGGATCGAAAGCAAGCGGCCGAGCGCGTCTCTTCGGAAGCGACGAACGCTACCGCCAAAGCTTCTCATCCATCAACGCAGCACGCACCTCGGAATCACTCACACGCCTGCAGCGTGTACGCACCCAGGAAATCGGCGCCTCATCCGACGCCGCCTTTGCACTCTCCCCGGTCGCCCTCGTTTTCGGTGCTGACGCACGCGACATACGCGCCACCGACAACGAGACGCCAATCTCGTCCGGCGCGCCCACCGGCATCGCAAACACCTCCGCGCGCCAACGCTTCCTCGGCGGTTTCGTCGAAGCGCTCGCCACCCGCCACGCCTGGTCGGCGGCGCTATCCATGCGCCTCGACTCCGTATCGAACCTCGACACGCAGCAAATCACGCAGCCCAGTTCCCTCCCCCAGCCCGCGTCCACGCCAAACCGCAGCGAGTTCATCGCCAGCCCGAGGCTCGGAGTCGTCCGCCAGATCACCTCCACCACAGCGATCCACGCATCCGTCTTCCGCGCCTTCCGTTCGCCCACGATGAACGAACTCTATCGCACCGGTCAGGTCGGGCAGGAGACGACCCAGGCCAACCCGCAGCTCAAATCCGAACGCGCCACCGGGTGGGAGACCGGCGCATCCTTCGCCACGCGCTCCGCCTCGGTCGCTCTCGCAGGCACCTTTTTCTGGACCGAAATCAACCGCCCCGTCTCCGCCATCTTCGTCTCAAGCACCGCAACCTCCATCCTCGATAAGCGCCAAAACCTGGGACAGATCATCAGTCAGGGCACGGAACTCCACCTCGATGTGCGCCCCAATAAGACGATCTCCGCGGCCCTCGGCTACCAGTACGCGCACGCCGTCGTCACCCGCTTTTCCGCGCAGCCGAACCTGGTCGGCAATTGGATTCCCGAGGTCCCGCGCCACAGCTTGACCGCCCAACTGCGCGCCCAACGCCCGCGCATCGGCGAAGTCACACTCGCCGCACGCGCCAGCGGACGCGCCTTCGACGACAGCGCCAACACCTACGTCCTCGACAGTTTCTTCAACCTGGGCCTCTTCGCGCGCCATGACTTTAGCCCGCACTGGACCGCTTCGATCATCCTCGACAACCTGCTCAACCAGCGGCCCAACGTCGCGCGAACTCCCATCCTCACGCTCGGCTCACCCTTCCTCGCGCAGGCGGGACTCGCCTTCCATTGGAATAGAACTCCGGCCCACTAATGCGCTATCGTGAGAGATGCCCCGCACACTCGTATTTGGTCTGTCATTCTGACCCTGAGCTTACGAAGGGGAAGAACCCCCGTATTCATCTGTCATCGCATTTCGCCTGTCATCGCATTTCGCCTGTCATCGTATTTCATCTGTCATTCTGAACGAAGTGAAGAACCCCCGTATTTCGTCTTTGTGTCCCACTCCTCCAGCAATGGCCCAATGTCCAGAGATGCCCATAGCATGAAATTTCCTTTCCTCCGCTCTTCCCAGACCGCCATGTCCATCCTGGCGACCCTGCTCGCCTCCGCTCTTGCAGCGGCCGCCCAGCAGCCCCCTCCATCGCGCCTCAATGACCCCGCCAACCTCGCAGGCGAGCGCGTCTCTCCGCAAGACCTTGCCGACACCCTCCCCATCAATCACGGCGCTCCCGCCCTCCAGCAACTCCTCCGCAAGCTCCGCACCCGAGCCTCCTTCATGCTCATCGTCGCCCA
>OCZT010008259.1_pt1 | contig 10151 bp, 10 predicted proteins | sample 1539031 | NCBI WGS metagenome assembly OCZT01 (sample SAMEA3539308, study PRJEB22396) | soil metagenome | biome: tundra; feature: field; material: soil | place: USA | collected 2010-05 | depth 0.15 m
CGATATTTCATTGGAGCGACAATAAGTGACGCGCCCGCCAATGGCAAGCGGTCGGGCGCCCGCGCCGAGTTGACTCACGGATAAATGTTACCGGGGCTGGGGCCGTCAGGTCATGGTTGACTCACAATTCCGGTTACCGAGCACAGTGAAGAAGTTTTTGAGTTTTCGTTCAATGGTTTTCTTCAACTCGAACGGGTCGAGCAGCGCATGTTCCTGGCGCAGCTTGGTCTTGGTGGCTTCATCAACGTCGGGGCTCTCCAGCAGTCGTTGATAGGGTGTCTGCGGGGTCGGTTCATAAACCCGTACCGTCTGGCTTCCGCGTTTGTCCCGCTTGAGCAGCTTGAAGGTCGGGCGGAAGTGGTTGGTGAACTGGCTCCATTCCTGGGCATAGAGGTCGTTCATCGGCGCCACCAGTTCGAGATGCTCGAACCGCTCATGTCCGAAGAGTTGCCGCACATGGGTCCAGTTTTTCTGTTCGCAGTAGGCGTTGTCGTTCTTGCGATAGGCCCGGCTGCGGGTGAAAGGCACTTTCATCTTCCGTCCGGTCAGGTGCTCATACAGCGCCCAGTTGAGGAACTCCGAGCCATTGTCGGTGTGGAAGTTCTTCATCTTAAAAGGAGCCTTTTCTTCGAGCTCCTTCAGCTGGCCGAGGATGGCATGGCTGCTCTTGTTCCAAACGGCGCGGTTCTCGGTCCAGCCGCTGAACAGCTCGGTAAACGGGAGGGAATTGACGTAATCGCCCGCCGTCGTATCGCCGCAATGGGCCACCGTGTCGGCTTCAACCCAACCCGGTCTGCTGGTATCGGGCGGACCGCTGCGGGTGGGCACCTGCCGCCGCAACAACGTGCCGGGGAAGGGAAATCTGCTCGAAAGACTGAATGGCATCTGTCTGGGCAAACAGTGCTAAAAACAACGGGACGCGAACGCTTTCACAGCACTCTCGATTTGCTCACCATTTCAAAGGCCCGTCAATCCACCTTTCTTGGCATCGGCCAGCAAATTAGGGTGATATCAAAACGGACTCTTTTCCGTCGGATTTTGAGGATGTATTGCTGGCTGCGCCGCTTACTGCCACCTACACACCTCCAAAACCGTCCTGATGGGAATCATGCGCATGGTATTCGCAAGGCTCTAAAAGTCAGATTCGCTATACGGAGCGCCCGTGTAAATGTGAATAACTTTTTCTGGACAAAATCGGAAATAACATTAATCATTGATCAGAAGACGTAAATTTTTAAGTCACATAAATTCAACCCTCAAATAAAATTATGAAAATCACCGTAAAAACCACCATCGGTTTAGCGAGTCTCGCGGGACTCTTGATCGGGAACACGGTATTCGCTCAAAACTTGATTCAGAATCCCGGCTTCTCAACCGGAGATTTGACTGGTTGGACGCAACCGAACCCAGGCCCAATAAGCGTCATTGCCACAGGCGGAAACCCAGGGGACTATGCTTGGTTAAATAATTCGGTGGTAGCTTACAATCTTGCTTTGTCCCAGACGACTCCTAATGGCAGCGTTGTTGGCGCAGGATTAACGGTCAACTATTCGTTCGATCTGCTGGGCGGTAATCAGGCTATTGGCGGAGTTGATTTCATTCACATATGGGATGAAAACTCTGTAGGTGGCGTAATCAGTCAGGGCCCCGGCTTGCTTGGGCCTTATTTCCCATCAGCCAGCGGTTGGACTCACTACTCTGGATCATTCACGACAGTGGCGGGCAGTGATCACTTGGGTATCGAGTTCGACGCGACTACGGGTGCCGCCACCGGCAGCGTGGATCAAATGGGCATTGACAATGTCGTGCTGAGTGTAGTTCCGGAGCCGACGACCCTTTCTTTGGCCGCGATGGGGCTGCTTGGGGTCTGGACACTTCGCCGCAGCCGCAAGGCTTGAGGCGCTTTCGGGATCAAGTCGAGATTTGGGCAAAGAGCCTGTGCAAGCAGGCTTTTTGCCTTTTTGCTTGGCCACTGGTCGGGTGCAGTAGCACTGGCGGAAGTAGAAAATGGCCATGTTGTTCCCCAGCAAAAAACTTGACAGTACAATCTTAATTGTAGTAAAAACTACTATATTCAATGTTGTTACGCCAAGTCCATTTATACTGTTCCGTACACCAAATCAAAACCAAAAAACACAGGAGTCATAGTTCGTAGTATGAAGACCTCTTTCAAAACAACGTTGATGAGTTTAATTGTGTCTGCGCTTGGCTATGGGCCAGCGTCCGCGGGTGCGCAGACAATGGTGTGGTCGGATGAGTTCAATGACGACGTGATCGATACGGGCACGTGGACTTATGACATTGGCGGATGGGGCTTTGGCAATGGCCAAGACGCTGGCAACACGCCCTAAAGGAACACTTATGATGAAAGTCACCTTAAAGCAAGCACTTCCCATCCATCTGGCAGCAATCGCCTTGGTGATTGTTATCGTTACGGGTGTGAGCAGAGCACAAGTGCAGCTCAACGTTCAGTCCGGTGTTCAGTTAGGTTGGCCGACACCTAATAGAACCAATACCTATCATCTGCAATGGTCTCCCATCTCCGGTGCCACCTGGACCGATCTCGTCGCGGCGGTTACCGGCGATGGAACGACGCACACAAACTTCGATCCGGTTCCCAGCGGCAGTCGCCAGTATCAGGATTTGGAAGTAGTTCCAGGTACACCCCCTTCTACCGCGAGCCCTGCCAACGGCGGATTTGAGACCGGCAGCGGAAGCACCGCCACCGGTTGGACGGTGGATACGGCTGCTGGCGGCCCTGTGTATGGGGTTCGCACCAGTGACAGTCCCCATAGCGGTTCATTCAACTTTCAGGTTCATTTGGCCAGCACCGGTGCTGGGCCGGTGGTTCAGTTCAATCAGTCCGGCATACCCGTGACGGGAGGAACGACCTACCCATTCACTTTCTATGCAAAAGCTCTGGCGGGCAGTCAAGGACAGAGCTTACAGTGGCGCATTCTATGGAATGCCGGCGGGGACACGGGCTACCAAACTTATACTCCCGGAAACAACGCCTACGCCGCAATCAGCAACTCCGTTACCGCTCCTGCCTCCGCGACGTCGGCGACGATCTACTTCCACTTTGCGGGCGCGGCGATTCCGGCCCAGTCGGCCAACATTGACATAGATGACGTAACGCTCGGGAGCGGCAGTTCCAGCCCCGGCAGCCCCGCGATAACGAATGTCCTGCCGGTGACCATCCTGCCGATGGCCCAAATCAGTTGGCCGAGCACCGTCGGCGTTCAGTATTGCCCCGAATCAACCACCGACCTTATCACGGTGCCTTGGAACACTAATTATCCCTCAATTACAGGTGATGGCACCACCAAGTCGTTCCTGGCGCCGATGACCAGCAGCGCCGGGTTCTTCCGGCTGCAAATTCCGCCGGTTGTTGTCCTGCCGCCCACCAACCTGCATCAAGTCCCGTCGGGAACCACGAATTCCATTGACTTGGCGTGGACAGCCAGTCTTTCACCCGGGGTGACCGACTATCGCATGTTCTACAGTGATACCAACGGAACCACGACCAATACGACAGACCTTGGGAACGTGACGAGCACCGTCATCTCCGGCCTGCCGTCAGGCGAAACCTATTTCGTGTCGATCATCGCCATCTCGCCCAACGGCCAGAGCCAGGTCGCCACCATTCAAGCTCAAGTCTCTACCAACACCAGCGGCGTCGTGTGGTCGGATGAGTTCAATGGCGACGTGATTGATTCCAGCACGTGGACCTATGACGTTGGCGGCAGCGGTTGGGGCAACGGCCAATTCGAATACGACACCGCCCAGCACCAGAATTCCTACATCACAAACGGAAATCTTGTGATTGAGGCTGACCGTACGAATTATTGGGGAAACTCATTCACGTCCGCGCGTATGCTCACGCAGGGACGATTCGCATTCAAGTACGGCAATCTCGAAGCCCGGATCAAAGTCCCCAATACTGCCAATGGGTTGTGGCCCGCCTTTTGGATGATGGGCAATAATTCTGGTGCCATCGTCTGGCCCAATTGTGGGGAGCTGGACATTATGGAGTTGGGCTCCGCCGCCGGGATCGCCCAAGGTCTTCAGCACGAGCTGATCGACTGCGCGATACACTACGCGGATACCAATAACAACGCTGTTAATGCTGCTGCGTGGCTCACGGCCCCGGAGGATCTCACCCAAGATTACCATCTCTACCAGATGTCTTGGACACCGACGAACCTCATATTTTCCCTCGACAACGTCCCCTTCGGCTCTTGGGATATCAGCAACATCCCCATGTTTCAGCAGCCGATGTTTCTGATTTTGAATATTGCCATCGGCGGCTATAATCCTTCCTATACCGGAGTATACAGTCCCGGCGCGGTCACGGCCCCGTTCCCGGCCCAAATGTATGTCGATTATATCCGGCTGACGGACAATGGGTACACGCAGTTGTATTTCGGCGATAATTCCGCGGAAACTGGCAACTTTGGGGTTTTTGCAGGAGCCACGCCGGTCAACGACTCCCTGACCTACGGAACTGGCTTGGAACCGAACTTTGCCTACGGAAGCAATGCCGCACTGTACATCTGGAACAACATGACTCCGAGCGCCAACCCACCGGCTCCTTCCGAGGGAACCAACTGCTGGTCATTCGATATTGCCGGGGGCAATTGGTTCGGCATGGGAGTCTTTCTGCCGAATTTCCGAAACATGATGAACTACTCCGACGGGTATCTTCACTTCGACATTCGCACCACTGCGGGGGACGCCACGCCCATGCAAGTGGGAATCCAAAGTTGCGTGAGCGGCCAGTTGGCCGGTGATGCCGCCAACTTTTGGCTTCCGTTGGGAACCGACCAGACATCGGAGTTCTGGTTTTCTCATGATGGCCAATGGCATTCGCTGAAAATCCCCTTGAACCGATTCGCCAACGTCGATTTCCGCACCGTGAATCAGTTGTTCCAGATTTCGAGTGTGGTTAACCCGACTTCTGCACTGAACCTGTCCATCGACAATGTTTGGTGGGAGCCCAGTGCTGCCAGGGTAACCCCTCAAAATGGCAATTTCGGTGTCTACACCGAAACAGCATCACACGAGAATGCGGGATCATTTACGCTGGGTGTTCAAGGCAACTTCTTCGTCTGGGCGAACACCATGGTGCCCGCCGCCCAAAATCCGTATGAGGGCACGCAGGATATCAGTCTTCAATCGGCTGGTCTCGGTTGGACGGGATTAGCCTTTACGCCCAACCTAAAATACAATCTGTCGGCGTTCCAATACACGGGTTGCAATTTGGAGTTCGCCATGAAGACCACCTCCACCACCCCGTTTATGGTTGGCATGAAGAGCGGCGACATCGATGGGGTTGGGCAAAAATGGATCACCTTCGGGGGGCCGGGCAGCGATCCCTACGGATTTGTTCGGGACGGTAACTGGCATGTGGTTGACATACCAATGTCCGCGTTTGGCCCGGAAGTTGACCTTACCGCGGTCAGCCAATTCTTCGAGATTTTGAGCGCCACGGGGCCGATCTCGAATATCGAGTTGGATGATATCCACTTTACCAACGGCGGAGTGGCTTCACCACCCGACCAATAAAATGACGTCTTCCCTCGCGGGACGATGACCGTCGGCATTTTGCCCGTACTGTCCAAAAACCCAGACGACATTCAACCAGGCACGGTGCGACGGATGGACTGGCCGACGGCCGACGCTACTGAAATGATGGCCCGATGAATCCGTTTGGGTCGCTTTTAATCTGTGTCGCTGGCTGGATGAACCGCAACCAGCAGGAGGTCATCGCGTATCTCTTCGTGATTCGTCTCGCCACCCGTGAGATGCAGATCGCGGGAATAGTTCCCGAACCGAATGAACGCTGGATGAACCAGATGGCACGCAATCTCACCGACCCGTGGGATGGATTTTTGCGTTCCAGCCGATATCTGATCCACGACCGGTCAACGGTGTTCACGGAACAATGGTTGAGGCGCTGATTGCGAATTTTTCTGCCTTTATACTGGTCAACCCCGAGTTTTGCCGGTTCAAAGGCATGAAGGCGGAGGAGTTTTTGGGCAAAACACCCCGGGAAGTTGCCGTTAATTTGAGTCAAGTCGGCGCTGCTAATAATTCCCAATTTCCGCTTGCGTTGAGTTCGTTCGTTGCTAAAGTCGTTTTGCAATTTCATCCGCCGACAGCGGCGGTTTTTCCGTTTCAACCAGAACAACCATTAACTCGTGAAAATTTTCAGCGGCACAGCGAATGAACCTTTGGCCAGGGCCATTTGCAAATCCATCGGCAGCCAGCTCGGCAAATGCTGCGTCCAGCCGTTTCCCGACGGCGAGACGTTTGTGAAGATCGAGGAAAATGTGCGCGGCGAAGACGTGTTCATCGTCCAGCCGACGTCGCCGCCGACGAATCACAATCTGATGGAGCTGTTCATCATGATTGACGCAGTGCGGCGGGCGAGCGCGACGCGCATCACCGCCGTGCTGCCGTTTTACGGTTACGCGCGCCAGGATCGCAAGGACCAGCCGCGCGTGCCCATCACGGCCAAGCTCGTGGCGAACCTGCTGGTGGCTGCCGGCGCGAATCGCATTCTTACGATGGATTTGCACGCGCAGCAGATTCAGGGGTTCTTCGACATTCCGGTGGATCATCTCTACGCCGCGCCGGTGATGTATGAGTATTTGAAGACAAAAAATCTGACGAATCTGGTCGTCGTCAGTCCGGACGTGGGTGGGTTGAAAATGGCGCATGCGTATTCCCAAGTCCTTGAGTGCGGCCTGGCCATCGTGGCCAAACGACGTAAAAGTGCGACGGAAGTCGAATCCATGGCGGTCATCGGCGAGATCCGGGGCAAAAACATTTTGTTGGTGGATGATTTGACGGAAACGGCGGGGACGTTGACCCAGGCGGCGGCGTTGCTGAAAAAGAAGGGCGCAAAGCGGATTCTGGCCTGCGTGTCCCATGCCATCTTGAACGACGTGGGTGTCGAAAGAATGCGAAAATCGGTGATTGACGAATTAATTACGACTGATACAGTCCAACGCCCTCAACGCCCTGCAATTGACGGCGTGAAGATTACCACGTTGTCAGTGGCCGGACTTTTGGGCGAAGCCATCAAGCGAATTCACAATAATTCGTCGGTGAATTCGCTGTTTGAATTCAAAGGCGGGCGCACGAGTTGACGCGCCGCAGTAAAAAATGATTTAACGATGAAATCAGTGCCGTTGAAAGCGTATCCCCGGACGCAGTCGCGTCGGGGCGGAGCCAGGAAGTTGCGTGCCACCGGGCGCGTGCCCGCCGTCATTTATGGCCGGCAGGCCAAGCCGCAAAACCTCGAAGTCAGCGCCAAGGAAATCGGCGACCTCATCCACCATTCGGTTTCCGAAAATTTGCTGGTGGATTTGTCCGTCGAAAACGACGCCCGCGCCAGGCGCCTCGCGCTGGTGCAGGAAATCCAGCACCATCCGCTGGAAGGCGACGTGCTGCACGTGGATTTCCATGAAGTGACGGAAGACGAAAAAGTGGTCATCCTGGTGCCGCTGGAAACCGTCGGCGAAGCGGCCGGCGTGAAAAACAGCGGCGGCGTGCTCGAGCACGTGGTCTTCAAAATGAAAGTGCGCGCCCTGCCCAGGGATTTGCCCGAACAGATGGTCGTGGACGTGAGCCATCTCGAACTCGGCAAGTCAATCCACCTCGGCGAAATCAAAGCGCCCCCGGGGGTCGAGATCCTCGGTGACAAGGACATTGCTGTCATCTCCGTCGCCCTGCCGCGCACGGAAGAGGAAGAAGTGGCTGCGGTTGCGGAGGGCGAGGCGGTGTCCGCCGGAGACGTCGAAATGATCAAAGAGAAGAAAGAAGAAGGCGAAGAGGGTCCTGCGCCGGTCAGGGGCGAAAAAGGCGCTGCCAAGCCCGGCGAAAAAGGCGCTGTCAAGCCCGGCGAAAAGGGCACGGCCAAGCCCGGCGAAAAAGCGCCGGCCAAGGGCGCCGAGAAGGGCGCCGCCGCAGCTCCGGAGAAGGGTGCCGCCAAACACGGCGAAAAAGCGCCGTCGGAGAAAAAGAAATAATTTTGCCGGCGATCCGCGAGGGTCGCCGCGCCCGCACCGCGCATGGAGAATTTGCATCTCATCGTGGGTTTGGGCAATCCCGGCGCGGAATACGCGCAGACGCGCCACAACGCCGGTTTCACGCTGGTCGAAAAACTGGCGGTGCGCTGGAACGCAGGCTGGACGAACGAACGAAAGTTCAAGGCCCGGGTCGCGCGTGCCGAACGCAACGGCGTCCGCGTTTTGCTCTGCCAGGCGCAGACGTTCATGAATTTGAGCGGCGAAGCGGTCGGCGCATTGAAGAATTTTTACCAGCTCCAACCACAGTCGGAGCTGTTGGTGGCGGTGGACGACGCGGATTTGCCGTTGGGCGAAATTCGCCTGCGGGCGGGTGGCGGCAATGGCGGCCATCATGGGCTGGAGTCCATTGAGCAGCATTTGGGCACGAATGATTTTGCGCGATTGCGGCTCGGCATTGGCCGGGCGGAAGGCGCGTGGGAAATCACGGATCATGTGCTCGGACGGTTTGATGCGGGCGAGGCCGCGTTGATGGAAAAAGTTTTGGTCCGTGCCGCCGACCAGGTGGAATGCTGGCTGGCGGCCGGAATTGAAAAAGCAATGAACCAGTTTAACGGAGTCGTGGACTCCGCCAACGAAGAAAAAAAACAGTGAAACGATACGAAGGTCTGTTCATCCTGAACCTGGCGGGCAGGGAAGAGGGCGTCAAAGACGCGCTCGACAAAATTTCCGCGGAAATCGAGTCGGCGGGCGGCAAGGTCGAAACCGTGCAAAAGATGGATAAAAAGAATTTTGCGCGGGTGGCGGACAAAAAGCACGACGCCGGCTTTTACGCGAATGTGATTTTCACCGGCCCGTCGGCAATCGTCGCGCAATTGCGCGCCAAGTTCGCGCTGAACGAGGAAGTGTTCCGTGTGCTGTTCACGCTGTCGCCCGAACCGAAACCCGCAAAGTAAACCCTCAACCTTGGAGGCCTTATGGCCAACTTCAACAAAGTCATTTTGATGGGAAACCTCACGCGCGACCCGGAATTGCGTTACACACCCAAAGGGACGGCGGTCGCCCGCATCGGTCTGGCGTGCAACCGCAAGTGGAAGAGCGAAACCGGCGAGCTGAAGGAAGAAGTGACTTTTGTGGACGTGGACGCTTTCGGCAAGACCGCCGAAACCATCGGCCAATACTTGAAGAAAGGCCGCCCCATTTTGATTGAAGGCCGTCTTCGCTACGAAACTTGGGAAGACAAGCAGACCAAACAGAAGAAAAGCAAACTCGGCGTCGTGCTGGAAAACTTCCAATTCCTGGATTCCGGCGGCGGTCGTGGCGACGGCGCATCAGAAGTTCCGGCTTCGCGTCCGGCGGCAACTTCCCCGACGCCCGCGCCCGAAGGCGGCGAAGCCGACGCTCCCCCGGAAGGAGACGACGTTCCCTTTTGACCCGGATACGGGAGGCGTTTGATTTGCCTCTCAACTCTCAACCATCAACTCTCAACCATTTTCGTATGCCCAAGACTGAAGTCATTCTCACGCACAACATCGTCGGCCTCGGCGGTGAATCCGACCAGGTAAAGGTCGCCGCCGGTTACGCGCGCAACTATCTTTTCCCGCAACGCCTGGCCATCCCGATGACCATGGCCAACAAACGCCAGATCGAGGCCTTGCGCCAGCGCCGCGGCGAACGCGAAGCGCACGAGTTCAACACCATGACCGAACTCGCCAAGGGCGTCGCCAAGCTCATCTGCATCATCAAGGTCAAGGCGGGCGAGGACGGCAAGATGTTCGGCGCGGTGACCGCCGGCGTGATCGCCGACGAATTGAAGCACCAGTTCGACATCACGCTCGACAAGCGGAAGATCCACCTCGAACACCCGATCCGCACGCTGGGCGACCACGAAGTCGAATTGCACCTGCACGCGGAAGTCAAAGGCACGCTCAAAGTCCGCGTCGAAAGCACGACTCCCGTGATTGCGCCGGCGCCTGCTGAACCGAAAAAAGAAGAGGGTAGGGAACCCAGACGTGAAAAACACGGTCACGCCCGGCGGGACGCCGAAGGCGAAAAGGCCGGAAAGTCTGAAACCGCCGAAGCCAGGCCCAAAGGCGAAAAACATGGCGAGAAGCA
>OCZT010008260.1_pt1 | contig 10151 bp, 2 predicted proteins | sample 1539031 | NCBI WGS metagenome assembly OCZT01 (sample SAMEA3539308, study PRJEB22396) | soil metagenome | biome: tundra; feature: field; material: soil | place: USA | collected 2010-05 | depth 0.15 m
GCTATATACACCCATACCCCGACGGCAACGGGCGCATGGCGCGCTTCCTGATGAATGCGATACTCGCATCGGGCGGTTATCCGTGGACTGTTGTCCGGGTCGAAGATCGCAACGCTTATCTCGAGGCGCTGGATCGCGCAAGCATCGACGGCGACATCCGTCCGTTCGCGACCTTTATCGCCGCGCGGGTAAACTGGTCGCTTGAGAAGGCTGAGCAAGGACAGTAACAGCCTGTGCGAGGTGTGCAGGCCATGGTGCAGTTTCGGCTCCGCCTTTTCGTGGACCTTATTTGACGGCTCCAAATTTCGTGCTTCGCCTGGTAGGCCCCGCATCGCGCCCGACCTGGAAGCGCTGATTGTCCGTTTCGCCAGAGAGAACTCCGGATGGGGGTACGATCGCATCGTCGGTGCCCTCGCCAATCTCGGTCACCCCGTTTCCGATCGGACGGTGGGCAACATCCTTCGCCGATATCCAAACTCATTCTGTTTGGAGAAGCTTCGTTACGCCATGCGCTAATCGAGTACATCGATCATCATCATTGGGAACGGAACCACTGGGGGTAAGGGCAATACTCTCCTCTGCCCTTCTCCAAACGTGCCGCCGAAGTGCAGGACTGTTGGCTGTCGCGACCGACTCGGTGGCCTGCTCAAGTTCTACACCCGAGTCGCTTGATTCTTTGGCCACACGCCCGAGCTCAAATCTCGGCGGCCCGACTAAGCTCTTTTAACCCTTCGCTTGAAACGGCACGTTCTCAATCTGATCGAATGCCAGGCCGCTCGAGCCTTCTCCGCGACCAGTCTGGCGCTTCACGCGGAGCCACGTGTACACCTGACCGTCGATCCAGCGTGTGCGTTCGAAGCACTGCAACAGGCGAGCACCGGCGCGCGGGACTTCCTCTTCGTGAATGAAGTAGGTTTGTGGCGGCGTGTCCTCCAGGCCTTCCCGTAGGAGCACTGAGCGGGGGCGAACTTTCACAGGAGGGTTCGGGTCGCCCTCCAGAACTCGGGGCATGGCGGCGCGCTGCAATTGGATCTCGCGATTGTCGCCGGGCAAATGGACCGGGATGAACGGGATCCAGTTCTCGGGCACGGTGGTCATGACGCGATAGCGAATCGGGGCGGCGGCCTCGGTCACAGGACCGGGGGGAACGCCGCCGAGCAGGTTCCGGAAAAACGCCACGGTCTGGCGGGCGGCCTCGATGCCGGGTTTGCTTTCGCCGTTCGGGAGCGGGATGACGTTCTCCACGCCCCACACCATGTTGGCCACTTCGTCGCGGATCAGCATGATGTCTTCGGTGGGAGCGCCTTCCTGAATCTTGGCCACCGTCGGCAGCACGAGCAGGCTGGTGTCCGCGGGCGCGCCGGCCTGGCCGGTGACGTTGATGGTGAACATGCTCCAGCGCTGCCAGTCGGCACCGGCGCCCTGATCGGCGCCGGGGATCCAGAAGCGCTCGCCGAAGACGTTCTTCACCACGAACCCGCGCACGGCGGCGATGGCGCCGGCAGGCAGCGTGTACGGGATGAGGAACCAGTCGTTGGCATACACCAGCGCGAATTCCATGAACAGGAGTTTCGCCAGGTCGGTGGTATTAGCGTCGATGTCGCCGAAGTTGGTTTTGCGGTCCTCAAATGACCACCACCGCGTATTCGGCATACCGGAAAACGAAACCGGCGTGGGGATCATGGTGCGGACTGTGGTGGCGTCCAGTCCGGTGACTTCGGATCCGGGGACGGCGTCGAGTGACTTGCGCGCGGCATCCACGTCCAGGCTGTACCAATCGAGGCGGCCCTGATAGTAGCTGGGCGCGGTGTAGACCTTCTCGCCGCCAGTGACGGGAGCGGACGCGGAGAACTGATACTCCAGCCGGTCAGGGAGCCATGCATCGTCGCCTTTGGGTGGCGGCTGCAGGAACTGGCGGTCGAACCAACTGAGGAAGCGAGCCGCGCGATCATCGATGGTGAGATGGTCGCCGCCTGCGATGGTGGGGATGCCGTCATAGGCGTGGCTGCCCGGGTTGTCCTTCAGGAACGTGTAGAGCGCCGCGCCGTCCATGGCTTTGCCGGCCACGGCAGCGTACCACTGGAACACGTCGGGGTGCGCGCAGTAGGCGGCGTCGTCCTTTTTGGAAGGGTCGGGCGCGGCGATGGGGTACTTCGCGATGAAGTCGTTCTCGTACGGTCCGATGCCGCGGATGAGCGACAGCCACTGTCGGCCCATCAGCAGGCGGAGATCGAGCGCGACCGGGCGTCCACCTTGAATCAAGGGCAGCGGTCGGCGTTCTACCTTGGCTTCCAGCGGAACTTCGTATTCGAACAGCTCGCTCGCGCCCGCGGCCGGTTGATACTTGGTGAGCCGTGTGTTGTCCACCTGGAGCTTCGCGAACACCGGCGACCCAGTGTCGCTGCCGCGGAATTCACCCATCTGCCACTGTTTGGTGAGCATCCAGAGCGCGTCGCTCACTTCCGCGCGCAACGCCCGGGTGAAACTGACGGTGCGCGGCCGGGGTTCCAGGCGATTCCACACCGTCACCGACGGAAACAAGCGTTGCGTGAGAGCACTCTGGATATTGGCGACCTTGAAAGAGCTAGGCATTGGGTGCTCCGATGGCGCGATACACGCCGTTGCTCGCGGCCAGCGCGGTGGTAATCGAGATGCCGTATAACGTGGCGGCCATGACGGTGGCCGGCAGGAAGCGCGCGTACGCGGTGCTGTCGAGGTGCACCGGCTCCACCGCGCGCATCTTGGCCAGATCCAACGTTTCGTTCAGCGCGCCGATCAAGTCGTCCCATTGCCACGCGCCGTTGGCGGTCGCCGGCGTGACCAGCAGGAAGGCTTGCGGCGCTTCGTTATCGGGGCGGTTGAAGTTGAAGGTGATGCCAGTGTTGCGAGTGGTGGCTGGGATGACCTCGGTCCACTCGTCGAGCAGAATGCCGCACTGCCGCGCGGCGGGGTTGAATGCGATGGTGTAGTAAGCCGTGTATAAGAGGTGGTCGGTTTCCAACGCGAACGCCGGATCGAAGGGATGGGCGTACCACGACGGTCCGGATTCGAACGGCAGTTGCATGGGAACCAGGTCGGGCTGCGCGACGCCGAACGCGCCAGTCAACATGAGCATCTGCTCCCACGACCGCATATTCTGGCGGACGCGCGCGACGCCGTAGAGCCACTCGTCGACGGGCAGGTCGATTTTGGCGGTGGTCTTGGTGTAGTTGAGCAGCGCGCCGCCGGTGGAATAGGCCAGCGCATTGGCCCATTCGCCACCCTGCGCGGCAGAGACGGCGAACTCCGGGTAGATCTGAAAGTCGGGACCGAAGAGCGCTTTGGCGGCGGCCTGGATCGCTTCGACCTTCGCGGTCGAGGTGGCGGCGGCGGCCGCGGCATCCAGTTGCTGCTGGACTGCGGCGACGCGAGCGGTGATGGCCGTCCGGTGCCCGGTGAGATTCGCCGCGATATCGCCGGCGATGGTGACGGCGCGATTGCCAAATGCGGTGAGATCGAACGGCTGCTGGTCGAGATCGGCGGCGGGGATGGCGGTGGCGTTGGTGAGCACGGTCGCGAACGACGTACCGGCTGAGAGCAGGATCGCCTGAGCTTGTCCGAGTGCGGTGTTGAAGGCTGTGCGCTTTCCATTCAGCGCCGCGCGCAACAAGGCGGGTGTCGCCGGGATCGGATCGAGTTGCGCAACGACGTCGAGTTCGGCGGCTTGCAGCGCCTGGAAGCGGACATCGTCGGGCGTGGCGGCGGGGAGCAGGTCGTACGCGGCGATCTTGGTGTCGTAACCGTTCAGTTGGTCTTGCCACCGCTTGGCCAGCGCGGCGGTCTGGGCCATCAGATCCGTGAACGCCGTGTACTTCCAATCGAGAGCGAAGCCCCAGCCGGATGACGGCAGGGCAAAGGTGGAAGCGCGTTGGAGAAGCGCGACCGCGGAGACGATGAATCCGTCGACTCCGGCGATGAGGGCGGCACGATTCGCCACCGGATCGGTCACCAGCGGCGTCAACGTACCGAGAAACGTGTCGATGTCGGTGCCCAGGGTGTTGAGCGCGTTCTTGGGCGTGGAGATGCGGGTGGCGTCAGCGAATGTGGAGATGTCGTCATCGGGCGAAGCGTCGTTGTGCAACAGAGCGTCGGTGGCGCGCAGCGGGCGCGACCGGCCGACCATCGCCTTGAGGCTGCGCAGAAGCGGGAGCGCCTGAAAGACGCTGAGCGCCGCGCCGCCGGAGTTCCTGTATTCGATCTGGAGCATCGCGTCTGGCCGTGGCGCGCGGCTCGCGTTGACGAAGGAAACGATGCGATCGTCCAACTCGGTCATGCTCTGAGCGTCGTCGGGCTTAATAAGGTTGAGAAGGTCGATTGGCCGGACCGCGAGATCGGCGAGTGTCACGTTCTGCTGCTGGTTGGTTCCGTCGGCCGGATTGACCCACGTGACCCTGCACTCGATGTTGCTGAGCGGCGGCATCAGGCTGGCGAGCCAGCCGTCGAGCGCGGGCTCGGCGGTGGCACGCGGCGTGGCGCCGGCGGGCGCGGGGAGGCCTGGCTGGAAGTGAATCGCCACCCGCTGCGTGAGACCGATACCGGAAGGGGGCGTTTGCGCCACTTCGGGGTCGGGTGGAAAGTGGCCCGACGTGTACGCGTCGAGGGTCGCGCCAACGCGTTCGAAGTTGCCCTGCACCGCCTGGTGCACGCCTTCGGCGAGCGCAAGATCGGCGATGGCATCATAGATGTCGAGCAGGTTGGCGACCTCCGCATTGATGGCGGAGGCCTCTGCGGCGTTCGCGGGCGGCAGCGTGGCATCGCCGAACGGGTAGGCCGCGGACGCGCCGTTACGGATGCGCGTCACCAGCTTCATTCCGTCCATGACGTTGCGGGCCTCGATGGCTTCGATGGGTACGCCGGCGTCCGTCTTGGTGGTGGCGATGGCGTCGGCGGCCAGCGGGAACGACTTGCGCATCGGGTAGATGAACTTGTCCACTTCGGCGAGGCCGTGATCGTCGTGCAGGCCGCGCTCGAAGTGATACCCGAGCAGCGCGCCGAAACTCTGGCCGTTGCGGATGCCCTCCAGCATGGAAAGCGCGAGCCGCACGCGATCCGAGGAGAGATTCACGGACATGGTGCCCGGGTTCGACGGCGTGGCATTCGCCAGATAGCCGCTGCGCAACACCGCCGCCGTGTTGGCGTGCGCGAGCGACGGCGCGTGAATGTATCCGCCGTTGGTGGGATCCTGCATCACGGGCGACTTGTCCGTGAAGTTCTTGGCAACATCCGGCGGGAGCTGAACGTTCTGCAGCGCCGCTGTGGAGGGACGCAGGTCTTCGATCCACGAATAGGCGCCCAGGTAGATTTCGCGACGCGGTGCGCCGTCGTTTCCCTGCGGGCCGCGCATCGCCTGCAATTGATAATTCACCAACCCCAGAAGCCAGGCGTCGTAGCGATAGGTGCAGCAATCGATGTGTCCGGCGAAGGCGCGCTCCAGACTCGCGGTGGAAGCGTTCTTGAGAATATCCAGGCACGCAAGCTGGTCGGCCAGGCCGGCGGTCTCGGCGAGCAGGGCGAAGTTTTTGGTGATGTAATCCGAAACGAGCAACGTTGGGCTGGAGGTGATGCGGGTCTCGGTCTTGTAGAGCGCGGCGAAGCGGCTCTCCGAAGCCGGCGCATCGGCCACGTGGACAAAGGCGGGCTCCGGTTTCATGGCCAGCAACTGCGGAGCCGACAGGAATCCGGCGTTGCGGTGCAGGTTGTAGCTGGAGTCGTAGTAGCCCAGCGTCACGGCGTGGCGCAGGAACAGGTAGAGCAAGGTCTCCGGCGTCTTGCCGCCGGTGAATCCGTCTTCGCGATACACGGCATCGAGCGACGTCTTGGCCGCGTCGATCAGCCACTGAATGTAATTGCGGCCGTCGCCGGTGTAGGCGCGGATTGGTTTGGCTTCGGAGAGCGCGCGGTCGTCGACTACGTTGCCCAACGCGGCAGCGTCTTTGAGAAAGAAGTGCTGGAGAATGTCCGGCTGCGTGCCGCTGTATCCCAATTGGGCCAGTAGGGCAGTGGCCGGACCATCGAGAGCCAGCGCCAGAATGGCCTGCCAGAAGTCGGGTCCGAGGCCGAACAGGTTGATGATGTTGAACAGCTCCGAGATGCTCTCCGCGTAGCGCGAGTGGAATTCCACGGACGCGGGGTGCAGGCCCACGATGTCCAGCAGCAGTTGGTGCGCGTCGCCCGCCCTGCCCACAAATGAAACCTGGCCGCTCATCTGCTTCCAGTCCGCGCCGATCCTGGTCAGAATCGCCGCCAATTTGGAGAGGTAGGGGAACTGCGGGCCGAAGCGCCCGATCGCGCGGTCCGGCGTCAACCATCCGATGCGCGAGAACGCGGTGGTGGCGAGCATGCCGTACGGCTGCCCGCCGATTCGGATGGACGGCATGGGCCCGCACCCGCTCACGTAATCGATGAAGTACGAACGAGTGTTCTCCACGGCCGCGTCGCTAAAAACGGGCGTGAGCATTTTGTCCATCCAATAACCCAGCGTCGCGGGCCACAGCGCGCATTGCATGGCGCGCGCCTGCATGAGATCTTTCCCGTCGCTGCCGTGGACCTTGGCGAAGAGCGCGGGATCCACGCCGAGCAGCGAAGTCAGCCAATCGCCATCGAGCTTCGCCATGGGATCCGCAGTGGGCGTGAAGAGCGGAAAGTGTTTGCGGTCGTCGAAGCTCTGGTCGGCGTTGTCGAGCTGCGTGTATCCGGTACCCGCTCCCGCGCTGTTGTGCGTGGGCGTGCCGAGCGGCACCAGCGAGAGCCCGCTGCGGCCCTGAAAATGATGCGCGAACAGCTCCTCGATGGCGCTGGTGGCGTCGGAATCGTTGGCGCTCAGTTGCAGTCCGAGCACCAGCAGGCGATCGAAACCGGATTGCGCCTGGGCCGGGGTGAGGTTGATGCGCAACCCCATGCCGGCCGCGACCGCGCGGTCGAAGTCCACCATCCAGGCCAGTTGGTCGGGCACGAAAAGGTCGCCGTTATCGGGGTGAATGGTTTCGGTGGGATCGCCCGAGGGATCCGGGCCGACATACAGCGGCAGCGACACCACGCCGCCGATCGCCTCCAGAGTGACCGCGCCGCCGTTATAGCCGATCACCACGAAGCGATCCGCCAGGTGATTCACGCGCGGCGCCTGCGACCACGGGCCCTGCGTGGTGGGCGGATCCGGCGGAAAGACGACGAACGCGTTGGACAGCGCGACCGCACTCTTGGCTGTGCCGGCTGCGGGCTTGTCGGAGAGGTTGAACGGAACGTAGCCAGCGACCAGATCTGCTGCGCGGGCGGCTCCCACCGCGGCTTCGAGCGCCGTCCGCGCCGCCTGCGATTTGGCGGCGTCGCCATCGGCCAGCCAGATCGCCTTCCAGTAGGCGACGATCGAGGCCGCGTCGGCGGCGGGCAGCGCGGTCTGCGTGGGAATCACCAGAATCTCGTCCGACGGGTTGGCCTTCGCCGGTTTCGCGGGCAGGTTGGCCGGCTGATATTGCTCGACGATCCACAACGCGCGGCCAGAGCCGTGCGCGGCCACGAGCGATCTCCACGCGGCGCGTTCATCGGACTCAATACCGCCGGCGCTGAAGATCCTCTGCCAGTAGAGCTTGGCATTGGCGAGCTCGGTTTCGGAGAGCGCGGGCTCGAAGGTGTCGATGGAACAATCGTCGGGGTAGATGCGGACCCAGAGCTGGTGCTGATCGCCCGACATGCCGAAGCGCGTCTCCACGCGAACCGGCAGCAGGAGGAATGGGGACTGGTCGCTCAACTGACCGGCATTGCGCCGCGGATCGGTGAACTGAGTGAACTGCTCGAGCGCGCCGGAGACGGTCTGACTGGCGCGCTGCGCGACGCTCTGCTTGGCATCGAGATCCTTGGCGGCCTGCGCGGCGAGCTCCTGCAGGTGCGCTTTCTCCGCGGCCGAGATCCGGTCGTGCGGATTCGCGCGGCGAGCCAGCGCGTCGAGTTGCGCCTGGATCTGTTTCTTCTGTTCGGCCGCCTGCGCGGCATCTGCCTGGGCCGCGGCGAGCTGGGCGCGGGCCTGCGCGAGTTGGGTCTGGCCGCTGGTGAAATCCGCCATGGCTAGGCTCCGCTCCCGAGCATCTCGTCCGCGTGCACCGCCACCATGACCGGCGCGCGGAACAAGAGGTAGGCCCATCGCGCTGCACTTGCCGCAGCGGCATCCACTTGCGTATCGTCATCGTGCTGCGGCTTCTTGCCTTCGGGGTCGGCGGGAGGCGGCGAAGCCAGCGCCACCGCGCCCAGTGCGCCCGCCGGAAGGAATTTGCCGGCCACTATCCCAGGCGCCGCGTCGTTCCACGCCAGCTCATCGAAGACCTCCAGCGACCCGGTACGCGAAGTCTCCAGGCCGAAGCGCGGCTCGCCGGGGCGCTCCTTGATGACGAAGAACCATCCGGGATCGTCCGCGGGGCTGGTGCCAGGACCGCCCTTGGCTTCGGGAATGGTGAGATCGAAGCCGAAGAAGTAGATGTCCGGATCGGCCTTGGCCTCATACAGCGGCGTTCGGATGACGGAGGTCGGCGGATTTTCCGCGAAGGCGTCGTCGATGTGTTCGAGCGTGCGCGGTTGCGAGAGGTCGATGGAGCCGTCATTCTTCAGAGTCCACTTTGCGTGATGCGCGTAAATCACGGCGGTCGGATAGCGCTTCAGCAGCTCTCCGCGAATAACCAGGACGGCTTCTTCGCCCTTCTTTTCCAGAGTGGCGCGCTGGTTGTGGTCGCCCAGATTGGAGGTCTGCCCCCAGCGGTGCAACTCCGGAATGTCGTACATCTTCTCTTTGAACTGATCGGGCGGCAGGTTGTCGGTATTGCGGCAGCCGCGCGGATCCCAGAACTGGCGGAAGTAGCTGCCGCGCTGATCGGTGGGGTACTCGCGCCACAGCAGCTTGCGCGCGAACTCGTGGTTCAGGCCCACCATGTAGGCCTCGATGAACTTCTGATTGGTCTCTAGCAGCGTGATGCTGTTGGGTGGGATCAGGTTGATGTTGGGCAGAAAGCGCTCCGCCGGCTTTTTGAGCGGCTCGTACATGGGCAGGTCGATCTTGGGATACGCCATGACTTCGCCGAAGTCTTCGCCCAGCAGGTCGCGGATGCGTGCGGGGATGTTGATGATCGCGAGGCCACGCTTGGGGATGGTGAAGGCGGGGTCCACGGCTATGACCATCTTGGTGGTCAGCGCGGTCAGGTTCAGCGTGATGGGCGCGGGCCGCGCGGAGACAGTCGCGGTGGTGGTGACCAGCGAGTAGGAATCGCGCAGCGCGGTCTTGAAGCGCACGGCGGTGGGGCTGTCGGTCGCGCCGATGAACGGGCGCACCGCCGAGCCCGGCGGATTGATAGTGAAATCGGGACTCTTGGGAAGCTGGTCGACCGCGGCGGGCGTCTGGTTCTGCGGCTGAATGCTTTCGGCGGTGCCGGCCAGGGTCTTCCAACGGTTGAGCATGCGGTACAGATAGAAGCCGCCGGCGATCAGCGCCGCGGCGAGCGCGATGCCGAGAATCGGGATGAGAAGGAGGGACAGCAGCGCCAGCACGATCGCTACGATCAGCACCGCCAGCGGCAGCCAAGGATAACGCTCCAGCAGGTCGCGCACCCACGAGGGCACGCCGATGCTACCGGCCGCGGCCCCGGCCTGGTCCACCGTGGGAACGCCTGGCGGCACCACCACCGGGGGCGCGGCGCTCACTTCTCCGCTATTTACGCGCTGCAGCAGGTTTTGAGGAGTGGCGGTGGCGTTGAACGGCAGCGTGCGCATCATGCGCGAGCCCGGGCGCAGGACACGACGCATCACGGCCGACGTGTACACCGGCGGCACGAGGCTGGTCGTCTGCGTGTACGCGATGGTGTTCGGGCTGGCCATCACCCGCGTGGCCACAGGGGCCATCAGCGAGAAGGCCCTTTCCACATTCACCCCGGCCAGCGGCTTGATCACGCCTTCGTGCCAGCGCCACGAGACTTCGCGGGCCAGCAGAAGACGGCGGATACGCGCATTGGCTGCCAGCACATCGCCGATCTGCTCCCACGCGGCGTTCATGTAGTCTTCCGCATTGTCTTCGACAACCGTGGTTCCGTAGGCGGCCGGCACGCGATAGCCGGGATCCAAATTGATCTTGTGCACCC
>OCZT010008261.1_pt1 | contig 10149 bp, 13 predicted proteins | sample 1539031 | NCBI WGS metagenome assembly OCZT01 (sample SAMEA3539308, study PRJEB22396) | soil metagenome | biome: tundra; feature: field; material: soil | place: USA | collected 2010-05 | depth 0.15 m
GTGGTGTTTCAGATTGTGACATAAGAATTTGCCTTTGGGGTATCTGAACAGTTACGTTTTTTGGAGTCTAGAGTTGGTCGTCCGGATTCATTTAGTCTTATGAAACTAACTATACTCTTTAAAAACCAATTCACCAATTCACACAAACTCTTTTTGCTCTGATATACTTTTCCTATGGAATTTACAATTGAAGATCGCGATCAGAAAGACTCATAACTAATTTAAAATAGTGATAAGAAAATTAGTCTCCAGGAATATCTTTGATGTAGACAATATACGCCATCGTCTCAATATTCCTGGCCGCACGCTTTGCGATTGGGCTGATATTACCGTTGGTTGGGGACCTGGTTCTCCAGATTTTGATAGTAGAGGATTAGAAACTTCCTGGTTCTATAACTGGTGGATAAAACCTGACGTAAAATGGCGGGAAGAAAAGTGTTCTCAAGGTTTTCATCAGCTAAATCCAGTTTGGCGTCGCCCTGAAGGAGGGTGGCCTACGCCTACGGGAACAAATTTTAACGATGGTGAACCAAGTGAATATTGGTGTGATTGTTGTGACGCCGTATTCAAAAAGTCATACAAATCTCTAAAAAATTGATGCATTAGCTTAATTCTTGAAACTGTTTCTAAAAAGACACCCGTTGACACAGTCTTCAAACACAACCATGTCGTAAGATGTTATGTGTTGTGTTTGAGAGACCTCTACATAACACATTTTTTATCAACATCAGTTTATTTGGAGAAAACACCGTATGAACACTAATACTATGAATAACAAAAAAAGACTTATCGTAAGTCTAGTTTTGCTTTCACTATTAGCAACGGTTGCTATTTTCGGTACTTTTGCATTTTTCGGTTCTTCGGCGACAGCGTCAACGGGAAATCTTTTTGCAACCGGTACTTTAACTGAAACTACAGACCATCCAGCAAGCGCTATCGCAACGTTATCAAACATGGTTCCTGGGGACTCTTCCACAGGATTGGTTCAGGTCAATAACACTGGCTCTGAAGACATAACCTCACCAACGTTAGCAGTAGCCTTAACCAGTGCAACGAGTTTATTGGACTCAGATGCCACCAAAGGGTTACATCTATATGTCTCACGTTGTTCTGTTGCTTGGACAGGAGTTGGTGTAGCAGCCACTTGCACAGGCGGAACAACCACCGATGTAATTGGAACTTCTGCAGTACCAGTTCCGATTGTAGGAAGCTATAGCGAAGATGCAAATGCTCTTTGTAGCACTAGCGCCCTCGCTATTTCTCAAAGAACTGCACGAGGAGATACTTGTGGAATTACAGGAAGCGATTACCTGAAAGTTCGAGTAAATCTTCCAGATCCTGGTTCGTTAGATAATAGCGTCCAGGGCCTGAGCAGCACTTTTAGCTTCACCTTCAGTGGTAGTCAACCACCTGCACATAATTTCTAAACTAGGGAGATGAACTAGTGGAAAGCAACCATCCAACGGTGGAGCCGCAAGGCTCCACCAATTTTATAATTTTAACCATAGGACGAATCTGTAGTCTAACCACTAAATTAATTTTGGTCTTTTCTTGTATTGTGGCTTTAATCATTTTAACTTTTACAATTTCACAGATGGCCTTCGGTTTTAAATTAGGAGTGGTTCAGTCCGGAAGCATGGCTCCAGGCATGCCCACCGGTTCTTTGATAGTAACCAAAACTATTTCAAGCGATCAAATAAAAGTCGGAGACGTTATTACTTTCCACCCTCCCGACCGAGGTGATATTTCAATTAGTCATAGAGTAGTAAGAATAGATAACGCTACCGGGGTTACCGAAACCAATCCTGTCAAAGCCTATTTTGTAACAAAAGGAGATGCCAACCCAATTGCAGACCCCTGGAAGGTTGGCGCTCGCGGAGATGTTGACAGAAGAGTTTATTCAATACCATACGCAGGATTTATCTTTGCCGACTTTCACTCTCCGCAACTTCGAGCAATAGCTCTTTCTATTCCTGCCAGTCTTTTGATTTTAGCGCTATTATTAGAAATGTGGATCCCAAAAAAAAGGGAAGCAAATGGAAGTAAAATTCGTTCACAGTTTTCAGGATGATACACAGGTCGATTTAGAATAATTCTTGTCGCCCTGTATATATTTGGTTTTAGCCTAAGTTTCTCTGGAGTCCCGTCTGGAGTTTTAGCATTATTCAAGTTGACAGCAACAGCAAGTACCGGAAATACATTCACTACTTTAACTGTTCTGCCCTACCAACGTCACTACAAACAGATGCTATCAGAGCAATCCAGAACTGTTGTGCCACTTACTCTAGACAGATACTCGTTCAGGAGGTAGATGTGGTGGCGGTCTCAAATATGACTATGTGGCAGAAGCATTTCTCGGCGATTTCACAAGCGTTTTCAGTAACGCAAGGGCTTGTGAAATTTAACGAGCTTATTTTAGCAGAGAACCAGTTCTTTTTCCTTCGTTTTAGCCAATTCTTGTTCAATAGCGTTACAAACTTTATTCTTCAAAGCTTCTTTTATAGGATGATTTTGTTTTCCGAAAAATTGTTCGATTTTTCCATCTTTCTCCAACTTAAGAGTTGCAATTCTTTTCCCTTCTAGATTTCGCAAAGAATACATAAAACTGTTCCCATCATTGCAGTCTTCCCAAAACTCAAAGACACAGTGATCCATTTTTGTGCCTTCATCAAAAAGTTCGCTACCATTAGAAATATAGTTCAATGTATAGTTTTCAATTTTTAATTGTTCGAAAATCGGTTTGGGAAAAATCGCTTCCATCCTTAACTCATTTTCTTTTTTCTCCATTTCCTGACAGTTTTGTTCCCATTCTAAAGCTTTTTGTAAAGCTTTTTCAAAAGATAATTTAGCAAGCGTACCATTCTCTCCATTGTTTTCTGTTTCTGTAATCACCCAATCATGTACTGTATAAAACAAGCTCTCAATAAAACTTTCTCGTGAACAACCTTCTTCTTCTTCCAAGTAATCCTGTTGTTCTTTTAAAGCTATATAACCTTCTATAGCAAGTTGAGTTTTAACCGGATCACGCAAAATCATTTTGGTCAGAACTGAAGGAGCTTCGTATGTCACCGCCACACTTAACAATCTCTCAATATCTGGAGTTGAAATATTGGCAATAAGGTTTGGAGAAGAACGTGAGATAAAATTAAAGAAAGACTTAATTTGCTTTTGGGTTCTACTTTCCTTAAGACGACGAAACATTGGGTTTTCTTCGGTTAGAAGGATTACGTTTTTAAAGCTTCCTCTTTTGCTCCAAGAAACTATTGATTCGTTCACCATTATGTTATTCTTTGCGTGCTTTCCCGAACTCTCCTTATATGATTCGGGAAAATAAAGCTCTCTTATTTTCTTAGATTTACGATTCAATCCATATTCATTTATTAGTTCACATAATGATCCTTCAATATTATTGATGAGTTCATCTAACAAGGGTTTTATTTTAAGAGAGAGTAAATGATCTAACTCCTCATAAGACATCCTTTCTGAAACAATATCTTCTCCTTCGTCGGTAATTATATATAAGATTTCTACTGCGCCAGGAGCCGCTTTTGCTAATTGAATAATTCTAGGATCTCTTACCATAAAGTTATAACTAGAAATTGTATTATCGAGTAAATTATTCGCTAGTTCATAAGCTTCTGTATTCAAATGCTCCAGTAATAGTTCTTGGGTATACTTCCAAATCGGCACATCGCAACGTCTATTATGTCTTTCTTCATATTCTCCATCTCCAACAAATGATGTCCACGTCTCCCAGAAAGTCCTTGCTCAAGAGAGAATCTATAAGCGTCACCAAACGGCACACATCCCCCTTTACCGATTCTTTCGTGGGGATTTACTCCATTCACCAGCAGAAGTTTATTAGGTTCTTGAATCGTAAGGACTACCTCTTTTCCAAAATAATCAATATCGTCTAGATACGGTTCTATTCCATAGTCATTACAGAATTTTTCGTGTAGGAAGACCACGCTAAAGGAACCGTCTTCTTCATAACGAGTCGTTACATAATCTTTAGGATTCTGAGTTCTACAAAATTCTTCATAACTCATTTGCATTTTCTCAATATAACTTTTGAAGACGGACATTAGCCGGACCGTTATCCTGGTGGTCAGCAGGTTCTTCCGACATTATAAGAAGTAACCTAAATCTTGTTCCTATAGTCGGGAGTTACAGTTTTAGAAGTTTTTTAGACAATCTCCCAGGATATAAACGAGTTTTTAAAAGTGCAAATCAAGCTTCCAGAGCCTGGCGTGGAAGATAACTGTCTTCAGGGTCTAAGCACTTCTCTCAGTTTTGTCTTTAGCGTCAATTAGCAAAGGCTCAATTCAGTTTTCTTAGTTTTATTCAGTTCTCTTTCAATAGCATTGCAAACCATATTCTTTATGTTTTCTTTTATTGGATGATTTTGTTTGCCAAAAAACTGGACCACCTCACCTTCTTTATTCAGTTGAATTGTTGCGATTTTTTCTTCTTTTTGATTTCGTAAAGAATATACAAAATAGTCTCCGTTATTACAGTTTTCAGAATAAGAAAAAACGCAGTGCTTCATCTCCACGCCTTCTTCGAAAAGTTGTGTTCCATCAGAAAGGTATTCCAGATTATACGACTCTATCTTCAAATTTGAAAAAGGAGCTTTTGGAAAAGTCATTGCTAATAATCTTTCGGCCTCTTTACTTTTTGCTTCTTGAAGTTGTTGTTCCCATTCTTGACTTTTTTGCCAGGCTCTCCCAAATGAAACAGTATCAAGTAATTTCTTATTTTCCTCGTTCTCAACCTTCATGCTTAACCAATCCGCAACTTGATAAAACAAACTCTCTGCCCAACCTTTTTCGGTATCTTCTTCTTCTGTGTAATCCTCTTTTTGAAAAGCTAAAATCTCATCTATCACCATTTGCGTTTCCCTGGGATTGCGCAATATAATTTTAGGTAGAATTTCCAGAATTTCCGGATCGCTTCTCCATGATTTCACCATCCTTCCTAGAAGCCGTTCTATCTCGGAGCTATTTAGATTAGCAATTAATTTCGCAGGACATTTTCCAATCATTTCTAAAAATTTTCCTACAGAACTCCCAGGATCTCCCCAATCTTCCCAATTTTCTAAACCTGTAGCAGTTGAATTTTGAAGACCTATACTCTCAAAAAAACATAGCCCTGCTTTTTTGAGAGTGCCTTTTTTACTCCAAACCACGATTGCATCATTTATTACTATAGGAAGTTTTGCATTTTCTATTTCTATTTCCATCTCCGGTTTTTCCTCTCTCTTTTCTATAGCAACCTCCGGATGTTCATCCCAATATTCATCGTAGCATTTTTCTTGTAATCGCGAAATTAACGAGCCTTCAATCTTATTCACCAATCTTTCTAAAAGTGGTTTTAATCTAAGCGAAAGCAATTTATCCAGTTTTTCAGCAGCCATACGCTCTGAAAAAATATCCGCGCCTTCATTGGTAACAATATATAAAATTTCAGCGGCGCCTGGAGCAGATTTAGCCAGTTGCAAAATTCGAGCGTCTGCAGCCAGAAAATTATAAGCAGAAAAGTCGTCACACAATAAATTTTGGGCTTCTTTGAAAATATCTTTATCCAAATGTTCTATTAGTAATTTTCGAAAATAATCCCAGATTGGAACATTGTTAAACTGATTCCTTCGTTCTATCCAATCCCGCTTTTCTTCCCAGCCACATTCTTCCCAAGCTTCAAAAAATGGACCTATTGTGAAATCGAGTAAATTAGGTTCGTCAAAAGGATATCGCTCTCCTGTTTCTGGTACATCATGTCTAATTCCATTAAAAACAATTAGCTTATTGGGTTCTTGAATCGTTATAGATATTTCTTTTCCAAAGCGTTCGAAACCGCTTCGTTCTAGTTTAACTCCGTTATCATTACAAAATTTTTCATATAAAAAAATAATGCTAAAAGAACCATCCTCTTCATAGCGTGTACTTACATAATCTTCTGGGTTTTGTTTTTTGCAGAATTCTTCATAACTAATTTGCATTTTCTTAATATAGCTTTTGAAAATGGACATTAGCCGGACTGTTACGTACAGAAAATCTATTGATTATATAATTGACATAATGTATTCTTAGATTCTAAAAGGAGTTATTCGTGTCGCAGAATACATTATGTCAATTTGACCTTACGGGTTATACTGGAAATTGGGTTGTCCAGAGATCTGGAGGGGAAGTGATAGCTTACGGCTCTACCCTTGAGAGGCTTCGTCAAGATGTTCTAGCGCACGGATTAGACCCTAATCTTCTCTCTCCTACCTGCCGGATGCCCCAAGTTAAAGGTAACTCTCTAGTTTTATGAGAAGCATTTGAGAATGGTTAAAGAAAATGAGCTCGACCTAGATGAGATTGCTCGCCAATTAGAGCAGTGGGTAACACAAGATAAATATGGCGGTAATTTAGATGACGTACGCCAGCTATTAGACGAATCTAGAAAATTGGGGTTCAGCTGCAGAAGCCATCTTCGTATCGCACGCATCCAGATCGATAATATGTTAAAATATCGCAATTAATAAAATGAAGCAAATTGGCTGTGTTTTAATTAAAGAAGGACAGGGAACCGCTTTCATCATTCTTGTCGGCTTACATCGAGCTTCTTATGAAATGCTTTTTGATGACGTTTACTCTGTTCCTGTTGAATTTTTGAGTGAAGATCGTAAATATCTAAATATTACTGTAAGCGAAGAAAGTGACGATTATTCGTCAATAACGATTCCTATCCAAAGTGAAAAAGACCTTTTACAATTAGTTCCTTCTTTACAATCCAACGTAGAGAAAAACCTTACGTACTTAGAAATCGGATACGCCAGAGAAAGAGCCAACGCCCACCTCATTGGATTAGGATTAAGTCCAGTACTATTTTTTACAAATCCTCCCACAGTTGAAATTGCGAAGGTCAAAGCTCCAGATCCTCTAGTTCTTCAGCTAAGAATCCCAACCAGATTGATTTCAACTCCAAAAAGTAGACGACAGGAAAGCCGAAAAATAGCGTTGATCTTTTTTGGGCTCGGGGTTCTCCCACTACTTGTAATCGGCCTTTTTGCCCTAACACACTCCAAACCAAGCGCTTTGGTTGGCGTGTTACTTTTCCTGGCCTGGTATTTTATTCCTTCTCTTTATCAGCTTTCTAAATTACAATTAGACTATAAAAAAGAACACGGTACATGGTCACCGATGTCACTTCACTCTGCCCCATCCATTAGCTGGGCTGGAAAACAATACGGCAAAAGCTAATTCCGAGCTCCCATGCCAACCGCCTGTTGTGTTTGATAATCCTTTCCTTCGCTCAATATCGAAGGGGCTATAACCAGCTCGCATTGTTGAAATTCTTGAATATTGTGCGCTCCACAAACTCCCATACTTGATTGAATTGCCCCAAGGATATTCTGCACCCCAGTATCTACTTTAGACGGCCCCAGCAAAATTTCTTTGAGCGAACCATTCGTTCCAACTGAAATACGCGTTCCTCTAGGAAGGCTCAGATCTGAAGTAGCCATTCCCCAGTGATATCCTCTACCTGACGCTTCTTTAGCTGTTGCCAGAATTCCTCCCAACATCACTCCATCGGCACCAGCAACCAAGGCTTTACAAATATCTCCAGTCGTTTTCATCCCGCCATCAGTTATAACCTTAACTTTTGGCCATTTGCCAACATTTTGTTTGTGAAATTCATCCCTAGCAGCTGCAACGTCAATTGTTGCAGTTATCTGAGGAACACCAATACCAAGAACCCCTCTAGAAGTACAGGCCGAACCTGGACCAATGCCAACTAGAATTCCCGCAACTCCATTCTCCATCAGTTCTAAAGCTGGTCCATAAGAAACACAGTTTCCAACAATAATTGGCATCACAAATTCTTTCGTCAGTTTTGCAAAAGAAAGTTGTTTATAATTACTCGAAATATGTCTAGCCGTGATAACAGTTCCTTGAATAACTAAAATGTCAGCACCAGCCTCAGAGACTAACGCCGCTCTCTTAGAAGTTTTTTGAGGAACCGTAGAAACAGCTACTATTGCTCCTCCTTCTTTCATCTCTGCTATTCTTTGCTGAATTAAATTGTCATTTACGGGTTTGGTATAGATCTTTTGTAAAAGTATATTTATCTCATCAGCAGAAGCGTTAGCAATCTCTTCTAAAACTCCAGATGAGTTTTCATAACGAGTTTGGAGACCATCCAGATTTAATACTGCAAGTCCTCCCCATTTGCTCATTTCTATGACAAATGCAACATCCACAACTCCATCCATAGCAGAAGCTAAAACGGGTATAGGAAACTGAAAACGTCCTATATCCAAGCCAGCCACTAATTCCTTTGGATCCAGAGTAATTCCTCCCGGAACTATTGAAACTTCGTCAAAGCCATAAGCTCTCCTTGCCATTTTTCCTTTTCCTAAAGGAATTGAGTCGGAGTTTATATCGTTTTTAGGAAGCAGCATCTTTTTCTCCCAGCAAACAAAAAAGTTCCGCATCCTTTTGCGAAACTTCAACTGGCTCCATTAAAAAATTATACTCTTAGAGGGGAAATAAATCAAATATAAAGCTTTGTTAGTTACGCAACTAGCAAAGCTTCTTTTTCAAGAGCTATCGCCAAAAACTTTTCTTTATCAAGGTGATAATCTAAATGGGCTACAATCTCATCAACCATGCTTTTTTCGGCTTCTGGTGAATGATAACCACCGCTAAACTTTTCCCATTCAGGAATTCCTTTAAAACGCTTCTCTACCGAGGAATAGTTTATAATTTCAGAACCACAGAAACGCCATTCACTTTTTATCTCTTGTTCAGTTTTAAATCCTGCTCCGTCCAAAAATTGGTCTCCAATTTGAATAAATGCGTGTCCCGAATTATTTTCACAAATCGCCTTCACTGAAACATTTTCCTCTCCCAACCATTTTGCAAGCGCCAAAGCCAATACATAACAAGGACCTTCTGTCCAAACCTTAGCTGCAGGTATTCCAAGATAGTCAACAACTCTTGTTCCCCAATATTCAGCAAGAATGTCACCAGTATAATCTCCGCTAATAGTAAATAAAAGATCTCTTTCCAATTTGGCCAATTCTCTATTTTTCATATTCTTATATTACGGATACCGGCCGGACAGGTGTCGGACATTCCCTCGAAACCTTCCAAAGATATTCGTTTCAAAATTGATCCGATTTAATTGCACCCAAAGCTTCATGATTTTTATAAAAAGGTTTAGTATTAACTTGTTAGCAAACCTTTTTATAAACGAGCCAATTGAAGAAACTTTATTTTAAATGGCCTCTCAGAAGTTTAGCTGTAGCAATCGTCCTATGTTTAGTTGGATACGGAGTTGTTTCTTTTATTGCAGAACAACAAACTTTTCATCCTGTCAAATCGGCAGTTGGGCCATCACCGCAGATCTATGGTCTAAAATATCAGGATGTAAATTTCCACGCCTTTTTAGGACCAACCCTTCGAGGATGGTGGATCCCAGGAAACAATCATCGCACAGTCATCATGATTCATGGATGGACATCTAATCGTGGAGAGCCTTTATCTCAGTCTTTTTATCTTCACGAGGCTGGTTATAATTTGCTCTTATTTGACTTGCGTGGTCATGGGACATCAGATGGTTCATACACTACTCTTGGTTATGCGGAAACTTCAGATGTTGCTGCCGCAATATCTGAAGTTTCCGTCGCCAAGCTCCGGAAGCTCCCGTTGCTCTCCTAGGATATTCCATGGGTGGTGTTTTAGCTATCGAAACCGGAGCCAGAAATTCTTCGGTGGTTGCAGTAATAGATGATAGCGGCTTTGATACGCTTCCAGATGTCATCGGCTTTAAATTTTCTCAAATAACTCGATTACCTTCTTGGTTGGATATGGGGATGATGACTGTCCAAAGCTTAGATTTAAATTTTAATGCCAGCGAGGTACGCCCATTAGATGATGCTAGTAAATTGCATAAACCTTTACTCGTAATAATTGGGGCTAAGGACCAATTAGTCCCTCCTATAGAAGGAAACAATATTTACAATGCCGCTAGCAATCCAAAGGAGCTCATGGTTGTCCTCAAGGCAGGACATGTAGATAGTTACTCAGTAGATACCAAAAGATATCGTAACTGTTCAGATACCCCAAAGGCAAGTTCTTATGTCACAATCTGAAACACCAC
>OCZT010008262.1_pt1 | contig 10148 bp, 7 predicted proteins | sample 1539031 | NCBI WGS metagenome assembly OCZT01 (sample SAMEA3539308, study PRJEB22396) | soil metagenome | biome: tundra; feature: field; material: soil | place: USA | collected 2010-05 | depth 0.15 m
GCGCCACCGGGCCCGGCCGCAGATTGTATTCGCCGGCGAGCGCGGTCTCGGCGGCGTTGAGCGGCGACACGTGGCCGAGCGTGTGCGCCTGGATCTGCATCGCCGCGTTGCGCGCGGTGTAGATGGTGCGGAAGGTCAGCTCCTCTAGCGTCTTGCCGGCGACGGTGGCGCCGTGCCGGCGCATCAGCACGATCCAATGTGGCCCAAGCGCACGCGCCAGCGAGGCGCCTTCCTCCGACTTGGCCACGATCAGACTGGTGTCGCCGAATTCGTCGCGGCTGTCCCAGAACGGAACCTTTACGCCGAGCGTGGCGCCGAGGTGATAGACCGGCTTGAGCTCGACGCCGGAAATGCAAAACGGCAGGATCGACGGCGCGTGATGGTGACACACCGCGTTTACATCCGGCCTCGCTTTGTAGATTTCACCATGGATGACGCGCTCGCCATAGAGCCGCATCTCGACCGGCTTCACGATCTGCGAATCGAGTGTGAATTCGAGGATGTCTCCCGGCTGCACCAATTCTGGGCCGCGCGAATACGACATCAGATAGCGTCCCGGATCGGTGGGATGGCGCATGGTGACGTGACCGAAGGCATCGAGCACGCCTTCGTTGGCGATCATGCGGTTGGCGCGCGCCAGCTGTTTGCGCGCCTCGTTAAGTTTGTTCGGCACGGACTTTTCCCCCAAGTACTTCGTCATGCCCGGCTTTATGCCGGGCATCCACGCCTTTGTCTCATCAAAGCAAGACGTGGATGGCCGGGACAAGCCCGGCCATGACGAAAAAACTATTTTGTTTTGTCGCTCGGCGACCAGCCCGCCGGCGCCAGCTCGAAGCCGTCAAAGGAAAAACCGGGCGCCACCGTGCAGCCCACCAGCGTCCAGTCGCCTAAGGATTCCGCCGCCTGCCACGCGCGCGCCGGCACCGTGAATTGCGGAACCTCGCCTCCATGGATATCGGCGCCGAGCCGAACAATCTCCTCTTTGGCGCCGTCCACTACTTCGAGCTTGAGCGCCGCGCCGGCGTAGTAGTGCCAGATTTCGACCGCATCGATGCGGTGCCAGCGCGAGCGTTCGCCGCGTGCCAGCAGGAAATAAATCGACGTAGAGGCGGCGCGGCCGTCAATGATACGCGGATCGCGGAAGGTCTCGCGATAATGCCCGCCCTCGGGGTGCGGCGAGAGCGCGAGCGCGCGGATGATGTCGGCGGCGCTTTGTCGCGGGGTCACCGCGAATTCTCCGTGTTCGACATCCGATAGGTCCAGGCAAATGGCTTGCCGAAGCGAGTGACTTCATCGATCAGCGTACCGCCGGCATCTTTGGCACAATGATAGCGTTCCGTTTCGATGATGAAATCGGCCGTCTGCGGATTGTCCGCGATGCGCCAGGGACGCCCGAACATCGGCGCCACCATGTGCTCGCGCCACGGGATGCAGATGAATAAACGCGGCGGTCGATCGGGCGCGCGCGCCTCTTGCGCCATACGCATTTCGAGGCGGCGCAGCGCGGGAGTAGCCGCCACGGTCCAATAATCGAGTTCGAATCTGCCGTAGGAGCCCGCTGTCCAGCCGGCAAAGGCGTTGGTCGCGACATATTCCAGCGGGTGCAGCTTGACCATGATGAACACCGCCGAAATAACCTGAGCGACGGCCAGCGTTGCAAAGGGGATTGGAAACCGACGGAGCATCGGCGCGAGCTTCAGCATTGCCCACGCTGCAATCAGCGCCAGCGGGGGCAGCGTAAACAGGATATGCCGGATGCCGTCATAGAGCGTCGCGCCGGTTGCAATAATGAATAACATCGGCGCCAGTGCCGCTGCCACGATCAGCAGGAGCGCGCGGGCGCCGGCAAGCTGGACAACGGCCGCGGACAATCCATGAGGGAGTCGGCGGAAAAATGCGGCAATTGCAGCTATGCCTAGTCCGGGCGCAGCGAGCAGCAGAACGATAAAGATTTCCGGAAGCCGCGCTGCCAACTCACCCAGGATGTAATACCAGGGCAGCATGCCGGTGGAGACTTGCCCGCCCCACAAGGGCGCCGTCATCTCCAGCTTGAGCTCGCCGAAATGCCGGTAGGCGCTGAGAAAGCGCTCGAGCGGGTTGGCGGCCTGCAAATAGGGCCATAACAGGATCGCGACGAACCAGCCGATCGCCAGTGCCGATGCCGTGCGAACGGCAATCTGGACAATCGACGTGAAACCGGCGCGGCCGCGCAACGCAATGATTTCGATGCATAGAAGGCTCATGGCGGCGACGAGATAGACTTGCGCCAGAATGCCGCCGATCCGGGTCGCAATGGCGAGCCCGCAGCAAGCGCCGGCCGTCAAGGTCGCGCGCCAGGATGGAATCCCACCCCGCGCCATAGCGATAATCGCCAGCAGCGCCCACGTCATCACGGCCATGAACGGCACGTCGTTGGGCGTGAAAAAAAGATGGCCATAGAGATTTCCTGTCAGCAGGCAGAGTGCCAGCGCGACAAAACCCGCCCATTGTCCGATCGCCATGCGTCCGATGGGGACGACGGCGGCGAGCCCGCTGAGGCCGACAACAAAAGTCAGCGCGTGACGCACGTCGAAATCGTCGGCAGCGTGAAATGATTGTGCGACCGTTGTGACGATCTGGAACCATGGCCCATAAAACCAAGTGCCGAAGTGGTCGGTCAGCGCGCGGTCGGCGCCCAAGCTCAAATACCAGGCCAGCGCCTTCGTTCCGTAGCCGTCAAAGAGGAATTCATCGATCGTAATGCCGACGTCGTGCACGGTCGCAAGCCCGATCGCGAGCACGACCCCGAGCAAAGCCGCGCTCGCGAGCCATTCGCTGCTGACGGAGCGTTTGGCGTTCTGGTCGGTGATGACCGTCAAAATTTGTTCTTGCGCGCGCGGATTTCAGCGAACACCTGCGCCGCCTGCTTGCCCGCCATGCCGATGCCGGCCGCGACCTCCGGCAGATCGGCGCGCAGAAATGGATTGGCCAGTTTCTCGTCGCCGATGGTGACCGGGATCGTCGGTTCGCCTTTCGCGATCTGCTGCTCCACCTGCGCCTCGCGCGCCGCCAGCACCGGATTGTCCGGCTCGATGGTGCGCGCGAAGCGGATATTGGCGGCGGTGTATTCGTGGCCGCAATAGATCTCGGTGTCGTTCGGCAGATCGCGCAGCTTCACCAGCGAGCGCCACATCATGCCGGGCGTGCCCTCGATCACGCGGCCGCAGCCGATCGAGAACAGCGTATCGCCGACGAAGGCAAGCTTGTCGGCGTGGAACCAGTAGCTGACGTGGCCATTGGTGTGGCCCGGCGTCTCGATCACACTGCCCGACAATTTCCCGATCGCCACTTTGTCGCCCTCGCGCACGGTCAGGTCCACCGCCGGTATCGTTTCCGCTTCCGCCGCCGGCGCCACCACGCGGCATTTGTATTTCTCCTTCAGCGCCAGGATGCCGCCGGTGTGGTCGGCGTGATGGTGGGTGACCAGAATGTCGGTGAGCTTCCAGCCGGTGGCCTTGAGCGCGGCCTCGATCGGCGCCGCCTCGGGCGCGTCGATGGAGGCCGTGGCCCCGCTTTCCGGGTCATGCAGCAGCACCCCGTAATTGTCCTTCAGGCAGAGAAACAGGCGGGTTTCCGCGGGCATGGCAGTCCTCGTCGGTCAGGGTGCGGCGTTAACCGTAGCATGCGGATGAATTGTCTCGCACCCCTTGCGTTCCATGCGGAGCGCCATGATCCGCCGTTTCGTGGTAGTTTTAGGCCATGTCGATCGATGTCGTGGACCTGCGCAATTTCTACGGCCAGCGCCTGGGCGTGGTGGCCCGCCGCTTCGTCGGCCGCGGCATTCGCGGACTGTGGAAGGATACCGCCGGCCAGCGCGTGCTCGGCGTCGGCTATGCCACGCCCTATCTCGGCCTGTTCCGCGAGGAGGCCGAACGCTGCCTCGCCTTCATGCCGGCCGGGCAGGGCGTGGTGAAATGGCCGACCACGCGGCCGGCGCTTTCGGCGCTGGTGGACGAAAACGAGCTGCCGCTGCCCGACTCGGCGGTCGATCGCGTGATCCTGGTGCACGCGCTGGAAATGACCAACGATCCGGCCGCGCTGCTGCGCGAGGTCTGGCGCGTGCTGGCGTCGGGCGGGCGGCTGCTGGTGGTGGTGCCGAACCGGCGCGGCCTGTGGGCGCGCATGGACACCACGCCGTTCGGCCATGGCCGGCCCTATTCGCGCTCGCAGATCAATCAGCTCTTGCGCGAGACCTGGTTCACGCCGACCGGATGGAGCGAGGCGCTCTACGTGCCGCCGGTTGCGCGCGGCTGGTTTTTGCGCTCAGCCGTGGCGTGGGAGCGCACAGGGGCGACGCTGTCGGCGCCGTTCGCCGGCGTGCACATGGTGGAAGCGACCAAGCAGGTCTACCGCGCGATCCCCGCGCCCCGCGTCAAACGCCGGCTGGTGCCGGCGCTCGAGCCGGCGCTGGCGCCTTCGCCGGGCACTTAAACACATACGCTCGTCCCCGCGGAAGCGGGGACCCAGTACAGATCAAAGATCTGGATTCCCGCTGGAGCCTGCCCCCGCATAGGCGGGGGCGGGAATGAGCGGAGCGCGCCTCGATTATTCCGGCTGACGCGGCGGCTCGTCGCCGCCGTCGCCTGGGATCGGCTGCGGCGACGCACCCTGCGGATTGGCGTTGCCGAAATTATCCGGACGGTCCGGGCGGTAGCCGCCGCCGCGATGACGCCGGCGCCGGCGATGCCCGAAGCGATCCTGGCGGTCGCCCTGCTCATGACCGTTCTGCCCGGAGCCTTGATTGGTGTTCTGGCTCACAGGCTGCTGCGGCTGGCCGCCGCCGCCGGTGATGAAGGCCGGCAACGCGTTCGGGTCCGGGGCGGCCACATTGCCGCCCTGAACCGAAGGCTGCGCATAAGGCTGCTGCTGCGGCTGAGGTTGCGGGCGGTGTTGCTGCTGATCGCGCGGCGGAAACGGCTGCGCGTCGCGCGGCAGATAGGGCTGCGCCTGCGGCGCTGGCGGCTGCGGCGCGAAGCCCGGCTCGTTCTGGCCCATGAAAGGCTGGCCGTCGTCGTCGTCGTCGTCGTAGTTGTCGTCGGCCGCGCCTTGCGCTCCGCTTTGGCCCGTTTGCGGCTGCTGATTGTAATAGGGGTTCTGCTGGCGGAATTGTTCCTGCGCGACGGCGATCAGGCGGAAATAATGCTCGGCGTGCTGATAGTAATTCTCGGCCGCCACCGGATCGCCGGAGCTCTGCGAGTCGCGCGCGAGCTGGATGTATTTCTCCGCGATGTGCGAGGCGGTGCCGCGGATTTTCACGTCGGGCCCGTTCGACTCGTAGACCCGCGTCAGCGGATTTTGGCTCTTGCGGTGCGGGTTGTTGTTGTTACGTCCCCGCATGCGTTTCTGACCGTTTCTCATGATGTGCCTTTTCGCTGACCTTTCGCTTCACCGCGGCATGCGCCGCCAACCGTTGCACCGAACTTGCAAGTCCCTACCGGTCTCAAGTCCCTACCAGTCTCAAATCCATACGCATCTCGTTGCGCGGCCATGGCCGGCGCCGGATTCCTGCGCGAATGCTCGAACATTTGCGATCTTTATCGCGATAGCCGCAGCAACCCCATGGCCGCGATCCTGTCGCGGCGTTGCCAACCTCTCGTTACGCGCATCGTCAAGGTTTAAAAATCTAATGCGCCCAACCGGTGAAGCGTTCGAACCCGTCTCTGGCGATTTCGTTAGCCGTCTTCTGAAAGGCGGCTGTTCGTCATCGGCCAATTTCATCGGACTAGCACCGCCGCCGCACAGAGCCGCTTGCTCCGGGGTTCCTGGCGATGCAACCCGCTCGGGTCGATTCCTGAGCGGAAGCTAGTCGTTTCCGCGCCACATTCCAAGTGGTTTTTTTGCCTGCAACGGAGGTCTGCGCTTTTCGCCGGATCGAAATACGACATGGTTATGGCACGACGGTCGCGCTCAACGCGCGCGGAATTCCGGCCAAATCGTCACGCGCGGCCGCGACTATCAATCCCGCTGTGGTAAACAGCGCGCGGACCGCCGGTTCCTGGCCCATTCCCAACTCCACGATCAGGCGGCCGCCCGGTGCCAGCAGGCGGCGGGCGTCCGCGGCGATGGCGCGGTAACCATCCAGGCCGTCGGGGCCGCCGTCGAGCGCAAGCGCCGGGTCGTAGCCGCGCACCTCCGGTGCGAGCGATGCAATGTCGCCGCGCGCCACATAGGGCGGGTTTGAGACGATGAGATCGAACGGACCCTGCACGCCGGCGGCGATATCGCAGGCGACGAAGGTGCAGCGGCCAGCGAGGTCGTTGCGCTCGGCATTCGCGCGCGCCACCTCCAAGGCGGCCGCGCTGATATCGCTGCCGGTGCCCACCGCGTTGGGCAGTTCGCTGAGCAGCGCCAGCAGCAGCGCGCCCGATCCGGTGCCGATATCGAGGATGCGCAACTTTTCCGTTTGCAAGGCGTCGCGCACGACCGCGTCGAGCGTGGCTTCGATCACGGTTTCGGTTTCCGGCCGCGGCACCAGCACGGCCGGGCTGACTTGCAGGCTCAGGCTCCAGAACTCCTTGCGTCCGAAAATACGCGCCACCGGTTCGCGCTTGAGCCGGCGCTCGCCCAATGCGTCGATTGCCTTCATCTCGTCACCATTTAGCGCGCGCTCGCCGTTCGCCATCAGCTCGGCGCGATCGATGCCGAGCGCATGCGCCATCAGCAGGCGCGCATCGGCGTCGGCGGAGTCGATTCCGGCCTGGCGAAGTCTGTCGGCCAGCGCGCGGCGTGCCGCCGCGATGGTGCGCATGGCGGTAAGCGTCACGTCGCGCCCTCGGCTGCCAGCAGCTCGGCCTGATGCTCGGTCACCAGCGCATCGATGACCTCGTGCAAGGCCTCGCCTTCCATCACCTGCGGCAGCTTGTGCAGCGTCAGATTGATGCGGTGGTCGGTGACGCGGCCTTGCGGAAAATTATAGGTGCGGATGCGCTCCGAGCGGTCGCCCGATCCGATCTGCCCGCGCCGCTCGGCGGCGCGCTCGGCGTCAAGCTTGCTGCGCTGGGCATCGTACAGCTTGGCGCGCAGCATGGTCATCGCCTTGGACCGGTTCTTATGCTGCGAGCGGTCCTCCTGCACGAAGACGATAATCCCGCTCGGCAGGTGGGTGATGCGGATGGCGGATTCGGTCTTGTTGACGTGCTGGCCGCCGGCGCCCTGCGCGCGCATGGTATCGATCTTGAGATCGTCTTCGTTGATCTTGATGTCGACGTCTTCCACTTCGGGCAGCACCGCGACGGTGGCGGCGGAGGTGTGGATGCGGCCGGAGGCTTCGGTGTCGGGCACGCGCTGCACGCGGTGCACGCCGGATTCGAATTTGAGCTTGGCGAAGACGCCGCGGCCGCGCACCTCGGCGACGATTTCCTTGAAGCCGCCCTTGCTGCCTTCGCTGATTGACAGGATTTCCGTCTTCCAGCCCTGCTGGGCGGCGTAGCGCTCGTACATGCGGAACAAGTCGCCGGCGAACAGCGCGGCCTCGTCGCCGCCGGTGCCGGCGCGGATTTCCAGGATGGCGTTGTGATCGTCCATCGCGTCTTTCGGGATCAGCGCAAGCTGGATTTGCTGTTCGAGCTTGTCCCTGCGCGCCTGTAGCGCGGGCTTCTCGGCGTCCGCCAGCTTGCGCATCTCGGCATCGGTCGCAGCATCGGCGGCGAGCGCTTCGAGGTCGGCGATCTCGGCGATGACAGCGCGATAGACCTTGATCGCCTCAATCACGGGACCGAGCTCGGAGAATTCGCGCGACAGCTTGACGTAGTCGTCGCGGCTCAAATTAGTCGCGAGCTCGCTTTCCACCAGTTCGTGGCGGGCGAGCAGGGCATCGAGCCGGTGTTGCGGCAGCGCGATCAAAGTTGCAGCCCCTCGGCCGCCGCGAAGGCCTCGAGCTTGTGGCGGATCGACACGCTGCCAACCGGCTGCTCGAGGAGCGGCAGGATGGCGGTCTCGCCCTTGCGGCAATCGAGATCGAGCAGCAGCGCCTTGACCGGGCCGACCGCCGACGGCGACAGCGACAGCGAGCGGTAGCCGAGGATCGCCAGCGCCAGCGCGCCGATCGGCTGCGAGGCGAGTTCCCCGCACAGCGCCACCGGCTTACCGTGCTTGCGGCTCTTGTCGGCGATGTCCTTGAGCGCGCGCAGCACCGGCGCCGACAGCGGATCGAAGCGCTGCGACACCCGGGCATTGCCGCGGTCGGCGGCATAGAGGAACTGCATCAGGTCGTTGGAGCCGACCGAAAGGAAATCGACGCGCTCAAGCAATTCATCGAGCTGGAACAGCAGCGCGGGCACTTCCAGCATGGTGCCGATCTGCACCCGTTCGGGCAGCGCATGGCCGTGGCGGCGTAGATACGTCAGCTCGACCTCGACCAGCGACTTGGCCTTGTCGAACTCCTCGACCATGGCGATCATCGGGAACATCAATCGCAATTCGCGCCCGCCGGCGGCGCGCAGTAGCGCGCGCACCTGGCTGCGCAACAGGCCGGGCCGGTCGAGGCCGAGCCGGATGGCGCGCCAGCCGAGCGCCGGATTCTCCTCCTCGATATTGCGCAGATACGGCAGCACCTTGTCGCCGCCGATGTCGAGGGTGCGGAAGGTCACCGGGCGCTTGCCGGCGGCATCGAGCACGGTGCGGTAAAGCGCGAGCTGCTCGTTGGTGCGCGGCAGCGTATCGGCGACCATGAACTGCAACTCGGTGCGGAACAGGCCGATGCCGGCGGCGCCGGTCTCGTCGAGATGCGGCAGGTCGATGGTGAGACCCGCATTGATCATCAGCGCGATCTTGTGGCCGTCCTTGGTGACGCAGGCGCGGTCGCGCAGCGCGCGGTATTGCGCCTGGCGCCTGGCCCGCAACTTCACCCGCTCGCCATAGGCGCTTTCGATGTCGGACGGCGGGCGCATATGCACGTCGCCCGTGGTGCCGTCGACGATGATGGCGTCGCCCGGCTCGACCAGGCCGGTGGCGTTGGCGATCTCGCCGACCGTGGGAATGCCGAGCGCGCGCGCCACGATCGAGACATGCGAGGTGGGTCCGCCTTCCTCCAGCACCAGGCCGCGCAGTCTTTTGCGATCGTAGTCGAGCAGCGCCGCCGGGCCCATCGAGCGCGCCACCACGATCGCGTTCTCCGGCAGTTGATCCCGCGACGGCGCGTGATCCTGCCCCATCAACACGCGCATCAGCCGGTTAGCGAGATCGTCGAGGTCGTGCAGGCGGTCGCGCAAATAGGGATCGGACGCGCGCAGCATGCGCGCGCGGGTGTCGGACTGCACGCGCTCGACGCTGGCCTCGGCGGTGAGGCCGGTCATCACGGCCTCGCTCATCTTGTGCAGCCAGCCCTGGTCGTAGCCGAACATGCGGTAGGCTTCGAGCACCTCGCGATGCTCGCCGCCGTCGGCCACCTCGCCGTGCTCGAGCAGGCGGTCGAGATCGGCGCGGAACGTAGCAATGGCCGCGTCCAGCCGCTTGAGTTCCTTTGGTATGTCGTCGGCGATGACATTGGTGATGACCACGCGCGGCTCGTGCAGCACCACATGGCCGAGCGCGATGCCATCGGACAGCGCGGTGCCTGAAAATTTGATCGCGTGGCGTGCGACCGGCTCGGCGCCGGGGCGGGCGAGCGCGGACAGCTCGCCGGAGGCGATCATCTCGGCGAGCACCATCGCCGTGGTCTGCAGCGCCTCTTCTTCCTCCTCGGTGTAGGTGCGGCGCGCGCGGTTCTGCACCACCAGCACGCCGAGCGTATTGCCCGCGCGCAGCACCGGCACGCCGAGGAACGAGTGGTAGATTTCTTCGCCGGTTTCCGGGCGGAACGAGAACGCCGGGTGCGCCTGCGCGTCCGACAGGTTGATCGGGTTGGCCTCGCTGGCGACCAGGCCGACCAGGCCCTCGTCGGCTTTCAGCACGGTCTCGTGCACCGCTTCGCGCTTCAAGCCCTCGGAGGCGTATAGCTCAAGGGTTCCGTCCACGCGCAAGACGTAGACAGAGCACACCTCCGCCACCATGTTGGCGGCGATCAGCACCACTACCTTGTCGAGGCGTTCCTGCGCGCTGACCGGCTCCGCCATCACTTCGCGAAGCCGGCGTAACAGCACGCGCGGACCGCCGAGCGCGCCACGCATTGT
>OCZT010008264.1_pt1 | contig 10147 bp, 6 predicted proteins | sample 1539031 | NCBI WGS metagenome assembly OCZT01 (sample SAMEA3539308, study PRJEB22396) | soil metagenome | biome: tundra; feature: field; material: soil | place: USA | collected 2010-05 | depth 0.15 m
CCGCACGGTCCTGGCCGAGGTGCCACCCGGGCCGAAATGGCTGCATGAGATCGCCTTGGTCGATTATGACTATATGAGCGACGGTGGGCAGGGCTGGTTTCGCGACATTGACGCGCTGGCTGCGGCGCTGCCGAAAGCGGACCGGCATAAGGTCTTTCTATGCCTGCACGGCTGGTACGATTTCCTTGGCCGCTACTGCTTCGACAGCAAGACAGGCAAGTTCGACCGCGAATGGACGGCTTTCTCAAGCTACGAAGCAGCCAAGAAAGCGCCCGCCTTCGGGGACATCGGAGGCGAGCGAGTCGAACTGGGGTTTGCCAACTGCAAGCCGGTCCAGATGTCCTTGAAAGAAGTGCATTCCCGGCTCAGCTACGCCCGTGCGCGGGGTTTTCGCGTGGGCATGTACTTCGCCGACGGCATGAACGCGGGCGAAGGCCTCGCCGATTTTGATCCGAGCTGCGTGCTGCGTTGGGGCGGCTGGCAGGGGCCTGATTCCAAAGGCCGGAGCTACATGCAAAATCCTCTTCATCCCAAAGTGCGAGCCTTCTATCTGGCTTACACTAAAGCGCTGCTGGCCGAGTTTGGGCCGGACATCGACGCATTGAACTGGGATGAAACGTTCCACATCGCCTCCGGGCAATTGGGCAACGAGGGCGCGCCGGGATATGCTGACCGCGCCATGATGCGGCTGGCGCGCGACATTAGCCGGCTCGTCGAAGACTACAACCGGCAGCACCAGAGGCAAATCGCTTTTCTCACTTCCGATTGCCTGGGCGCTTTTGGCAAGGAACTCAAAGGTCCCTACGCTTTGGTGGCGCACGGCACCTGCCAGGATAGCTGGTGCCAGCCGCAAGCCTGGTCCTACGGCATCTTTTCAAATTACCGCAACGTGCTCTGGTCCTGCTGCTGGTGGCCGGTGACCAAATGGTCTTGGATTGATTTCGCCGTCCGGCAATACCAAGCCCCGGTCTCGCTCTCCAATGGCTGGGGCAATGACAAAGGCTTCTCCGAAATGACTGCGGAACAGCAAGCCCGAGCACTGGCCCTGTTCGACTGGCGAAAGGACAGACCGACCAAGCTCAAATGGTTCGATCACTTGCCGGCATTCAAAGCAGAACACCGGTAAACTGGCGACGGATTGAGAGCCGGTCTTCCCATCCGCTCAGCAGCAGCATCGGGGGGTCATGAGTGCGCCAAGTGGTTGAGCGCATCGACCAGCGGCAGGTAAATCGCCACGATGGTCGGAAGCATTAGCAGCCCCAGCGCTGCCACAGACGTGGAAAGGAAGGCCACCCAAGAGTTCCCGGTGTCCGGCTTGCGCATCCACACCCGGAGGCAGTAGGCGGTCGCCAGAATCGCCAGGCCCAGGAGCAGGTATGGCTCCAGCCCCATACACAGCCGGGTAAACGCGGGCAGTATGCGTCCAGGAGCGGCCATAGTCGGCAGTCGCAGGATCATCGCTACAAACCAACACGCTGCGCAGAAGAGCGCAAGCACAACGCCATGTATGATCTTGTTCATAATACTCGTCTTTCAGTTTGACCGGCCTGGAGGCAGTTCGTCACGGCGGCATTCCGCCAGTTGAAGCTGAAGGTAAAGGGAGCGGGCGCGTTGCCGCGAGTCAAAACCGGTATTGCAGGCTGGTATATATGAGATGGGCGCTGAAATCCTGATTCCCACCGAAAGCCGCGTCGGCATAGTGCGAGAAGCCATACCTCAACGCCCAGCGAAGGTGTTCGGTGATCCGTCGAGAGAGCGTTGCCGTCACGCCATATTCCTCCGCGCCGGCCCCGTAAGGCACCCCGGCGGTGGAGTTGTCGGTGTAATCATTCGCCCGATAATAGAAGAACCCCAGCTTCAGGTCGGTCTTGTTGTCCAGGACCAGTCCGGAATTGAAGTTCAAGGTCCAATAGTTGTTCTGCGCGGCCAGGATGGCCGGGGCGGATTGTGCGGCCAGGGTGAGGTCGGAGGCCGGGGTCTTCGTTTCGCTTAAGACGTAGTTGAAGCCGGCCTGCAAGTAGAGGCGGGACCACGGCGCCCAGCTCACGTCCTGCGCGAGGATGTGGCTGGTCATGGTGGAGGATTCCGTTTCGCCCAGGCTCGAAATCGGGTCCGGCTTCGTATTAATCGTGGAGTACTGGTACTCATAACGGCTGATGAGCGTCACGTTTCTCCACGGCCTCAAAGTCAGCCTGAAGTTTCCGTCATAGGTCTGGAAGCTCTGCATCACCAGGAAAGCAGGATATCGGTCGGAATTGGGAAAACCGTTGAGGGTAGGGCCATTGAAGGTGCTATCCACCTCATTATTGTAATCATAATGGTTCTGCTTGTAGTAGCCGCCGGCATCAAGGGTGACGCCCCGGGTCGGGTACCACCGCGCGCCAGCGCTGTATTTCTGGTAGATATAGCTGTCGGCGGTCTCCTGCTGGATGGTTGGGGTCCCAATCAACATCCCCGTTCCAAAAAAGGGCACGGGTGTCAGCCCACCCGCTGCTTTCATATCGTCTTGCCCGTCGGTCCAATCCCCGCGAGCGTAGAGCACCCAATTGGTGATGCCCTTATAGGTGACGTCCAGGCGGCCACGCACCTCGAGGTTGCTCTGATCGCCGTTGGCCGCGGAGGGTGTGACCGGGAGTGCGCCGAAGGCCGGTATGCCGCTGCCCGAGGTTTCCCACTCGCTGCTGTTGGCATCCGTATCCTCCTTTTGCATCCGTAAGGAAGGCACGATCGAGAGATCCGGGAACGGTTTGTAGAGGAGGTTGAGGTCCACCACGTAATCATGCAAGTGCGAGGCCCCTAGCAAGTTGGTATAGCCGACGCCAGGCAGGAAGGTGGGCACGTAACCGACGCCGTAATCGGAACCATAGATATGGCTGCCAGCGAGATTGTTGTCCAGATCCGAATACGCGAACCCCGAGGAGAGCATGAGGTTCTTCTTGATCCAGGTCTCCGTGAAGGCGTGGACGTCGAACAGGTCATACGTGGTGGTTTGCCGGTCCGTCAGTTTCTGCTCGTCTGACTGTCCCGGGTACTGATCGGTGTTTAGCGAATCGTCCAGCTTGCCGGTCTCATAACGCAGCCCGACGCCGACATCGGTCGCTTTGATATGGTGCGCCGCGTCGAGTTGAAAGATGTCGCTGTGCTCATTGATGTCGTAGAAGGAAGGGCTGAGTCCGCGCGTCACCCCCGCCGCCGGCTGCGCGTAGCCCCAACTGGTCGAACTCTGGGCCCCCTCCCGGGAGGTGTGCTCGTACTTGAAGGTGACCTTCGGCACGTTCTCCAGCGCCAAGCCAGCCTCGAAGGTAATATCCTTGTGATCAAGGGACAGGGCATCACCTGCCAATGGGTAATACGTCCCCATGGGGGAATAGAATCCCCCATCGCCATTGTACCAGGTGCGGTATTCAGTATAGGAAAACCGCGCGTACCCAAGTTTCTCTTTCGTCACACCCAGGCTTAACTTGTAGTCATCATTGTCGAAGATAGCCCGCCCGTCCGTGGTCAGCGTAGTGCCCTTGGCCAGGTCCTTCTGGAAATGGAAATCCTCGACGCCGCCGAATGCTCCGTCCGAGGTCTGGTGTCGCTTCTGGAACTGGGCTTTGTTGCCGCTGGTGATGAAGCCGCCGGTCGAGAAGTCAATCCAGTTGTTGAAGGAGTTGGTTCCGCCTTCGAACATCTGCTCCGGGGTTAGTGGGGCCGGAGCGGCCGCCTGAGGCGGAGCAGCGTTTGTCTGGGGAGCGGGGGCGGTCGCCTGGGGCGGGACGGCGTTCGTCTGGGGAGCGGGGGCGCTCGCCTGGGACGGGGCGGCGTTCGTCTGGGGAGCCGGAGCGGTCGCCTGGGGGGCATTGGTGTCCGCCGCCCAAAGGCCGAAGGCCGGCAGGCAGAGACCGAGCAAGGCTGCCCAGCATCGGCAGCCAGCTTTATTCAGCATTAGCGTCATGGGCTTCATCGGCTTTCGAGTCACTGGTTAGAACCGCAAAGAGGGGCTCACCCGGGAGCCGTGGACCGCCGTGTGACAGCCCGCCGTCCAACAGGTGCCTTGCTGCACCCGCACGGTGTGGTCGGAACCCCCGATAAGCAGCTTGCCGCCACTGATCTGTTGGAAGTGGCACTTCAAACACAGGTTCGCATCGCGCACAGTCAGCAGCTTGGCATTGACCGACCCATGGACGTTGTGACAGGTGGTGCACCCTTCGCGCAGGGCATCGTGTTCGAAGGCATAGGGACCACGCTGCGCCGCATGGCAGCGGAAGCAGTTGTCATTCTCGGAAAGCAGCGACGTGCCGCCGCCAATGATAATGGAGCCTTTGTGCGGCGAATGGCAGGCGGTGCACGTCAGTCTCCCTTCCGGCACCGGATGATGGCTGGGCAAGTTGAATTGGCCCTGGACGTCCAAATGGCACTGGAAGCAGACCGTTTCCTTCGCGCGGCCAGGCTCGACCTGCAGCCGCGCACCAAAGCTGCTGGTTTGGGGCCGGCCAGCGGTGAAACTGTAGGGAGGTTTCGTCTCGCCGCCGGACTCCGAGTGCAAGCTGCACGGGCCGTGGCAGGATTCGCAGCCGGCGTTGAGCGCGTTCGGCCCCGCGGTCACCAGGCGTGCGTGGTCCGCCGTGGCGAAATCACGGTAGAGCTTGTCATGGCACTGGTCACACTCCTTGGAACCGATGTACTTCGCCCCGGGCACGTCCGGGAGCTCCACCACGGCGCGGTTTACGGTCTGGCAGGAAACTGCCGCCAGCAGAAGGATGATCGCGCCGCCCGCCAGCGCCAGGCCGCGCCTCCGTCTGGTGGAAAACCATCCTGCCCTGCCAGTTTTGCAATTCATGGTGACGTCTTTGGTTGCTGTTCTCTCAACGGTGCGGCGCATGCAATCCCAGGCTGATCGGCCCTATAGATTCGGTTTGTTCATTTCTCTCCCTGAACCCACGCATCGGCGGTGTTCAGCAGGTCTAACACATAGAAGGGGTTATGAACCCCGCCGCTGCCGTCGTTATACACCGAATACAGATTGAACCGGGCCTTCTGTATGTTGACTGGAATATTCGTCTGCAACGTGGCCGTCGGCGTTGGCCCGCCCGAAGACAAAGCACCGGGATTGACATATTCCCACGCCCGCGCGCCGTAACTTCGCAATGCCGGCGGGGCCTTGGTGATCGCCCAGGAATCCAAATCCATTTTCACCTGAGCCACTTTGTTGGTGACGATGAAGTTCAGCAACTGCACCAGCCCTTGACCCTGGCCGTCATGGCATGGGGTGCAGGCATTGTAAAGTTGGATCTGGAAACTGTGACCCGATATGGCTGGCTGAGCCGCGCTCTGATACGGCGCGGTCTGCATATGGCAGGCGACGCACTGCTTTTCCAACTGTGAGTGCGTGCCGGGTAAGTGGGGCGTAGTGGTGTTGGTCAGCACACCGACGGTGCCCAGGAGCATGTTGTACTGCAGCGATTGGTGGGGTGGCTCGCTCCAGTTGGTCCAGGAAGCGCCCCGATCATTATGGCATTGGGCACACAGGTTGACGTTCGCATTGTATTGGCTGGGGAGCGTGCCATTCGTAGAAACGGAGTAGTTGTTAGTCGAGGCGAGAGGATTGCGGAACTGGCTGGTGTAAACGGCTCCAAGCTGCTTGTTGCTGATAACGGTGGCGTCTCCGGTCAACTGGTTTGTAAAAGTATAGACCCCATTCAGCACGTTCGCGTAGGTATGCTCGGCGTGCGGGTCATGGCAGACCGCGCAAGTCACCGGCAGATTCGCGTCGCCCGTTGGCAACGGTTCCGCGTTCAGCAGGCTTAGGCGAGCCGACGCCGAATGGCACCGTCCGCAAGCGTCAATGCGGCTGGCGGGGTTCATATCCGGGATTTCGCTCTGCCCGGGAACGTGCGCGTGCTCGCTGGTGGTCCAATCGTCGTAAATCGGGTGCTGCGGCCCGGTATGACAGCCGCCGCAGACCGTCGCCGCCAGATCGACCCGCGGCAGCACGGTCAGGTCAAAATAATTGGCCGCGTGGTTGGCCGCCGGGCCGTGACAATTCTCGCATTGCACGCCCTCGAGCCCCGGAGTGGTCCCCGCGCTGCGGAATCCGGTCGGCGATCCGTACCCCACAGTGTGGCTGGCCAGAGAACCTGGGATGGTGGTCGGGCCGGTCTGCAGGGTTTGGAAAGCTTGCCCGTGCGGTGTGTTGAGAACGGTGTTGACGGTGCTCCCATGGCACTCGGCGCAAGCCCCAATTCCGCCATAAACAGGAGGCGGGCCGGAGACACGGAAAAAGTCACTGCTAGCGGACGTGGTGATGGTGGCCCGTTGGAGCGCGGTGGCTGCGCCCACGGCTTGCCAACTAGCGTCCTTGAGCGAGCGCTTATGGAAAAGCTGGTAGTAGGCCGCCGAACCTGGCGTCCCGTCCCACGTAATTACGCTCAGGCCATTGGTGGGGTGGGTCATTCCGGTCAAAACCGGCCACCCGGGCATACCCCCGGGCTGTGGGATGGTCAGATGAGGAGCCTGCGCATTGGCAGGCTCGCCCGGCGCACGCAAAAAGGCCATTGCCAGACCCAGGATCAGTGGCCTGCTTATCCGGAATGGTTTAGTGCTGGTCATAAACCGCTGATTGTGCTGCCGCAGATAATCTCTGCGTGGCGGCGTCAAATGCCCGCATCTGGTAACCAAGAGGATTCATGCATCTGTATGCTGACTAATTCACCGAACTTGCGCAATACCCAAGAGTGGGTCCGTGCCGGCTTGCTTGCTGGCCAAAACCTAAGCGGGGGAGCTTGGCCCCCGCTTTCCAGATATTGTCGTATGCTTTGCATTAATTGCTCTTTCCCAATATGCTCGTATGCGCACGATTACTTGCGCTTGAAAGGGGCGAGCGCCGGCTGCGCGCATACGCGCCCGGCCTGGGAGCAAGTTTGGCTCGCGTTCAGCCTCAGGCTCTGGCAGCTTTGGAGTGAAAGCGCAAGACGCGCACAATCGAAAACACCAAACACAATGAGAGCCTCATCGGCAGGCGGGTTGAGTGCGACGCTGAGTCCGCGAGCGAGCGAGCGAGGCGGCGCCCAGACCATCGTTCTGCTCATGGTCGTCTTCCTCCTCGGCATCGCCGTCAGCGCCTTCTTGTTTTACGGCGCCTCCAAGCGCGGCTCAGCCGGCGCCAATGGGGAGACAAACGGCACACCGGCCATTACGTTGTCCGAGAGTACCCGGGCTGTTCTCGGCCGCCTGGAGGCGCCATTGGAAATCCGGTTCTATGCTTTGCTCGACGCGGCGACCGTCCCGAACTCAGTGACGGCGTTCGCCGGCCAGGTGGGCCAATTGCTGTCCGCCTATCAGCAACAGGCGGGCGGCAAGGTAAAGGTGACCATCGTCAATTCGCAGTCCATTCCCAACGCGAACGCCGCCTTGGCCGATGGTCTCACCGCCTTCAACCTCGACCAAGGCCCAGCCTGTTTCCTGGGCGTCGCGCTGGTCCTCAACGGCAGAAAAGAAACGCTGCCCCGCCTCTCTCCAGAATGGGCGCAAGCCCTGGAACCCGATCTGACCCGAGCCATCGTCCGTCTGCTCGATGCACCGCAGCGTTCCGTGGCAGCTCCGATGACCGTTTCCCAAATCGACACCAATGCCATCCGCGAAGTAAAGGCCCTGATTCCCAACCTCGCGGACGTCTCAATGAAAGCCGGGAAGCAGATTCTCCAGGAAGCGGCACTCAAGGACTTCACTGCGGCGGCCCAGGAAATGCAGACGCAGGTCAAGGAAGCGGGGCAGCGGCTTGGCCAGGCACAAAACGGCGGTTCCGATGCCGAGCAACAAGCCGCCATGAAACACCTTCAGCAGGTCCAGGCCGAGCAGAACGAGAAGGTCAAGCAGATCGCCGCCAGGTCCAAGGCCCAAATCGACGCCCTCCAACAGCTCAAAGCGGCAGCCCATTGACACCAGCGCTGCCGCCGGTGCCGGGCCGACCAGACGCTTGATCGAAACGTTGAGCTAAGCGTGTGCTGGCTGAAAGAGCTGTGCCACGGCTCGGCGTAGTTCCTCAAGTCCGAAAGGCTTGTTGAGGACGGCATCCGCAGATGCTGGACCGCCATCAAACTGCGCGGCAGAGCCCGTAATCATCAGAATCTTCTCGGACGGTGCCAGCCGCTTGATGTTTCTCGCCAGCTCATCGCCTTTCATGAACGGCATGAGGTAGTCCGTAATCACCAGGTCAAAACGTCCCGGCGCGAACTGGTCCAGGGCCTCCCGCCCGTTACCCGCCTCCGTGACTATGTGCCCATCCATGTCGAGCATCAATTTGGTCATCTCTCGCACCTCTGGCTGGTCATCCACAAGCAGTATGCGTTTTCCCAGCACTTTGTCTGGCTCACTCATAAATTCCTTCAACAAGTCACATTCAGTTTCCCGCATAACGACCCCATATTGGCAGATAAGTGGGTCAGCTAACAATCCGGGCCAGTGCTGGAAATGCGCCCGGGGATTCTCCGGGAGCGACGGAAGCAGGCGCCAGAACGGTGGTTCCGGCGCCGCGCAACACGCCGCCATGAAATCTCGCTCAAGGGCGGCCCTCCATTGACGCTTGCCCCGCACAAGCACAAACCCCCCCGCGCGAACGCGGAGGGGTTTGGCGAAACGACTGTTAATCGTCAGTCAGATAGGAGGCCGTCTCGACCTAGTATGAATATACGCGGAAGAACTGCTGCACGTTCTGCCGGGTCGGCGTCACGTAGCTGATCGCGGCACCCGTGCCGGGAATCGGAGTGCCTAGGTTTTGCCACCCACTGCTTAGCGACGTCGCCTCCTGGACTTGGTACGTCCTGCCCGCCACCGTGTTAAACGCCACTTCCGCGGCCGTGTAAATCTGAACGGTGTTGGTGCCTGCGGGGCTACCCAGTGAGTTGCCATTGGCCCAGACCACACCGCCGGGGACGACGGCGCCGGGTACCAGCGGGTTAAGGCCTAAGGAGTACTTCAGCCAGTTGGGCACGCCGTCGCCAGCCGGCATCGCATTGGGCGCGGCAGCGGGATTGTTAACCGAGCCGAAGTACTGGATCTGCCAGGCATCCGGCAACCCGTCGTTGTTGGCGTCGCCGGTCAGGTCTCCGATGGAGGCCTTCAGCAGGCCGACGGCGAAGGGAGCATTGTGCACACCCCTGCTGCCGTCCATCTGCACAAACTGCCAGTTGTAGCCGGCCTTCAGGAACTTCACCGGCCAGTTGGTCTTGTACGAGACACTTGTCTTCACCAAGCCATCCGCCACGTAGTTGTTGCTGTTCGCCTGATAGGTCGAGTTCGGCAACAGCGTGGACAGTTTGTCGAGCAGGTGCTGGACTTCCGTCTGGACGCCTTCGGTGATACCGTCGCCGTTGTAGTCCGTTCGCACTATGTCGAACGAGGTTAACGGGCCGTGGCATTGGACGCAGACGTCCACCTTGGCGACTGTGTTCGTCACGCCGTTGGTGACGACCGGGTAACTCATATTCCAGGTATGGCCACCCGCCAGGAGGAAGGCCGGATCACCGAGATTCACCGTCTGCATGTGGCAACCGACGCAAAGGTTGGTGACCGCAGTGCGGTGGGCCGCGCTGGGAATGTTCTGGCCATAGGTGTGGGCGTTGATGCCTTCGATCATGTCACCTTGCGGGTTGTCGTGCACACCGAAGGTGGATCCCCCGAACCAGGTGGTTTTCCCTAGCGGATAGTTCGCCAACTGGTTGGTGGCTCCCCCATTACGGTTCTGATGGCACTGCAAACACAAGGCACCCTCGCCCGCGTTCGTGACCACACTGCCGTCTGGCATCGTCACCGAGGTCAAGCTCCGGATTAGATGTGGGTTGTTGGCGGGAACGGTTTCGCCATGCGGTTCGTGGCAGGCCTGGCAGCTAAGCGGCGCAAACGTCACATTGGTGACAGGAGTGACTGCATAACTCCCATTGGTATTCGCAGTCGCCCGGGCAATGAAGCCATTGGCCGAGTGACAGGGCAAGCAATTGGCACTGGTGGGGCCGGTCGTCAAAGCATGGCGGGAAACATACCATTCGGTGCCCTTAATATGGTGAGTCGGGGCATCGTGGCATTGGTTACAGTCGCCGGACTTGGTGCTCTTGCTAATGAAATTGGTGTTGCCGAGCGCGTAAGCGTGCTGGCTGCCCGGCCCGTG
>OCZT010008265.1_pt1 | contig 10147 bp, 10 predicted proteins | sample 1539031 | NCBI WGS metagenome assembly OCZT01 (sample SAMEA3539308, study PRJEB22396) | soil metagenome | biome: tundra; feature: field; material: soil | place: USA | collected 2010-05 | depth 0.15 m
TCGAGGATCTGCCGCTCTTCGAGCGCTACTTCGTGCACGAGCAGTTGCACCGGGCCCTCGATCGCAAGGTCTTCCTGCCCTCGGGCGGTTCGCTCATCATCGAGCGCACTGAGGCGTTGACCGTCGTCGACGTGAACACCGGCAAGAACGTGGGCACGACCAACCTGGAAGAGACCGTCTTTCGCAACAATCTCGAGGCCGCCGAAGAGGTGGCGCGCCAACTGCGACTGCGCGACATCGGCGGCATCATCGTGATCGACTTCATCGACATGGAGCCCAAGGTCAACCGTGAGGCGGTCGCCTCCGCGCTGCGTCAAGCCCTCTCGCGTGACAAGACGCGCACCCAGGTGTTCGACATCTCCGAACTCGGACTCGTTGAAATGACGCGCAAGAGGGTGAACGAGGGGCTCCTCGAGTCCGTCTCGAGCGTCTGCACGGTCTGTGACGGACGTGGCTTCGTCGTCGCGACCGGGCTCTAGGGCGTACCGGGACTCGAGTCGTATCGGCTACTATAGAAACCCTATGTACGCCGTTATCCGAGTAGGCACATCCCAAGAGCGCGTCACCGAGGGCCAAGTGGTCCGCGTTGATCTGCGCCCCGAAGAGGTTGGCGCCGATGTTCAGTTCGTCCCCGTATTGTTGGTTGATGGTGACAAGGTCGTGGCGGGGCCGGCGCTGAAGGGCGCCACCGTCACCGCGACGATCATCGGCGACGAGAAGGGTCCCAAGATCCGCGCGATCACCTACAAGTCGAAGGCCAACCAGCGCAAGCGGTGGGGACACCGTCAGAAGTACTCGACCGTCGAGATCACCAAGATTTCGGCCAGGGCCTAAGGAGCACCATGTCAAAGACGAAAGGCGGCGGTTCCACTCGAAACGGTCGTGATTCCAATGCGCAGCGCCTTGGGGTCAAGACCTTCGACGGCACAGCCGTGAAGTCCGGCAGTATCATCATCCGCCAGCGCGGCACCCTGTTTCACCCGGGGCGTAACGTCGGCATTGGCAAGGATGACACGCTGTTCGCGCTCGCTGAAGGAACCGTGAAATTTGGCTTCCGCGGCGGCCGGAAACTAGTTGACGTTCTCGTTGACTGAGTTTTCCTCCTAAAACGAGAAACCCCCGGGCGCGAGCCCGGGGGTTTCTCGTTTCTTGGCGGAACTACATGCCTTTGACTGCCTTTTTAAAGGTTGAGCCAATGGAAACCTTCGGAGCCTTGGAGGCCTTCACCTGAATGGCTTCGCCGGTCTGAGGATTACGGGCCGTGCGAGCCTTGCGGTCGACACGCTCGAACGACAGGAAGCCCGAAAGGACGATCTTCTCACCATTCGATACGTTCTTCACGACGACGTCCTCAAAGGCCTTCAGGACCTCAGCTACCGTGCTCTTCGTCGCGCCACTCTCGGCAACAATTGCGTCTACTAACTCGGCCTTGTTCACCGGTCGACTCCTTACTCTTCGTTGAAACGGACTGGGAGTTTTCCCAGTAACCACGGCCATCTTTATCGCATAACTAAGGAAAATTGGGGATTTCTCCTAAGTTTTCGTGAAGAGTCGCACGATCGTTTTCGCAAAATACCTGATGGCTAGCGCTTTTGACCCGAACGTCGTCTCGCCGGGGCCCGTGCAGACTCCTACGATGGGCCCGTGAACTCTTTAAATCGACAGAAACTGGCCTCTTTGGTGACCGCCGAGAACCGACGATACGAGCAGGAACACCCCCGCTCGCGGGCCCTGCACGAAGGAGCCGAGCATTTGTTCGCCCGGGTGCCCATGACCTGGATGAACAAGTGGGCTGGAGGCTTCCCGCTCGGCTTTCGAGAGGCTCATGGGGCCACCGTCGTCGACCTCGACGGCCACGAACTCACCGACTTCGCGCTCGGCGACACGGGCGCGATGGCCGGTCATTCGCCCGAAGCGCTCGTTCGTGCGATGCGACAGCGACTCGAGGTCCAGGGCGGCGTGACGACGATGCTGCCGACCGAAGACGCTGAATGGGTCGCGGGCGAGTTGGCGCGGCGATTTTCGTTGCCGAAATGGTCGTTCACGCTGTCGGCCACCGACGCCAACCGTTGGCTGCTGCGACTGGTCCGACTGGTGACCAAGCGGCCGAAGATCCTCGTCTTTTCCTACTCGTATCACGGATCGGTGGATGAGACCTTCGTCGTACTCGACGAGCAGGGTCGCCCCGTATCGCGTGGGGGCAACGTCGCGCCGGCCGTCGATCCGGCGTCGACGACGCGGGTCGTTGAATTCAACGATCTCGGTGCCCTCGAGCGCGAGCTGGCCCACGGCGACGTCGCGGCGGTGCTGACCGAGCCGGCGCTGACCAACATCGGTATCGTGCTCGCGCTGCCCGGGTTCTTGGAGGGCGTGCGCGAACTCTGTGACGCGACGAGCACGCTCTTGATCCTCGACGAGACGCACACGTTCTCGGCGGGACCCGGTGGGGCGACGCGTCGGTTTGGCCTGAAGCCCGACGCCGTGACGATCGGCAAGTCACTCGGTGGCGGCGTCGCCTGTGGCGCCTACGGTCTGAGCGCGGCGTTGGCCGATCGGGTCCTCTCGTCGCTCGCCGGCGGCGCGGACATCGTCGACGTCGGTGGTGTCGGCGGCACGCTCGCGGGCAACGCGATGAGTCTCGCCGCGATGCGCGCGGTCTTGGGCGAGGTCTTGACCGACGACGCCTTTGGTCCCATGGAGCAACTCGCGAGCGTCTTCGCCGCTGGCGTGCAGGACGTCATCGACCGTTACGAGTTGGCCTGGTCGGTGAGCCAGTTGGGGGCGCGTTGCGAGTACCGTTTCGCGAGTCCGTCGCCGGTGAACGGTGGCGCGTCCGCGCGAAGCGTCGACGCGTTGCTCGAGGACTATCTGCATCTCTATCTCGTCAACCGGGGCGTTCTCTTGACGCCCTTTCACAACATGGCCCTCACGTGCCCCGCCACTACCCTCGCCGACGTGGAGCGCCACCAGGGCGTCTTCGAGAACGCGGTCGACTCGCTCTTCACCTAGGACCGGGGCCATTTCGGGCCGGCCCGTAGGATAAGGAGGTGTCTTCCTTCGTCGATTCCGCTCAGCTGCACGCCAAAGCTGGCGACGGCGGGGCCGGCTGCGTGAGTTTTCGCCGTGAGGCCCACGTCGCCAAAGGGGGGCCCGACGGCGGCGACGGCGGCAAGGGCGGCGACGTCTGGCTCGTCGCGGACAACAACCAAGCGTCGCTCCTGGGCTTTCGTGACCACCCGTTTCGACGCGCCACCGACGGCCAACACGGCACGTCGAAGCGCCAGCACGGATCGGGTGGCAAGGACACCACGGTGATCGTGCCGGTCGGCACGGTCGTCTTCAGTCACGAAGGTGAACAACTCGTCGACCTCTCGGGTCCCGGCGATCGCTGGCTTGCGGCTGAGGGCGGTCTCGGCGGGGCCGGGAACGCCCGATTCCTCTCTAATCAGCGCCGCGCGCCGGCCTTCGCTGAACAGGGCGAAGTCGGACAGGAGCGGTGGTACAACCTCGAATTGAAGCTTCAGGCCGACGTGGCGCTGATCGGTTTTCCCAACGTGGGTAAATCCACGCTGATCTCGAGGGTGTCCGCGGCGCGCCCGAAGATCGCGGACTATCCCTTCACGACCCTCGTGCCGAATCTCGGCGTGGTGCGGGTCGGCGCGCGCTCGGGGCGTCCGAGCGACGCCACCGAGTTCGTCATGGCCGACGTCCCGGGTCTCATCGAAGGTGCGGCGGAGGGTCGAGGCCTCGGCCACGATTTCCTGCGCCACGTCGAGCGCGCTCGCGTGCTCTGCGTGTTGCTCGACCTCTCCGAGCTCGCGCCCTTCGGCCCCGAAGAGCAACTCAAGATCCTGCTGTGCGAACTCGGCGACTACCAGGCGGACCTGTTGGAGCGCCCGCGCGTCATCGTCGGCTCCAAGGGTGACGTCGCCGCGTACGAGATGGAGGGCGTGGCGACAATCTCGTCGGTGACTGGCGAGGGGATCGATGATCTCGTCTCGACGCTGGCCCAACTCGTGGTGCACGTGCGCCGCGACGAGGCGGCGCAGCTCGATCACTCGGTCGTTGTCCACAAACCACTGCCCGACGAGATAACGGTCGAGCGCCAGGGCGAGAACGGTTGGGTCGTGGGCGGGCGCCCCGCGCTGCGCGCCGTGCGCTTCCAAGACCTCACCGACGACGAGGCACTTGCCGAGATCGTCCGTCGACTGCGTGCGCTGGGGGTCGACCGAATCCTGACCCGTGCAGGAGTGCGTGACGGCGACGTCGTCAACGTGGGCCCGCTCTCGTTCGAGTGGTGGCGCGACGAGGTCGGCGCCGGGCTCGATCGTGGTGACCACCACCGCGCGACGCGTCGTGAACGACTGGCCCGACATGGACGACTCAACCTGGGAGACGACGATGGCGACGCGTAGCGTGGTCGTCAAGGTCGGCACGACCTCGGTCACCGATGAGAGTGGTGGCGTCGACTACGCGGTGCTCGTGAACATCGCCGACGACGTCGTCGCGCTGCGCGCGCAAGGCTGGACGGTTCTCGTCGTGACGTCCGGCGCGATCACCGCCGGGTGGAGTGAAGTGGGCAAGGGCCGCACGAGACCGACGGACGCGGTGACCCTGCAGGCCGTCTCGGCTGTCGGTCAGCCCCTGCTGATGCAGGCGTGGCGCAACGCCTTTGGCGAATTGGGCGTCGCGGTCGGACAGGTGCTGCTCGCGCCACTGGACTTCTCGCATCGCGGTCAGTACCTGCACGCGCGCGGGACCCTCGAGGCGCTGAGGGGACTGGGCGTCGTCGCGATCGTCAACGAGAACGACGCGGTCGCCGACGAGGAGATCCGCTTCGGCGACAACGACCGTCTCGCGGCACTGGTCGCGAACCTGGTCGGGGCGTCACACCTGGTGTTGCTGACCGACACCGAGGGTCTGCTCACTGCGGATCCGCGGATCGATCCTTCCGCGACGCTGATCGAAGAGGTGACGGCCTTTGACGTCGAGTTGTTGAAGGTGGCCGGTTCGACGCGTTCGGGCGTCGGCAGCGGCGGCATGGCGTCGAAACTCACGGCCGCGCGCATGGCCACCTGGTCGGGAGTCACCACGGTGATCGCGCCCGCGCGCACGAGCGGGCCGCTTCGCCACGCGCTCGAAGAGACGCCGGGCTTTGGCACCACGTTCCATCCTCGCAGCGAACGGCTGTCGGCGCGAAAGGCCTGGATCGCGTTCGCGGTGGCGAGTCGCGGGTCGCTGCGTATCAATCAGGGCGCGCTTGAGGCGCTCGAACATCACGGCCGCAGTCTCCTGCGTGTAGGAGTCGAGGCCCACGAGGGATCGTTCGTCGAGGGCGACGCCGTCGAGATCAAGGGCCCCGACGGTCAGGTGATCGCCAAGGGACTGGTGCGCGTGAACGCGGAATCGTTCAATGAGGGCGACGACGTGTGCGTGCACCGCGACGATCTCGTCCTGCTTCGTCGGGTCTAACGTCGCTCCGTTACGCTGGATTGATGACCACGGATGAATTGGCGGCGCAAGGGCGCCGTGTGCGACAGGCCGCCGCGGCCGTCGCCCAGGCGACCGATGAGCAGCGTCGCGCAGTACTGCGCCACGTCGCGGACCGACTCGAAAGTGACCGCGACGAGTTGTTGGCCGTGAACGCCCGGGAGGTCGCGGCGTACAAGGAGGACGGACCCGGTCGGGACCGCCTCACCTTGACGCCGGCGCGCGTGGACGCCATGGCCCAGGCACTGCGCGAGATCGCGCGGGCCCCCGACCCGCTCTTCGAGGTTGTCGATCGTGACACGCGCCCCAACGGCCTACGTATCGAGCGGCTGCGCGTCCCCCTCGGGGTGATCGGCGTTGTCTACGAGAACCGTCCGAACGTGACCAGTGACGTCGCGGGACTGTGCGTGAGAAGCGGCAACGTCGCGTACCTTCGAGGGTCGTCCTCGGCGATGGCGACCAACGAGTTCATCGTTTCGATCTGGCGTGACGCCCTCGAAAAAGAGGGATTGCCGAGTGACGCCGTCGCGCTCGTCCACGACGCTTCCTACGAGGCCGCGACCGCCTTCATGCAGATGACCGACGTGCTGGACTGTCTTATCCCACGAGGCGGACCCAGTCTCATCGCCGCGATGCGCGAGCACGCCCGCGTGCCGTACGTGCTCGACGGTGACGGCAACTGCCACGTCTACGTCGACGAGTTCGCCGACCTCGAAAAGGCCCTCGCCATCGTGCGCAACGCCAAGACCTCTCGTCCGGGCGTCTGTAACGCCGCCGAGACTGTGCTCGTGCATCGAGCGGTCGCCGGCGCGTTCCTCCCGGCGATGGCCGACTCGATGCCCGAGGTGGAGCTGCGCGCCGAGCCCGAGGCGCTCGCGATGCTGCCCGGCGCGACGCTCGCGACCGAGGAGGACTTCGAGCGAGAGTTCCTGGACTTCATCCTTGCGGTCAAGGTCGTCGCGTCGCTCGACGAGGCGATCGCCCACGTCGCGCGCTACGGCACTGGGCACAGCGAGGCGATCGTGACCGAGGATCTCGGCCACGCCGACATCTGGGTACGGCGTGTTGACGCCGCCGCGGTGCTCGTGAACGCGTCGACGCGGTTCATCGACGGCGGCGAGCTGGGACTCGGCGGCGAGGTCGGTATCTCGACCCAGAAGTTGCACGCGCGCGGGCCAATGGGGTTGCGTGAACTGACGTGCCTCAAGTGGGTCGTACGAGGAGAGGGACAGATTCGATGAGCGCACTCGATCCACGCGAGGAGCTCGCGCAACGTTTGGGCCTGCTCCACGTGCCCCCCGTGCGTTTCGACTCACCGGCGGACGTGCGCGAGCGCTTGGCGAGCAACGACTACTTGAGCGACGACGCGATCGCGTCGGTGGCGTACCTCGCCGACCGACTCGCCAAGCCCGTCCTCGTCGAAGGTCCGGCCGGCACCGGCAAGACCGCGCTCGCCAAGGCCGTCGCCGACGCCGTCGGCGCGCGACTGATCCGCCTGCAGTGCTACGAAGGACTGGACGAATCCAAGGCCCTCTACGAATGGAACTACCGAAAGCAGCTGCTGCGCATCCAGGCCGGTCGTCCCGACGGCGAGCGAACCGAGGACTGGTCCCACCTCGAAGAGGACATCTTCGCCGAAGAGTTCCTCTTGACCCGTCCCTTGCTCGAGGCGATCTCGGCGACCGATCCGGTCGTGCTGCTGATCGACGAGGTCGACCGTGTGGAACTGGAGACCGAAGCGCTGCTGCTCGAGATCCTCTCCGAGTACCAGGTCTCCATACCCGAACTCGGGACCGTCAAGGCCCAACAGATCCCGATGGTCTTTCTCACCTCCAACAATACCCGCGAACTCTCCGAAGCCCTGAAGCGGCGCTGTCTCTATCTCTACATCGGCTACCCCGACGTCGAGCGCGAGCGCGACATCATCCTCTCGCGCGTGCCCGGCATCTCGAGCGCGCTCGCCGAGCAGATCGCCCAGGTGGTGCGCTCGCTGCGCTCGCTCGATCTGAAGAAGTCCCCGTCGGTCTCCGAGACGCTCGACTGGGCCCGGACGCTCGTGATCCTCGGGCGAAAAGAGATCGGCGACGCGGACACCGCGGCGACGCTGCACATCTTGCTCAAGTATCAGTCCGACATCGAGCGAGCCACCAAGGAACTCTTCGGTCGCTCGAAGCCCGTTGCTTAGCGTCCTCGGCGACTTCATCGGCGAACTACGCGCCGCGGGCATTCCGGTGTCGATGAGCGAACACGTCGACGCCGCGCGCGCCGTCGAGGTGATCGACCTCTCGGATCGTTCGTTGGTCCGCAGCTCCCTCGCGGCGACGCTCGTGAAGGACGGCGACCATTTGCCGGTCTTCTACACCGCCTTCGACGTCTTCTTCTCCAACCGTTCGTGGCAGAACGCCCAGGACGTGCTCGACGGACTCGAAGAGGGCGACGGCGCCGAGGAGGCGCCCGAGGGCGCCGCGGGCGCGACCGGACCGGGTCAGTCGCGCGGTGACGGCGGGGGACCTTCGTCGTCACTGTCGGCCCAGGAACTCGCCGACCTGCTCTTTCGGGCCCTGCGCGACGGTGACCGCGGCGCGTTGCGCCACGCCGCGGGCGAGGCCGTGACGCGCTACGCGGGTATGGAACCGGGGCGTCCCGTGGGCGGCACCTACTACCTGTACCGGACGCTGCGCAATCTCGACCTCGAGAACCTCGAACGGCGACTCACCGAACACTCCGGAGACCCATCGTCGGAGGAGCTGGTCCAACGCATCGCGCGCGACGAGGCGCACGCGCGCGTCGAGATGCTCAAGTCCGAGATCGAGCGCGTGATCCGAGAGCGACTCGTCGACGACCGCGGTGCCGAGGCGTTGGCCAAGTCGGTGCGCCGACCGTTGCCCGAGGACCTCGACGTGATGCACGCCAATCGCGACGAAATGGCCCAACTCGAACGCGCGTTGCGACCACTCAGTCGAAAACTGGCGGTGCGTCTCGCGCGACGCCGCCGGCGCCGCAATCGCGGGCCGGTCGATCTGCGCCACACGGTGCGCCGCAGCCTGTCGACCGGGGGCGTGCCGATGGATCTGCGTTTCAAGCCTCCCCATCCCGCCAAGCCCGAGATCATCGTCATCGCCGACATCTCGGGATCGGTGGCGTCGTTCGCGCGCTTCACACTGCATCTGGTGCACGCCATCAGCTCGCAGTTCTCCAAGGTGCGCAGCTTCGTCTTCGTCGACGGTCTCGATGAGGTGACCCGTCTGTTCGAAGGCACCGACGAACCGGCCGAGGCGGTCGCGCGCATCAACGCCGAGGCCGACGTGATCGCCTTCGACGGTCACAGTGACTACGGTCGAGCCCTGCTCACCTTTCACGACGCCTACGCCGATGAGATAACGCGGCGCGCGACGATCCTCATCCTCGGCGACGCGCGCAACAACTACCACCAAGCCCACGCCGAGGTGCTCGCCGACCTTCGCTACCGCGCCAAGGCGGTCTACTGGTTGAATCCCGAGCCGACGAGCTACTGGAACAGCGGTGACTCGATCATTGGCCAGTACGCCCCCTACTGCGACCGCGTGATCGAGTGTCGCACCCTGCGCCAACTCGAGGCCTTCGTGGGAGGACTCGCGTGAGTCCGATGCTGCCGCCCGAGGGCTTTCGCACGCGTGGCGACGTGCCGAGGGGCACTCGGCTCGTACTCATCCGCCACGGCGAGGCGTACTGCAACGCCTTGGGCCTGGTCGGCGGTCCGATCGGGTGCGGCGGACTGACCGATCTCGGCGAACGTCAGGCCCACGAGCTGGGCGGGCGCCTCGCGCGCACTCGTGAGTTCTTCGACGCGACGGCGCTCTACACCTCGGTGCTGCCGCGCGCGATCCAGACCGCGCGGATCATCGCTGCGGGACTGCCCACGCACCTCGAGGCGGTCGCGGACTGCGAACTCTGTGAGCTGCACCCCGGCGCCGCCGACGGACTGACGTGGGACGAGATGGTGACGCGATTCGGCGGGCCGGACTGGGACGAGAGCCCCGCAGAGCCGTTCTCACCGGGCGGTGAGTCGTGGCTCGACTTCTACGAGCGCTGCGAGCGGGCGCTGCTCGGCGTCGTGGCGCGCCACCTCGGCGAGCGGGTCATACTCGTGGTGCACGGCGGCGTCATCGAGCAGGCCATGAAGATGCTCGCCCACGAGGCGCCGGGTGTGCGGTTGCGACTTCGTACCGAGAACTGCTCGATGACCGAGATCGAGTTCGACGGCGAGCATCGCCACCTGCTTCGTTACAACGACGTGGCGCCGTTGTCGGCCGAGTAGCGCTGGAGGAACTCGGCCACGTGGAAGGCCATGTCGAGGCTCTGGGTGGCGTTGAGGCGCGGGTCGCAGATCGAGGTGTAGTTGAGTTCGAGGTCGCCCTCGTCGAGTCGTGAGCCGCCGCCGAGGCATTCGGTGACGTTGTCGCCCGTCAGCTCGATGTGCAGCCCGCCGGGCCACGTGCCGAGTGCCTGGTGGACCGCGAAGAACTGCGAGGTCTCGGCGAGGACGTCGTCGAAGCGACGGGTCTTCTGGCCGCCCGAGGCGACGAACGTGTTGCCGTGCATCGGGTCACACGTCCACAGCACCTCAGCGCCGTCGTCGCGCAACGCCTCGATGAGCGGGGGCAGGAGTTCGCTCACC
>OCZT010008266.1_pt1 | contig 10147 bp, 4 predicted proteins | sample 1539031 | NCBI WGS metagenome assembly OCZT01 (sample SAMEA3539308, study PRJEB22396) | soil metagenome | biome: tundra; feature: field; material: soil | place: USA | collected 2010-05 | depth 0.15 m
GTGCTGCCGGCCGCCCAAGGCCCCGACCCGTTTTGTGCTGTAGTATCGAAAGTCGCCCCGGCGGCGATGCTGACGGTGGAGGCGGCGTTCAGCGAATAGCCTCCTCCTCTCCATGCCAGCGTTCCGGCGTTAATGATCGTGGCGCCGGTGTAGTTGGCGCTTGATATGAGCAGCGAGTTGGTCCCCGTCTTCGTCAAGGAGTTGGGACCAGTCGTTTCAGTAATCGTTTTATCTATTCGGATATTACCGGCACTGCAATTTATTGTGACGGAAGACTGAAGGTTAAAGGAGGGACCGCCGACTGTGGCCTGAGTGGCTGAACTATTGATCATTGCGCCGTTGCCGCTGATTCCCGTTCCGTTGAGGTTGATAATGGGACTAGCTGAATCGCTGTTTACGCCATTTAAATCAAACACGCCGCCATTATTAATATTTATCGTAGAAACATTCTGCGAATATGCGTGGTTTCCCGCCTTCAGCGTAGTGTTAGTAGAAACCACAATGATCCCGCCGCCGCTCCCGTCGTTTTGCCCCAAAACCACCGTGCCACCGCCCAATAAAGTTAATGTGAGGTTGTTGGCATTAAAACCATATTTGCTGCTACTGCCACCGGAAAGGCCGGCATTGCCAAGAGTAAGTGTTCGACCGCTGGCGACATTCCAAGTCTGATTACGGTCGATGTAGACGCGGCCGCTGCCGGCCTGAAGGTTGAATGTAAGATCCGCGGTGGCGGCAGACATGTCGATTGCCGTTCCCGAGCTGGCCAGATGGAGGCTGTTGTTATCACCAGTCCCGATGGTGACCAACCCGCCCGGATTAAGTATTTGAATACCCGACCAAGACATGTTTGCACCGAGTGCAGGATTATTCGCACCTGTTACAGTGCTGTCCCATATCGCGATGCTGGAAGAGTCGGGCGGACCGGCGGGCGTGCTAACGCCGCCGGAAGCGTAGGACCAACTGCTAGAGAGGTTCAGCGCGTTGGCGTTGGCCACCTTGTAATAGCCAGGCGGGCCTTCGGTTACGATGATGTTGGCCGAATTGGTGGAGATCAGGCCGTCGGAGCTGAAGTTCAGCGTGATGGTGCCGGCGTTGGTCACAAACAAGCCGAAGAAGGTGGCTGTGCCGTTGATCGCGGTATTCTGGTATATGGACGGGTAAAGTCCATTGATACTGTCCCCGCCGTTCACAGAAACCGCGATCGTGACTCCGGCTCCGGGGACCACGTTGCCGTAAGCATCCTTCACTGTCACCTGCGGCTGTTGCGCGAACAACACATTGGTTTGCGCGACGGGCGACGGCTGGACCGTGACGGCCAGTATCGCCGGCGAACCCGCATTCACTGTCGTGATTATCGTCGTGCCCACCACCGAGCCGTTGGTCGCCGTGATCGTCTTGTTGGTGCCCACCACGGTCGGCGTCAACGTGGGGAACGTGCTCAACACGCCGGCGGTGAATGCCGTCGAAGTGTTCGTGGCCCCCGCCGTGCCGCCAAAGGTCACCGTGCCCGTGAACTCATTGGGACCGCTGCTGCACGGATTGCCGTAGGTGTCCTCCGCCGTGATGCTGGTGAAACTGCTGCTCGTGTCCGTCCCCACCGTCGCCGAAATGATATTCGTGGGGTTCATCACCAACTGGGCGATCGGCCCCGGCTGGACGTCGAAAGTATTTGCCGTGCCGGTGGGAGACCCGCCAGTTAAAGTGGCCGTGAAGGTCAAGCCGCTGCCAGCCGCCGTCGGGGTCACGCTGACGCCGCTCAATACACCGGACGAGAAAGTCACGGACGTGCCTGTGATGCCCGCCGTGCCGCCATAGGTTACGGTGCCGGCAAAACTCGCCAGCGTATTGTTGCCGGAATCTTGCGCCGTAATCGTGATACCGGTGATGGCGGTGCCCGCGGTTTGCGGCGAGGAAATCGACGAGATCGCAAAATGATCCGGGACTTGGATCGTCTGCGCGCCGCCGGCCGAAGTGGAGCCGGACACGCTGCCCACAGTAAACGTCACATTGCCGGAACTCATGGCGCTGACGTTGATCGTATCACCGCCGGTCGGAGCGGCGGCGACGTCACACGTGATGAAGATGTAGCCGGTCGCCCCGGAGCTGATGGCTTGCGACAGTCCGGTAACGGAATGCGAACCCGCGCCCAGACTGGTTGTGATTGTCGAACCCAACTGCGTCGCGCCGGAGAAACTGGTGGAGGTGTTATACCACACCTTCAAATTCGCGATGTCCGCCGCCACGTAGGAGCCGGCTGTGGTGAAGCTGACCCCGGTCAGTGTGGCGGGCGCGGTCGAGACGGCAAGCTGTGCCTGAAGAAGGCGAACGTTGACGGAGCCAGCAGCGGTGTAAGCCGCCGCCACCTGCGGGCTGTCGTCCGCCAGAGTGACGGAGGGCAACTGAATCGTCTGCGCGCCACCGGCCAAAGTGCTCCCAGTAAATGAATTGGGCGTGGTCAACAAAGTGAAATCCGACGTTGTCAAGGCTGACACATTGATCGTGTTACCGCCGGTCGGGCTGGCGGCAACGTCACACGTGATGAAGATGTAGCCACTCGTCCCGGAATTGATGTTTTGCGCCAGCGACGACAAGCTATGGCTGCCAGTTCCCAACGAGGATGAGATGGTGCCAAGCAGCGTCCCCGATCCGGTGAAAGAAGACGTCGTCTGATACCACACCTTCAAATTCGAGATGTCCGCCGGCGCGTAGGTGCCGGCCGTGGTGAAGCTGACCCCGGTCAGCGTGACGTTCCCGGTCGTGACGTCAAGCTGTGACCGGTGAAGAACAACGCTGGTGTTGCCAGGATTGATGTTGCCCGTCCCCACCTGCGTGCCGTCGTCACTCAGAACGATGTCGGCCGCAGCAGAAGCGGTGACGGTCAAATCCAAGTTGCCGCTGCTCGCGCTAAGAGCATAAGTGAATGACCCGCTGGCTACCGCAGTTCCGCCGGCTACGCTGCCGGCCGTATAGTTAAGCGTGCCAGTGCTGCCATTGCCGACCTGGATGAGCCGGTATGTGCCAGCCGTCAATTGAGCGCCATTAATTGTAAAGGCATTGCCACCCAACGTCAGCGCGTTTTGGGAGACATACAGGCAGGGATGCGTGGTGTCGGTGCCGGAGGTGCCGCCGCCCCAGGTCAGGGTAATGGGGCGCGTTCCCACGTTGGCCCCAGCTGACCCGACTTTAAGCTGGGCCGCAGTGGTTCCCACAGCGGTGCCCGTGCCGGCGGCGCTCAAACCCGGCGTCGCAGTGCTGCCGGCCGCCCAAGGCCCCGACCCGTTTTGTGCTGTAGTATCGAAAGTCGCCCCGGCGGCGATGCTGACGGTGGAGGCGGCGTTCAGCGAATAGCCTCCTCCTCTCCATGCCAGCGTTCCGGCGTTAATGATCGTGGCGCCGGTGTAGTTGGCGCTTGATATGAGCAGCGAGTTGGTCCCCGTCTTCGTCAAGGAGTTGGGACCAGTCGTTTCAGTAATCGTTTTATCTATTCGGATATTACCGGCACTGCAATTTATTGTGACGGAAGACTGAAGGTTAAAGGAGGGACCGCCGACTGTGGCCTGAGTGGCTGAACTATTGATCATTGCGCCGTTGCCGCTGATTCCCGTTCCGTTGAGGTTGATAATGGGACTAGCTGAATCGCTGTTTACGCCATTTAAATCAAACACGCCGCCATTATTAATATTTATCGTAGAAACATTCTGCGAATATGCGTGGTTTCCCGCCTTCAGCGTAGTGTTAGTAGAAACCACAATGATCCCGCCGCCGCTCCCGTCGTTTTGCCCCAAAACCACCGTGCCACCGCCCAATAAAGTTAATGTGAGGTTGTTGGCATTAAAACCATATTTGCTGCTACTGCCACCGGAAAGGCCGGCATTGCCAAGAGTAAGTGTTCGACCGCTGGCGACATTCCAAGTCTGATTACGGTCGATGTAGACGCGGCCGCTGCCGGCCTGAAGGTTGAATGTAAGATCCGCGGTGGCGGCAGACATGTCGATTGCCGTTCCCGAGCTGGCCAGATGGAGGTTGTTGTTATCATTGGTCCCGATGGTGACCAACCCGTTCGGATTAAGAATTTGAATATTCGTCCAAGTCATGGTTCCACCGAGTGCAGGATTATTCGCACCTGTTACAGTGCTGTCCCATATCGCGGTGTCGGTAGAGCCGGGCACGGTGCCGGAAACCCAACTGCCGCCTGCGTTAAGGGCAGTGGTGTTGTCCGCCTTGGTCTGATCCGCCCAGGCGGATTGTGAAATCGCGAGCAGTGCGACAGCTACGCTGCTAACAAAGTTGAGCTTCTGTCGAAACAGATGCATTAATGGATTGATGCTTGATGATTTCATAGGTAACTTTGGTTGTTTACGGTTTGTTTACGGTTGTATTGGTGATGGGGATTTGCGAAAGCACTTCCAAGGCGCATTCCACTTCCAAACCCAAACCGGCATAACGCTGCCGGGTCAGTTCGTAGGCGGCAATAATAAAATTCAAATCATTGACCATTGGACAATTCTTGTTTGAGTGATTATTAATAAATTTAGCCCCGGAAGCTCGGCTTGTCCTTAACAATGACGCCAAATAATAGCATTATCTAGCCAATCTTATTTCTCTTTTCTTCGCTTGGGATTGCAATCAAGCTGTTTTGCCATGTCGCACCCAACGCTCCAAAGGATGGATTGATTCCAGCCGGACGGCTTTTCAATTTCAGTTGAACGACGAGAATCACAAGAACCATTTGGCCTGCATGCTCATTAGTTCTGCGAGATTGTCATCGTCACTGCCGGACGCGGTGAACATGTGACCGGAAAAGAATCGTATCCGTTGAATGCGGGCGACGCCTTTGTGATTGGTGGCTCCCGCTATCACGATTATCACAGCATGGAACGATTGTGCCTGGTAAACATTCTCTTTCAACCCGCAAAACTCGGCCTGCGCACCTACGATCTCCGCACCTTGCCGGGTTATCACGCGCTTTTCTCGCTGGAACCGGCCTGGCGGCGGCGATGCCTTCCGCCGCGCCCACCCGAATGCAGGCTACCAGAAATTGCTGCCGGGCAAAAACTAAGCAGTTCGTGAAATAGTTTTTCAGGCGTCATCCGGCCAGCCTACCCAACCGCTTGCCCGATTCCACAGAAAACAGCGGGGAACCGAGGTGGATTTCACAACTACTTTATCGACGGAAAATTTCGCGGCGGCAACTCATCCGGTGCCGACCCCCAGCTTTCATTGGGTGTCGGCCCCATGACCAGTTCCAGCGTGCCACCCGCCACCACCTCGGCATGCCGCAGCCAGGCGCGGTTCAGCGGCTTGCCGTTCAGGGTGGCGGACTGCACATACATGTTCTCCGCCGAGTTGTTGCGCGTGCGAATGGTGAAAGTTTTGCCTGGATAATAGTGGGGATCGAGTTTGAACGTGGTTTCTTCAAACAGCGGGCTGCCGATGATGTAAATGCCATCCACCGGCGAGACCGGATGAATTCCGGCCGCGCTCAGAATATACCAGGCCGACATCTGACCGACGTCTTCATTGCCGCACAGCCCCTTCACGCCGGAGCCGTAGGCGTGATCCATGATGGTGCGCGACCATTTTTGCGTGAGCCACGGCTTGCCAGCGTAGGCGAACAGATACGCCGTGTGATGCACCGGCTCATTCGCGTGGTTGCAATAGTCGTTCCACTTGAACGTCAGCGGCGTCTTTTCAAAAAACTCGGTGAGATAACGAACGAAATAGTCTTTGCGCATCAAATCCATCAAGCCCGCCACATCCTGCGGCACGAACCAACCCTGCTGGTAAGGATTGCTCTCCACGCAACCCTGACCTTCCTTGGTGGCGCCTTCCCATTTCGTCCAGGAACCATCGGCGTTTTTGGCGCGCATATTGCCAACGGAAGGATCATAAATATTCCGATAATTCTGCGAGCGGTTCATCAGTCGCTTGGCATCGTCGGTCTTCCCCAACGCTTCCGCGAAACGTCCAGCGCAATAGTCAAAATAGGCATCTTCCAGTGTCACCGAAACGCTGCCCGGTGCGAACCCCAGCTTCTGATACTGCGGGCGATGATTTCCATTCTCGCGATCGAGATCAACTGTCTGCTCGCATAACGCATAGGCCTTGTTCACGTCGTAGCCACGAATGCCCTTCAAATACGCCTCGGCAAACACGGACACCGCCGGGTCGCCGATCATGCAGCCGGACTCAATGGCCACAAGTTCCCACCGTGCCAGATAACGGTTGCCGCTCAACTCCGCCTGTTGCATCAGCGAGTTCACCATGTCGTTAACGACATCGGGACGAACAATGGTCAGCAGCGGAAATTCACTGCGGAACACGTCCCAGCCGCTGAAGATGGTGCGATAGGTGAACCCGTTTGCGCGATGCACCTTGCCGTCGGCGCCGGTGTAGTTGCCATTCACGTCGGAATAAGCGCGTGGATCCAGCATGGCATGATACATGGCCGTGGCGAACGCCTCATGCTGGACCGCATTGCCACCCTTGATCGTGATGTCGTCAAACGCCTTTTCCCAGAGTGCCGTGGCTTGCGCGCGGACCGTATTGAAATCCCAGTTAGGAATGTCGTGTTCGAGATTCTCTTTCGCACCGGCCAGATCTACGAATGAAATGCCCGCCTTGAGCAACACCGGCTCGCCGTTGGTCGTTGCAAATTCGCTGAAGAATCCCAGGTGATCGCCTTCCAGTTCCTTACAGCCATCCAGCACCTTGGCGGCTGCCACCACATCACGGTAACGCTGGCTGACCACTTCATCCCGTTTGCGCACCCAGCCGGCAGGAATGTCTGCCGACCACACGCCGAATTTCTTGAGCGGCTTGCTGAACTGCGCGTAAAAATAGACGGTGTAATTCGCCTTGCCGTCGCCATTGCCCCAGCCGCCACCTTCAGGTGGACATTTCATCCAGCCTTCAATCGTGTGGTCGTCCACCAGCTTGACATACTGGCGGGTGGACGTTCCGCCAATGCGCCGGGCGAGGTCAATTTGCAAACGGCTTTCGTCGTTTTGCGGAAAGATAAAGCGCAGGATGCCGGCGTGCGGCGCAGCGGTGGCTTCGGCCCGCACGTGATAATCGTCCAACGTGACGGCGTAATAACCGGCCTTGGCCACTTCGGTATCGTGGCTGAACCGCGAACGGTAGCCGTCGCCGCCGCCTTTCACGCCACTTTGCGTGTGAAGTTTGCCGGTCGTGGGCATCACCAGGAAATTTCCAAAGTCTCCAAACCAACCAATGCCGCTCATGTGTATGAAGCTGAAACCTTCGATGGTGGTGAGTTCGTGCGAATACCCGGAACCATTATCACCGCCGGTAATTGTGTCGGGGCTCAACTGCACCAGGCCGAACGGCGTGGCCGCGCCGGGAAAAGTTTTTCCTTCGCCGTATTCAATGCTGGTGCTCGCTCCAATGAACGGATTGACCGCGTCCACCAGCGATTCAGTGGATGCAGCAAATGTTTCGCCCCAGGCACTCAGGCATACGACGAGTGCGATGACAGTGTGATGTTTCAACGTAGTTTTCATTCAGCAGTAATTTTGATGGTATAAGTAACCGGCGCGCAAGCCACGCGAATCACATTATCCAACGCGGCATGTTGCCGTCCACAATTTTTCAATACTTTTTCCGTTTGCTCCGTGATCTGTTCATTCGTGACCTTGTCGCCAGGCACACAGAACAAGGTTTTGATCCCGCGGGTTTCAAACGCCTGCTTGCTGGCGACGGCGGCATCAATCATCGCAAACCGGGTGGAAAACGGATTCGCCACAAATTCCACCGCCAGATTGACACCTTTCGTCAATTGTTCGCCCGTGAACACCTGGCTCTCTTCGCCCCATGTCACCCGGTATTTGCCCATCGTGGGGAACCAGTCCGCCGCCAGCCCCATCGGTGCGCCAGAGCAGAACGGATATTTCAAACTGCGAATGGTGAAAACGCCATCTTTGGCGGAAAGCAGATTGTGCCCGTCGGAAACGGTCATTTTATTGTCCGACAAATCCAACTTGAAGTTGGCAATCTCGCCGCAGATTGCCAAGCGATCACCTTTTTTCAGGAGCAGGCCGGTGGGGGTCGGAGCCGGGGTCAGGTTGTTTTTTGCCAGGGCCAGATCGGTGACCTCCGCAGCGGCCGCCAGACACAGGCTGCCGCTCAGAACTCCCGCGAGTAGTATTTTGTTTAGCATGGTGAAAAAGAAATGTGCTAAAAAACGCCACAGCCGTCCCATAGCAAAATGTTGATTATGAGAGCATTACAAAATCAGAGTTAAAAATTTATGGTTGGTTTTGGCTTTCGTCGTAACTGACCATTGAAAAATACCAATAAAAACGATGTTTTCATGTGTTGAAAAGCCAATTTCCTATGGGACGGCTGTGAAAAAACGCCGCTGCCGTCCATAGGCCATAAGTCATGTGGAAAAGGCAACTTCCCAGTCTAGGCCGATGGCGGCCCGGACGTCAAGGGGCGACCGTGCCAAAACAGGGGCATGGGTGCCGTCGTGACATTTGGCACGTGACCTTTGGGCCGGGAGCGAATACTTTGTGCGCATGGCCGCCAATCCGTCTACGTAAAGCAACCGAGCCGCCACCATTAGCCATGCCACACTCAATCCTTAAACGAAAAGACTGGTTTCATCCGGATGGATTTCCGATTGCGGTGGAACGCCGTGAACCACAGGAGCCATTCGGTTTGCATGCACACGAGTTCACGGAAATTGTCATCATCACTGCCGGACGCGGTGAACATGTGACCGGAAAAGAATCGTATCCGTTGAATGCGGGCGACGCCTTTGTGATTGGTGGCTCCCGCTATCACGATTATCACAGCATGGAACGATTGTGCCTGGTAAACATTCTCTTTCAACCCGCAAAACTCGGCCTGCGCACCTACGATCTCCGCACCCTGCCGGGTTATCACACGCTCTTCACACTGGAACCGGCCTGGCGTCAGCGACACCAGTTCAATGGCCGGCTGCGCCTGACGCCGCCAGAATTACTGACGGTCATGACCTTCGTGGACAATCTGGAGGCGGAGTTGCACACGCGCGCGAGCGGCTTCAAATTCATGGCCACGGCCGCGTTCATGCAGATTATCGGTTATCTGTCCCGCTGCTATGCCAAGGCGAAGCATCCTGATTCCCGCGCCCTCCTGCGCATTGGCGCGGCCATCAGCCATCTGGAGCTCAATTATCAGAAACCCATCAACCTCGATGAGCTAGCCCAGATCGCGCACATGTCCAAGCGGAATTTCATCCGGAGTTTTCAGGCGGCCATGCAGATCTCGCCCATCGCCTACCTCGTTCAACTGCGGGTGACGCGCGGGGCATTCCTGCTGCGGCACACCGAATTAAACGTGACCGAAGTCGCTTTTAAGGTGGGCTTTGACGACAGCAACTATTTTGCGCGCCAGTTCCACAAGGTGTTGGGCACAACCCCCAGGCAGTATCGCCAGCAGCAAACCAAGCTGACCTGAACTTGAAGATAGGCGCGACGACGACACGACCTGTCCACATTGAGTTTTCCCCCGGTTGAATCAATGTTGAAGCCAATGACTGAGCTGTTCTTATTCACGGATAAATCATCCGGTAAAAAACGCTGCCACTCGCCGGGTTGATGGGGATGAACATCTGATTGGTCACCCGGGAGCCGACGACATCAAACCAAGTGAAGATCAATTCCCTGAGATACGATAGAACTCCTGCGCGCTGGCCGCCGGCAGGTTCGTAAAGGAAAGATGAGGGGTGCTGCCTGGGCGGAAAAGCGGGCCAAAGAAAACCCCCCAAACTTTGATTTGGTAGAGTCTATCAAAGGTAGCCCTTTATCTCACGGCGCATATACGCGCCAAAACTTGTTCGTCGCGGGGTCGGGAGTGTTGGTAAACATCAACAACCCGTTCGTGCCAGCCATGTTCGTCACCAACGGCTGCCACTGCACCGGCGGCTTCAAATCATACGTCTGTTCCAACACATACGGATTCCCAGGAATGCCCGCATAAGTGAGAATCACGATGCTACCGGCCACCGTTGTTAAAATCACATTGTAGGCCGATCCGCTGCTGGCCACATTCACCGTCACCAATGCGCTGGCACCGGCCCCATGCAGGTCGCTCACTGTATAGATGGAGCTGTCGCCGCCCGAATAATTGTTGGTCGCCA
>OCZT010008269.1_pt1 | contig 10143 bp, 6 predicted proteins | sample 1539031 | NCBI WGS metagenome assembly OCZT01 (sample SAMEA3539308, study PRJEB22396) | soil metagenome | biome: tundra; feature: field; material: soil | place: USA | collected 2010-05 | depth 0.15 m
TGCAAGCGGCGTCGGCGTCATCTACATCTCGCATCGGCTCGAGGAAATTTTCCAACTCGCCGACCGCGTCACTGTTTTGCGCGACGGCGAAAGCGTGGGAACTCGTGAGGTTTGTAGGAGTCGAGGTGACGAGACTCAGACTTCATCACACATCACGCACCACGCACTACGCGGCGAAGAAAGTCAGAGCCTCCTCACATCGGCTGCTACGTTGACGGAAGGAGAACTCATCAAGCTCATGGTCGGACGCGAACTCTCGGCGATTTATCCGTCCGCCGAAAGCGCGCCCGGCGATGTCGTCCTCTCGCTGCGTAAACTGGGCTGCTCGTTTTCCGGCGTGCGTGATGTTTCGCTCGACGTTCGCGCCGGAGAAATTGTCGGTCTCGCCGGACTTGTCGGCGCGGGGCGGACGGAACTCGCGCGCGTTCTTTTCGGCATCACTACCGCCGACGCGGGCGAAATCATCCTGCATGGAGAGCGCATCACGATTCATTCGCCGCGGGAAGCCGTCGCATACGGCATCGGCTACGTGCCGGAAGACCGCCGTCGCCACGGCGTCATTCTCGAAATGCCCATCGCACACAACATGACAATGGCGATTCATCGGCGGATTTTTCCCGGCGCGTGGCTGCGTTTCGGCGCGGAGCGGCAGCTTGCACTCGATTTCATCCGCGACCTCGACGTGCGAACCTCCGGTCCGGAAGCGCCGGGCGGTTCATTGAGCGGCGGCAATCAGCAAAAAGTTTCCCTCGCTCGCTGGCTCGCAACGAAACCCAAACTCCTCATCCTCGACGAACCGACGCAAGGCGTGGATGTGGGTGCGAAGAGCGAAATTCACAAAATCATCCGCCAACTCGCCAAGGAAGGTCTGGCCGTGCTGATGATTTCCAGCGACCTGCCGGAAATTCTCGGCATGAGCGACCGCATCGCCGTCATGCGCGGCGGCACGATTGCCGCGATGTTGCCCGGCAAAAGCAACGCGCATACCGTGATGACCGCCGCCTTGGTACAAACGAAATGAAAAGCTCCAAGCACCAACATCCAAGCTCCAGAGAAACTTCAAGCACCAAGCTCGCAAAGCTGGTGCGAGTTCGGTCTGGAATTTGGAGCTTGGAGCTTCTCTGGATGTTGGAGCTTGGAGCTTGGAGCTTTGATCGCGGAGGCACGCCATGAAACGCCACTTCCGCGAACTCTCCGTTGCTGCCGCGCTGGCGCTGGTGTTGCTCGCGCTCGCGATTTTAGCGCCGGCGTTTTATCAAAAACAGCCGTTGCTCTCCTTGCTCACGCGTGAAGCGCCGACGCTGGTGATTGCCTGCGGTATGGCCCTGGTCATCATCTGCCGACAAATTGATATTTCGGTCGGTTCGCAGTTTTCCATTTGCAGCGTGTGCGCGGGATTGCTGGCGTCGCTTCATTGGCCGATTGGTTTGGTGTTGCCCGCGTCGGTCGCCATTGGTGCGCTGATGGGCGCAATCAACGGCGCATTGGTCGCCGGGCTGGGTTTGCCGTCCATCGTAGTGACGCTGGCCACGATGGTTGCCTGGCGCGAGGGGCTGCGCTGGTTGCGCCAAGGCGTGTGGGTGGATTTGCCCGACGGCGTGCAATGGTTCGGCTTAAATCAGGCCAACGGACAATTCGTCATCATGGGCGTGGCGCTGGCGTTGCTCGTGTTGCTGGCGATGGCGATGAAACATCTCGCCGCCGGACGATTCGTTTACGCCGTCGGCTCGGACACGGAAGCGGCGCGGCTTGCGGGCATACGTCCGCAACTCGTCACGTTCGCGGTGTTTGTTTTCATGGGCGCGCTCACCGGACTGGCGGCCACCATGAACGTCGCGCAATCGCCGCAGGTTGATCCGAACTCTGGCACGGGGCTGGAGTTGCGGGCCATCGCCGCCGTGGTCGTGGGCGGCGTGGCGATTTCCGGCGGGCGCGGAAATCTTTGGGGCGCATTTGTCGGCTTGTTGCTGCTCGCGTGTGTCAGTCCTGCGTTGACGCATCTGCACGTCGAGGCTTATTGGGAAAAAGCCATCCAAGGTGCAATCATTTTGCTCGCGGTCGTGGCGGACGGATTGAAAAACAGAAAGGAGCGACGTTGAGCATGTCAGCAAATCAAAAATCTACTGGATGGAAATCACTGCTAGTGCGGCACGAAACGATTCTGTTGGTCGTGCTAGCATTGGAATGGTTTTACTTCAATTTCGTCGGGCGGAACTTCGGCTCGCTCGATAACACCTACGACATCCTGCGGCACTCGGTTGAAATCGGCCTGCTGGCGCTGGCGATGACGCCCGTCATCCTCACGGGTGGAATTGATCTGTCGGTCGGCTCGCTGCTCGGGTTGTGCGCGATTCTCTTTGGCAAACTGTGGCGCGACGCGGGTCTGCCGATTCCGCTGGCGGCGGCTTGCACGCTGGGCATCGGCGCGCTGGCAGGCGGCATCAACGCATCGCTCATCACATGGCTGCGATTGCCGCCGCTCATTGTGACGCTGGGAACTTTCTCGCTGTTCCGCGGACTGGCTGAGGCCATCACGCGTGGCGCGGATACGTTCACAAATTTTCCGGCGTCATTTCTGGTTCTGGGTCAGGAACGAATGTTCGGTGTGCCGACCCAAGTCTGGTTTTTCATCATTGTGGCGGTGGCGATTTGGTTGCTGGTGCATCGCACAACTTTCGGACGTTCGTTTCGCGCAATTGGTTTTGCGCCGGAGGGCGCGCGGTACGCGGGCATTCCCGTCGAGCGCCGGCTGGCGATGGTTTATGTGCTCGCCGGAATCATCGCCGCACTCGCGGCGATCATTTATACCGCGCGGCTCGGTCAGGCAAAGGCAGACGCGGGCACGGGCTACGAGTTGTTCGCCATCACGGCGGTGGTGCTGGGCGGCACAAGCATTTTTGGCGGAACGGGAACTGTGACCGGGACGTTGCTGGGTGTGGCGGCGATTGCGGTTTTGAACAACGGCCTCGTCCACGCCCGGCAGCCGCGCGAAGTGGCGGGCATGTTGACCGGCGCGCTTTTGCTGGTGGCGCTTTCTGGCGGCGTGGTCACAAAAAAGATTTCCTCCTGGCGCGTTCGTCGGCAAACTATGGCCACTAATCTCCAACAAACAAAATGAGCATGAACCGAATCTTCCCACTCCTCGCGGTCGGCGCGCTGGCCTTGGCCGGTTGCAGCAAATCGTCAGACACTTCGTCCAATTCCGGCCCTGGCGGCGGCGACAAAAAATTCACCATCGCGCTTCTGCCGAAGTCGAAGGGCAACGCATATTTCCTTTCCTGCAAAAAGGGCGCGGACAAGGCCGCAAGCGAACTGGGCGTGGAATTGATTTTCGACGGCCCGACCGATCCCGATCCCGCAAAACAAAATGAAATCGTCGAGAACTGGATCACATTGGGCGTGGATGCGATTGCCGCCGCGTGCGAAAACAAGGAAGGCATTTCGACCGCGCTGCGCAAGGCGAAGGCCAAAGGCATCAAGGTCATCACCTACGACGCGGACGCGCTGCCGGACGCGCGGGAATTTTTTGTGAACCAGGCCACGTCGCAAGGCATCGGTTACGCGCTGATGGACGAGGCGGCGCGGTTGTGCGGCAACGAAGGCGAGTTCGCCATCATCACCGGTTCGCTCACGGCGGGAAATCAGATCGAATGGCGGAAGTATGTGGAAGAGCGCCGCGCGGAAAAATATCCGAACATGAAGCTGGCTGACACACGTTCGTGCGATGACCGCAAGGACAAGGCGCAGGATGAAACGACGACGCTGTTGAGCGCGTATCCGAATTTGAAAATCATCATCAGCACGACTTCGCTCGGCGTGCCCGGTGCGGCGGAGGCCATCAAGCAGGCGGGCAAAACCGGTCAGGTCAAAAATATCGGCCTCGGTCTGCCGAATGAGAACAAGCGTTACGTGCATGACGGCGTGACGCAGAGTGTGATTCTTTGGAAGACCGAAGACCTCGGTTATCTCGCCGTGCAAGCGGCGTATGCGCTGGCCAAGGGAAATCTCAAGCCCGGCGATAAGAGTTTCAAAGCCGGCACGCTCGGCGAGTTTGAGATTCAAGACGACAGCATCATGCTGGGCAAGCCATTCATTTTTAACAAAGACAACATTGACCAGTTTGATTTCTAAAATGAAACGCTATGCCTTCAAGATGAAGTTGAAGCCCGGGAACGTGGCCGAATATAAAAAGCGTCACGACGAAATCTGGCCGGAGCTTTCAGCCGCGCTGCGCGCCGCCGGGGTTTCCGATTACTCCATCTTTCTCGACGAAGGAACGCTGACGCTGTTCGCTGTGCAGAAACTCACCGAAAAAAACACCGCTGCGGAACTACCCAGGCTTCCCATCGTCCGCAAATGGTGGGATTACATGTCGCCGCTGATGGATGTGAAGCCGGACAATTCACCAGTGGCGAAGCAACTGAAGGAAGTGTTCCACCTCGATTAGTTTCATCGCGAAGTTAAAGTTTGTTAACAGTACTACGGTGTCATAAAATCTTTTCACCATGCGAACCCCGATTTTTGCGACTCTATTGCTGCTGGCTTCCACAAGTTTCAACATCGCCATCGCCGCCCCGCGCTACGCGCCACCAACGTCGCCGCGCGTCACGTTTAACTTCAACCCCGGTTGGAAATTCATTCGCGAGGACGTGACGAACGCGGAGCAAGTCGCGTTTGACGATTCGAAGTGGAGCGACATCAGCGCGCCGCACACATACAACGAAACCGATTCTTACGCCCAGATCATCAGTCACAGCGGCGGCGACAGGCACGCATACGCAGGCATCGCGTGGTATCGCAAACATTTCAAGCTGCCGGCGAGCGCGAAGGGCGGAAAAGTTTTCCTCGAATTTGAGGGGTTGAAACAGGCGGGGCGTTTTTGGGTCAACGGAAAACTTGTCGGTCGGTTTGAAAACGGTGTCACGGCCTGTGGTCTCGACCTCACCGAGTTCGTGAATTTTGGCGACACAGAAAACGTCATCGCCGTGAAGGTGGACAACAGCAACGATTACAAAGAGGAAGCGACGGGATCGGAGTTCGAGTGGATGGGGCGCGCGTTCAATCCGAATTACGGCGGGCTGAACCACGACATCCGGCTGCATCTCACCGGCAAGGTTTATCAAACACTGCCGCTCTACGAGAATCTTAAGACCACTGGCACTTACATTTATCCGTCGAATTTTTCCATCGGCAACAAAACCTGCGACGTCATCATTGAGTCGCAGGTGCGAAATGAATCCGGCGAGCAGCAATCCATCACGCTGTCGGCGGTGGTCGTGGATGCGGACGGCGTCGTGCGCGCGAAATTTCAAAGCGAAGTGTCCGATTTGGTGAGCGGCCAAACCGAAATGTTCACCGCCAGGGGACAGCTCGCCAGCGCGCGTTTTTGGGACGTGAACGATCCATATCTTTATGACGTTTATTCGATTCTTACCGTGAATGACAAAGTTATGGACGTGCAAAAAATCAAAACGGGCTTTCGGAAAACAGAATTCAAAGGCGGCGTCGGCACGGGCGGCGTTTATCTCAACGACAAATTTGTTTATCTCACCGGTTACGCGCAGCGTTCGTCAGACGACTGGGCCGGGCTTGGCCAGGCGTATCCCGATTGGATGCACGATTTCAACGCGGAGTTGGTGCGCAGCACGCACGCGAATTACATCCGCTGGATGCACATCTCGCCGCAGCGCGTGGACGTGAGCGCGTGCGATAAATTTGGCATCGTGGAAGTTTGTCCGGCCGGCGACAAGGAAAGAGACGTTCAAGGCCGCCAATGGGAACAGCGCATGGAAGTGATGCGCGCCTCGATGATTTATTACCGGAACAATCCAAGCATCCTTTTTTGGGAGGCCGGCAACACCGTTATCACTGCGGACCACATGCGACGGATGGTGGATTTGCGAAAAGAATTTGATCCGAACGGCGGTCGCGTCATGGGCACACGCGGCGACAGTAACAACGAGGCCAACACCGCCCTGACTCCCATTGCCGAGTATTACGGCGTGATGATCGGTCAGGACCGGCGTACGGACCAACTTACCAACAGCACGGCGATGTTCCGCGCTTACAGTGCCGAGCGACGCGATCATGCACCGTTCATCGAAACGGAAGATTTTCGCGACGAAGCCGCACGGCGTTTTTGGGACGACTATTCACCGCCGCATTTCGGTTTCAAAAAAGGGCCGAACGACACTTACTCTTGGAACTCCGAGACATTCTGCCTCGCGGCAGCGGAGCGTTATCACGCCTACGCCATCAACAAAATTTCCAACACCGACCCGGCGCACTCGAAATGGGCGGGCTACGCCTCGATTTACTGGTCGGACTCGAACGCCGATGGCCGCCAGGCCAGCAGCGAAGTTTGTCGCGTGAGCGGCAAGGTGGATTCCGTCCGGTTGCCAAAGCAGGCTTACTACACTTATCGCGTGATGCAAAATGACGCGCCGGACATCCACATCATCGGCCACTGGAATTACCCGACGAACACGGTGAAAACAATTTACGTCGCGGCGAATCACTGCGACGTCGTTGAGTTGTTTGTGAACGAAAAATCCAAAGGCATCGTGAACACGCCGGCCAACGGCTACATCTTCGCGTTTACGAACGTCGCTTTTGCTTCGGGTTCGATCAAAGCCATCGGCCGGAACGCTGGAAAAGCAATTTGTGATCATGAAATCAGAACCGTCGGCGAATCAAAGAGCATCAAACTCACACCGCATGTTGGTCCGAACGGCTTGCAAGCCGACGGCGCGGACGTGGCGTTCTTCGATGTGGAAGTGGTGGACGCCAAAGGGATGCGCTGCCCAACCGACGAAGCGCGCGTGGATTTCAAACTGGACGGCCCGGCCATCTGGCGCGGCGGTTACAACAGCGGAATAATCAATTCGGTGAACAATCTCTACCTCGAAACCGAATGCGGCATCAACCGCGTCGCAATTCGTTCGACGCTGAAGCCCGGCGCAATCGCCCTCACTGCCACTCGCAGCGGCCTTGAGCCTGCGAAGGTTCAAATTGAATCCCAGCCGGTGGAAATCAAAGACGGTTTGTTGCGCTGAAGGAATGGCGCGCGGCTGTCCCAGCCGCAGCGGTTCGGTTGCTGAGAAGCCGGAAAATTTCGCACAGTCCACGCAGCGGACGGCGGCGGCGGCGACAGCCGCGCGCCAATTGCACTTCTTGAATTGCACTGGCGCGGGTTTTCTCGTAATTAAAGCGCACCCATGAAAAGAAAATCCGTTCAGTTGCTGTCGGTTTTATTTGCATCCGTTCTGCTCGCCAGTTGCACTTCCATCAAAAGGAAGTGTTCAAACTGCGGCAGCCTCGATTTGCCGTCGAAAATTTGTCCAGCGAGGTTCGACGGATTTTTTTATGAAACTGCTGCCGGCCAGACACGTATTCCAGCCGAGCGCTTCACCAAAACGCCGGGCCGCTTAAATCAATTGGAAGCCCGAATGCCTGGCGGCCGCGTGGTTAAAATTACCTTAAAGCCGGACGGGAATAATTTTTCCATCAGTCTCAAGGCAACGCCGGACGCGGACATCGTCGGGTGGGGTCTGGCCGTGGACGCGACGGCGGACGAATATTTCACCGGCTTGATGGAACGCGTTGTGGATGGGCCGCAAGCAGCTTCATGGCAAACCAATATCACCGCCGTCCTGAATCTGCGCGGGCAAAAGGTGGACATGATTCTTAAACCAACCACTTCGGTCTATGCGCCGTTTTATATTTCATCACGCGGCTATGCGATTTTTGTGAAAGGCAACTGGCCGGGTTATTTTGATTTTGCCGCAAGTGATACCAGCCGCGTGAAGATTGAATTTGAAGGCTCGTCCTTCGAGGCAAAAATTTACACGTCCGAACATCCCGCCGAACTGGTCGCCGCCCATGCGCTGGATGCCGGCCCGCCGATTCTGCCGCCGAAATGGATGTTCACGCCGTGGCGCTGGCGCGACGAGCACACCCAACGCACGAATTATTACGATGGCACACGGGTCACCGGGCCGTTCAATTCAGAAGTCATGGAGGACGTGCTGTTGATGAAGGCTTACGGAATTCCGTGCGGCGTTTACTGGATTGATCGTCCGTGGGGTCCGGGCCGTCTGGGTTACGATGATTTTAAAATTGATTCGAAGCGCCTGCCGAATTTCGCCGAGTCGGTGAAATGGATAAACGAACAAAACATCCAGATGATACTCTGGATCGGGCCATTCTTTCAGGGGGAAATGGAAACCAACGCGCTCGCCAAAGGCTGGACACTTGCCACCGCCGGGCAAAAGCCGACCAGGAACAATTATCCCATGGCCGACTTCACGAATCCCGACGCAAAAAAATACTGGCAGGACGGTGTGGCCAAACTGCTCAAACTCGGCGTGGCCGGGTTCAAGCTGGATCGTTCGGAAGAACAAATCCCCGAAAGCGGGCCGTACAAGGTTTTTGACGGGCGCAGCATTCGTGAAAATCGTAACGCCTATCCGCCGATGTATTTGAAGGCGGCTTACGACGTGGCAAAGGAATTTCGCGGCGACGATTTCGTCTGCATGCCGCGCGCAGCTTACACCGGCAGCGCGGCCTATGGAGTTTTCTGGGGCGGCGACGTCGGCGGCACGCAGGAAGGTTTGCGCGCTTCCATCATCGCCGTGCAACGCTCGGCGGTAATGGGCTATCCGAATTGGGGTTCAGACACGGGCGGCTACAATCAACAATCAATGGACACGGATGTCTGCGGACGCTGGCTGGCGTTCAGTTGCTTTACGCCCATCATGGAAGTCGGCCCGACGAAAAACGTCGCGTTCTGGAATTTTCATAAGCCGCCCAGCTACGACGCGGCGTTAATCGCCATGTGGCGGCTTTACGCGCGGTTGCACGAGCGCCTGGCTGACTACAGTTTCGCGCAGGCCAAAATCGCGCACGAAACGGGAATGCCCATCGTGCGCCCGCTGTTTCTCGCTGAACCAAAATCGCCGCAAGCGTGGGCGAACTGGTGGACGTATCTTTACGGGCCGGACATTTTGGTTTCGCCCATCTGGAAAAAAAATCAGCGCACGCAGGAAGTTTGTCTGCCGTCGGGGGAAAAATGGCGCGATGCCTGGAATCCCGAAAAAACCTACAACGGGGGCCAGACCATCACTGTCATTGCCGCGCTTCATCAAATCCCGATTTTCGTGCGCGTCGGCTCAAACATCGAACTCGGCGATTTGAACAAGGAATGGAGTGAATCCGTCACCGCCGCGAACACGCGACCCGATTTGAAAGTGCTCGACGCCGAAGTGCGCGAGTGGTTCAAGCAAAACAAATAAGGCAATTCATGAAAAAGTTATTTTGTGTTTTGTTGCCGTTGTCCATTTTTTTAGTTCGCTTTTCGCGCAAAGCGGGCCACGCACCACACCCGAAATTGTCGCGCAGGCCGCCGCTGCCGGCGTGAAAATTCCTGCGGGGCCGTTCGCGCCGACGTGGGATTCGCTCAAAACAAATTACTCCGTGCCCGGTTGGTTTCGCGACGCCAAGTTTGGCATCTTCATGCACTGGGGACTTTACGCCGTGCCCGCCCATGCCAGTGAGTGGTATGAGAAGCATATGTATGGCAACCCGCCGGTCACGCAGTGGCACACGGAGAAATTCGGCCCGCCGGACAAGTTTGGCTACAAAGATTTCATCCCGATGTTCGCTTGCGAGAAGTTCGACCCGGACGCCTGGGCCGCGTTGTTCAAAAAAGCCGGCGCGAAAATAATCATCCCCACGGCCGAGCATCACGACGGCTTTGCGCTCTGGGACAGCACGGTGAACAAATATAACGCGAAACAACTGGGGCCGCACCGCGACCTGATTGGCGACCTGGGCAAGGCCGTGCGCAAAAAGGGGCTCAAATTCGGCGTTTCCAACCACGGCATTGAACATTTTACTTTCATCCAGCCGACAAAAGATTTGGCGACCGACCTTTACGACCCGGCCTGGGCTGGTTTTTACAGCGTGGCCGACCGCAGTGACGACGCGTGTGAAAAATTTCTTGAAAGTTGGGTCGCGCAAAACATCGAATTGATTGACAAGTATCAGCCGGACATTTTGTGGTTCGACAACGGCGTGAACGGTCGCTTTTTCGACCCGATCAAACTCAAAGTCGCGGCCTACTATTACAATTGCGCCGCGAAG
>OCZT010008271.1_pt1 | contig 10142 bp, 11 predicted proteins | sample 1539031 | NCBI WGS metagenome assembly OCZT01 (sample SAMEA3539308, study PRJEB22396) | soil metagenome | biome: tundra; feature: field; material: soil | place: USA | collected 2010-05 | depth 0.15 m
CACCCGCGCTTCACCCGCATCTTGAGCGCCGAAATCCCGGCGCCGGTGATCGAAGCGATCTCGTCATAGTCCAGGTCGTCTGCATACCGCAGGACGACCGCTTCGCGCTGCTCGCTGGGCAGCTGGGCGAGGGCGACGGCGAGCTCGTCGCGCATCGCCAGCCGATCACACGACTCGAACGGTGGATCGGCTTCACGCGCCCACGCCGCCGCGGTCTCCTCGCGGCGCCGGTCGCGCACCAGGCGCGTGCGGCACCGGTTCACCAAGATGCGCAGGATCCACGCGCCGAACCGTTCGCGCTCCTGGTACGTCGCAAGCGAACGATACGCGCGCACGAACGCATCCTGCACCGCTTCCTCCGCCTCCGACTCGCAGCCTAGCAGGTGGAATGCATAGCGGCCCATGCGGCCGTGGTGCCGGTCGACGAGAAGCGCGAATGCCTCGACGTCACCGGCCAGAACCCGCTTGACCACGACTGAATCGGAAGATTGATCCACGACTGTATAACCCCGGATTGCTCGTGGCGGTCACAACTGGAAAGGCGGGTAATCGGTGTTTGGTCATTGGTCGTTGGTAGTTGGCCTTCCACCAATGACCAAATACCAATGACCGATTACTCGCGTTTAAGGAGCTATACTATAGACATGTCTCTCCCTCGAATCCACGCCACCACCATCCTCGCCGTCCGCAAGGACGGACGTGTCGCCATCGGCGGCGACGGCCAAGTCACCGTCGGCGACACGGTAATGAAAGCCAACGCCGTGAAGGTCCGCACACTCAAGGGCGGCAAGGTCCTCGCCGGCTTCGCGGGCACGGCCGCCGACGCGTTCACCCTTTTCGAGAAATTCGAGGAGAAGCTCGAGCGCCATCCCGACAACCTCCAGCGCGCGGCGGTCGAGCTGGCCAAGGACTGGCGGTCGGATCGCGTGCTCCGCCGCCTCGAGGCGCTGCTGATCGTCATCGACCGCACCGCCGGGTTCGTCCTCAGCGGCACCGGCGAGATCATCGAGCCCGATGACGGCGTCTTCGCGATCGGCTCGGGCGGCCCCTACGCCCTGGCCGCGGCGCGGGCCCTGCTGAAGGAAACGAAACTCACAGCGCCAGAGATCGTTCGCAAAGGACTCGAGATCGCGGGCGAGATCTGCATCTTCACGAACGCGAACATCACGGTGATCGAACCCGCGAGTTTATAAGACGAGTGAATGGTTAACGACTCACGGTTGGTTGGTTCTTCGTGAACGAATTGGTTCACCAACAACCAACCAACACTTAGTGGTTAACAGTCCACCGTAGTCCGCGGTTTCAGTTCACAGCTTGACCTTGAACCGCCCAATGTCCCCGTCCTTGCGCGTGTACCCCGCGGGCACCTTCAATTCCGCCTCGTCCACCCGCGCCGCGCCGTAGTGCGTCACCTCGATCACCGTCCGCGAACTCCGCCCGTTGTCCTCGCGTTCCGTGATCACCGTCCGCAGCGGCGTTCCCCGCAACAGTGAATGCCGCACGCTGTCCGCCTTGGCCGAGAACTCGCGGTCCGTGGACGGCAACACCGCAATGGCCGACTCCAGCACCTCCGTCAGCGGGTTCCGCGCCAGCTTCAATGCCGGATCGAAGAAGTACTCGGTCTCGACGGTCTGGCGGACGGGGGTCGTGAAGCCCATCGCTCCGACCTCCATCGTCCAGCTCTCGAACAGCTTGACGTGTTGCGTCGCATGTCCGGCGATCGCGTCGCCGGCACCGAGCTTCTGCGACTCGATGTTCGCGTCGCGCAGCTTCATGGTGAGCACGTTTCCCGCCGCGCGCAGCCCCAGCGACGCGATGTGCGCGAAATCATCGGCGGTGAAGATCGTATAGGTCCGCTCGCGCGGCTTCACCACCGTCACCACCTGCCCGTCACCCGAGACGAGCAGGTACTGGCCGTCGCCTCCGCGGTCCTGCACGTCGATTCGCGCGCGGGCTCCGTTCACGCGCACCGTGCCGGTGATCCCATCCGAATGGTGATCCCCCGAGGTCCGGAATTCGTAGCTGTAGCTCGAAAGTTGCTGCGCGCCAAGCGTGGCGGCCCCGAGCGCGATCACCGACAGGAGCGAAAGCGAGCGTCGCATGGCACGGTCCTTTCATAGGTTCAGACGGCAGACGGCAGACGGCAGGCGGCAGACGGCAGCCGGCAGGCGGCAGACGGCAGCCCAGCGGTCCCGCTCAGGTTAGTACGGCGGGAAACCTCCCGGGGTTTCCGCCGGCGTTAGCTTTCGCCCATGCCGTCCAACCGCACCGAACAGGCGCTCGCCCGCCTTGCGGACCTCACGCCGCGCAAGATCGTCGCCGAGCTCGACCGCTATATCGTCGGCCAGGACGAGGCCAAGAAGGCCATCGCCATCGCTCTGCGGAACCGCTGGCGCCGCCAGCGCACGCCCGAGGCGATCCGCGAGGAGATCGCGCCCAACAACATCATCCTCATCGGCCCCACGGGGGTCGGCAAGACCGAGATCGCGCGCCGCCTCGCCAAGCTCGCGGGCGCGCCGTTCATCAAGGTGGAGGCCTCGAAGTTCACGGAAGTCGGCTACGTGGGCCGCGACGTGGAGTCCATGGTGCGCGACCTGGTCGAGAGCGCGATCGACATGGTGCGCCACGAGCGCGAGTCGGACGTCGACGACCTTGCGAATGATCGCGTGGACGAGCGGATCCTCGATCTCCTGCTTCCGCCGCCCACCGAGGCGCAGATCGCGCAGTCCGGCGACACGGAGCGCGTCTTCGTCGCGTCGAGCCAGGGTGCGGTCACGGAGGACGCCGTGGCGGCGCGCGAGCGTCACAAGCGCACGCGCGACAAGCTGAAGCAGCTGATGGTGGACGGCCAGCTCGAGGCGCGCGAGGTGGAGATCGAGGTCACGCAGCAGTCGCCGCAGCTCATCGATCTCATGGGCCAGCAGGGCGCCGGCGAGGGGATGGGAAACCTCGGAGAGATGCTCTCCGAGCTCATGCCCAAGAAGAAGAAGAAGCGCACCGTCACGGTCGCCGACGCGCGCCGCATCCTGCTCGACGAGGAGTTCGACAAGCTGATCAACTTCGACGACGTCGTCACCGATGCGCTCGAGCGCGTGGAGAAGCTCGGCATCGTCTTCCTCGACGAGATCGACAAGATCGCCGGCGCGCGCGGCGAAGCCGGCGGCCCGGACGTCTCGCGCGAGGGCGTCCAGCGCGACCTCCTGCCGATCGTCGAGGGGAGCAACGTGCAGACGAAATACGGGATGGTGAAGACCGATCATGTGCTCTTCGTGGCGGCCGGCGCTTTTCACGTGAGCAAGCCGAGCGACCTGATCCCGGAATTGCAGGGGAGGTTCCCGATCCGCGTCGAACTCAAGCCGCTGACCGAGGCCGATTTCGTCAGGATCATGACCGAGCCCGAGAACGCGCTGACCAAGCAGTACGCCGCGCTGATCGCCGCCGAGGGCGTCGAGCTGCACATGACCGCCGATGCCATCGCCGAGGTTGCGCGCACGGCCGCGCAGGTGAACTCGCGCATGGAGAACATCGGCGCCCGCCGCCTCCACACCGTGATGAGTACGCTACTGGAGGACGTCATGTACGAACTCCCCGACCGCGGCACCGCGCCGGTGCATATCGATGCCAAGGTCGTTCGCGATCGCCTGAAGGCCATTGCCGAAGACGAGGATCTGCGGAAGTACATCCTTTAGACCGAAGACCGAAGACCGAAGACCGAAGATGGAAGATGGAAGATGGAAGATGGAGTTCCGCACTCCTCCTCCGCAGTCCGCATCGGGTCGAAATTCCGCATCCCGCATCGCCCCACTAGATTTCCTCAATGAGCCAGTCCCACCCCCACCGCGACTTCATCACCATCTCCGATTTCACCCGGGATGAGCTGATCGGGCTCTTTGCCCTCGCCGATCGCATGCACCGCGGCGTGCACGTGGGCAAGCCGCTCAAGGGCAAGACCATCGCGATGCTCTTCCTCAAGTCGAGCACGCGCACGCGAGTCTCGTTCGAGGTGGGCACGTACCAGTTGGGCGGCCACGCGCTCTTCCTGAGCGATCGCGACGTCCAGCTTGGGCGCGGCGAGCCCATCGCCGACACGGCGCGCGTGCTCTCGCGCATGGTGGACGGCATCATGATCCGCACCTACGCGCACGGCGACGTCGAGGAGCTGGCCCGCCACGCCACTATTCCCGTGGTCAACGGTCTGACCGACCTGCATCACCCCTGCCAGGTGCTCGCCGACCTCCTCACCGTGCGCCAGCGTTTTGGGACGTACGAGGGGAAGAAGGTCGCGTGGATCGGCGACGGGAACAACATGGCGAACTCCTGGCTCGACGCCGCGTACCGGCTCGGCTTCGATCTCGCGCTCGCCTGCCCGGAAGGCTACGACCCCGACGCCGGGCTGCTGGCGCGCGCACAGCAACACGCCAAGGTCACGCTGCACCGCGATCCGCGCGAAGCGGTCGCCGGCGCGCACGTCGTGAACACGGATGTGTGGGCGTCGATGGGCCAGGAGGACGAGCAGAAGATCCGCGAAAAGGCTTTTGCCGGCTTTATGGTCGACGCCAAGCTCATGAGCGGCGCCGCGCCCGATGCAATCTTCCTGCACTGCCTCCCCGCGCACCGCGGAGAGGAAGTCGCCGCCGAGGTGATCGACGGCCCGCAGAGCGTCGTATGGGACCAGGCCGAGAACCGGCTCCATGTGCAGAAGGCGATTCTCGCCGTCGTCGTCGGCGGCGAGCGGCTCGGCTGATGCGGCACGACCTCGACTGTCCGCCCGTCGCCGGCGCCATCGACAACTTCGTTCGCGCATTGTAAATCTCACGTTCCATGAAAGACTCCTGTCCGCAGTGCGGCGCCGTGTTCGCCGATCCCGCGCGGAGCTGCGAGGAGCGGTTCGACCAGCTCCTCGCGCTCGATCACTCGCTCGCGCAGCCATGGGGCAGCCGCCACGGCCTCGCGTTCTCGACGTTCGCCATGCAGCACCCGAAGGGCCGCAACGCCGAACAGCTCGCCGCGTGCTGGGTGATGCTCTACCGCGTGTGGCTCAAGGGCGACAACCGCGCCAAGCTCGCGGCGGCCATGCGCTCGCGACAGAACACGCCTCCCGGCGAGTGGGACGTTCCGCCGCTGCCGGCCATGCCGGCCGCAGGGACTCGCTTCGCGGTGACCATCGCCGATCTTGGGGAGTTCGACGCGGACGAGTACCCGAGGCAGCTCGAGGCATGGGGCAGGGCGACGCTCTCGGCCTGGATGTCCGCGCCATAGCGCGGCAGGAGCGGACGTCCGCGTGGACTACGCGGACGTCCGCGCGGCCCGCCGTGTCATGGTTTCCTGCTCCAGCCGCCCGCACATCAGCTCGCACAGCCTGAGGACGTCGGTGTCGGCCAGGCGGTAGTACGCGAACAGCCCCCGCTTGTGCCGGGCGACAAATCCCATCGCGAGCAACTGCTGCAGGTGCCTCGAGAGGTTCGCCTGCGCGATGCCCGTGCGTCGCACGAGTTCGCTCACCGTCCGCTCGCCATCGGCCAGCGCGTGCAGAATCCGGAGCCGCGCCGGCTCGCCGAACGCCTTGAACCGGGCCGCGACGAGCTCGAACAGTGCGGGTGTCATGCGGGACTGGCGCATCGGTGACGCTCCGGGGGTGGGACAGGTCGTGCGGCGCATGCCACTTGCTATATGAGTATATCAGGATATACTTGTATATGCAATGGCGTACGTCTGTACCCTTTTCAGCTGGAGTCCCGCATGTCCATCAATGAAGGAGCCGCCGATCGCACGTTCCGCGTCGTGCTCGGCGTTGCCGTGCTCTCGCTCGCGTTCGTCGGGCCGCACACGCCGTGGGGGTACCTCGGCGTGGTGCCGCTCCTGACCGGCGCGGTCGGGTTGTGCCCGCTCTACACCCTGTTCGGATTCTCCACGTGCCCCGCAAAGACCAAGTAGCCGCGGGTGCCGCACCTGGCAAGCGCTCCTTTCGCGGCCGCCCCGTCGACGTCGTGATCGACGTGCGGTCGAAGCTCGAGTATTGGCTCGGCCACCTCGATGGCGCGACCTGCATGCCGGTAGACAGCATCGTGCAGCGGCTCGGTGAGAACTCGAATATCGGTCCCGGCACCCGGATCATGGTGTATTGCGCGAGCGGCGCCCGCTCCGCCGCGGCCGCGACGCAGTTGCGCGCGCGCGGCTTCCGGAACGTCACCGATGCGGGAGCCATGTCGGCCGCCGCACAGGAGTACGGATCGTAACGGCGGACATCCGCCCATCTACTCGCACTGAGATCGCATCAATGGAAATGATCATCGACTTCCAGGGCGGATCGCGCGTCGACGCGCACTTCGGACCATTCACCGTCGCGACCGACCAGCTGCCGGAACCGAGCGCGCCGTCGCCGTTCGCGCTCTTCCTCGCGTCGATCGGCACGTGCGCGGGCTATTACGTGCAGGAGTTCTGCCGGAAGCGCGGCATATCGATGGACGGGCTGCGCATCATCCAGCGCACCCACGCCGGCGAACACGGGATGGTCGAGCGCATCGAGCTCGAGATCGAGCTGCCTGCGGACTTCCCCGAGAAGTATCGCGACTCGGTGATTCGCGCCGCGGAGTCGTGCACGGTGAAGAAGCACCTGCAGCGGCCTCCGTCGATCGAGATCACCACGAGCGCCGCGGAGTGCGCTAGCGCGACGTAACGACCGGCGCGCTCGAATCGGCGCAAGCGGTTCGCGTAGGAGTACGGGAAATCCCTGACATCGCGAACAACGCTTTCTCTGCGCACCACGTCTAACAACGCGAGGGCCACGCATCGCCGCGTCTCTCAGGTTTCCTTCTGACCGATACGGACGATGTCGCGGACGGCAAGAGAAAAGCAGAAGCGCAAACGAGCGTCGCGTTCTTCCGCGGCGCCCACAATGGCGCCCACAATGGCGCCCACAATGGCGCCCACGATCGCGCCCGCGCTTCCCGCCGTCCGGCGCTGGATCGTGCTGGCCCTGGCGCTGGCGACCACGCTCGCCTACCTCCCGGCGCTTCGCGCGCCGTTCGTGATGGACGACGACTCCACCGTCGCGATGAGCGCGTCGGCCCTGAGCGCGATACCGGCGGGATCTCCGGTGGCCGGCCGCCCCGTGGTCCGTGCGACGCTCGCCGCCAACTACAGGCTCAACGCAATCCTCGGTGTCAACCAGCGCCGCGATCCCGACGGTCCCAACGAGGCCATCGGGTACCGGCTCGTCAACATCCTGTTTCACCTCTGCACCGGTGCGCTGCTCTTCGGCCTGCTTCGCCGCGCCGTGCGGGAACGGACGATTGCCGAAGACTGGCGCGTCATCGCGGACCCGCTCGCCGCGACGGTCTGCGCACTCTGGCTGCTGCACCCGATCCAGACCGAAGCCATCAACTACGTGGTCCAGCGTACGGAAATCCTCGCGTCGTTCTTCTACGTGGCCACGCTGTACGGCTCGCGGCGAGCGTGGGACGCGACGACCGGCGGCGGCCGAATCCGCTGGTACGCCACCGCGATCGTCGCCTGCCTTCTCGGAATCGGCAGCAAGGAGATCGTCATCACCGCACCGCTCGCGGTCATCCTCTACGACCGCGCCTTCCGGCTCGATTCGTGGAGGGCCGTCCGCGCTCCGGGAAACGGGCGCGGCTGGTTCTACCTCGTACTCGCGGGATCGTGCGCGATGGCCTTCACGCTCGTCGCCGCCGGTGCGCGCGGCGGGACCGCGGGGTTCGGCGGAGGCATGATCTGGTACGGCTACTTCTACAGCCAGTGCTGGGCGATTGCGCACTACCTGCGCCTGGTCATCTGGCCGAACGCGCTGACGATCGACTATGGCGAGCGGCTCGTCACCGGCGCGCGGGGAATCCCGGGCGCGGTCTTCCTCGTGCTCCTCGCCGTCGCCACACTGCTGGCATGGCGCCGGATTCCGAGGTTCGGCTGGTTCGCGTTTCTCGGCACGGAGTTCTTCCTTCTTCTCGCGCCCTCCTCGAGCTTCGTGCCCGTTCGGACTGAGGTCGCCGCGGAGCGCCGAATCTACCTCGCCCTCGCCACGGTGCTCGTGGTCGCGGTCGTCGGCGCCGAGTGGCTGCGGCGCCGGTATCGCGAGACCCTGTCACCGGCGCGACTGCAAATTGCCGGCGGCGTCGTCGCGCTCGTGCTCGCCGTGAGCACTGCGGCGCGCAGCTACACGTACGCGAGCTCCGAACGCCTGTGGCGCGATGCGGCCGCCAAGGCGCCCGAGAATCCACGCGCCTTGTCGAATTTCGGCTACGCGCTCACGCTTCAGCGCCCGGCGAAGCTCGCCGAGGCCGAGACCGTCTTGAGGCGTGCGATTTCACTGGATACGACGTGCCGGTTCGGCTGTTCGCAGCTCGCATCCATGATCGCGGCGCAAGGCCGCTACGCGGAGGCCGCCGCACTGCTCGAGCGCACTCTCAGGAACAACCCCGCCGACGCTCGTGCGGAAGGTCGCCTCGCGCTCGTGCGAATGCAGATGGGCGCGTTCGACAAGGCCATCGAGCACCTCGAGCACGTCGCGACGACGCAGCCGACCGAGCATGTCTTCGTGATCCTCGGCGTCGCCGACCTCGCGGTGCAGCGCCGGCAGGATGCACTGGCCGCGTTTCAGTCAGCCGCGCTGCTGAATCCCGGCAACCCGGAGATCCAGCGGCTGGGCAGCTCGCTCTTCAACGCCGGTCGCAACCAGGACGCCCTCTCGTTCCTCAAGGGGTTGGCCATCGACCTCGCGCAGGGGATGCAATAGCGCGTCGTCCGGCGTCACGGCTTCCCCTGCGCCAGCGCGATCGCGCGCGCCAGCTGCGCGTCCACGTTCCTCACGATCTGGGCGGACGTGTTCAGCACGGGCACGTCGGGAGCAAGCCCGATGTCCTCGAATGTCCTCCCATCGAGCGTGTACTCTATCGACTCCGGGAACTGATAGGTCCAGCCGTTCTGCAACTCGCGCGAGAACGGACTCCCCGTTTCTCCTGCGGTCGTGTCGCCCACGACCGTCGTGTGGCCGAGCGCGTGCATCGAGAGCACGAACAGCTCCGCCGCGCTGATCGTATTGCGGCTGGTGAGCAAGTAGACGTTGCCGGTGAACCGGCGTGATCCAGCCGGTACCACCTGCTGAGCGATCGGACCGGTGAAGTCGGTGTGCGCCGGTCCGTTCCGATACCGGACGTATGCGACGGTGGTCGTTTGCGCCGCGAACCGTCCGGCGACGGCCGTCGCGTTCTCCAGGAACCCGCCGTCGTTGTTGCGCACGTCGATGATGATCGAACTCGCGCCGCCGAGCACGGTGAGCGCCGAGTCGAGCGCCGGCAACCCGAGCGTGCCGTCGAACGTCGAGATGTAGATGTAGCCGACGGAAGCGCCGGCCAACCCGAACGACACGCCGCTGGCGAAGTCCGTTTGGAACCCGATGTACGCTGAGGTGGCAGTAGGCACGTACCCGATGCCGCGCAGCGAGGTGCCCACCCGGGTTCCCCTGAACACCACGTGATCGTCGTGAAGCCGGCTCAGCATGTTGGCGATGACGACGGCAACCTGTTCCTCGGTCTGTACCGCGCGGGCGAGCGGCCGGTAGACTGCGCCGAGTGAATCCCAGTTGGCCTGCTTGACGACGAAGAGCGAATAGTGCTGGTCGAAGTCGCTCCACACCTCGTCGAAGAGCGCCGCCGGGCTGGCCGGCAGGTCCGGCCCTACGATCGCACCGCAGGCGGCGCAGAGCGCGAGCACCGCGGGTAGCGCTCCGCGCAGCTTCACGGCCGCACTCCGAAGCGCCGGACCACCGCTATCGTGAGCGACTGCGAAGCGCGGCGCACCACCTGCAGTTCGTTCAGCTCGACGAGTTCGAGCCGGTACGACGCCTCGATTCCATACCGGTCCCCGGGCCTGAACGAATACGAGAGTTCGCCGTCGGCCTCGTGGAACCTGGAGAACGGCGCGAAGTGCACCTTCATGAGCTGCGTCGCAAACCGGACGTCGGCGTATGGATGGTCCACCCACGCGAGCAGAGGCACCGCGAGCGACGCCGAGACTTCCCCGTCACCAAAGCGGCGCGTCCAGCGCGCGGAGGGTCCGAGCGTGACGACTCCCAGGTCGAAACTCTGTTGCGAGATATCCTGGCCGGCGTACAGGTGGCGTGCGAG
>OCZT010008272.1_pt1 | contig 10135 bp, 9 predicted proteins | sample 1539031 | NCBI WGS metagenome assembly OCZT01 (sample SAMEA3539308, study PRJEB22396) | soil metagenome | biome: tundra; feature: field; material: soil | place: USA | collected 2010-05 | depth 0.15 m
CGACATCGGCCTCGGTCGCCTCGGCGCTGTGGTAGATCGCAAACGGGGGACCGGCGAACCGAGTTCCCTGCCCGCCGGCCACTCCGAATACTTCCATGAGGGCTTTCTGGATGAATGACCCAATGTCGGCCCAGGCGGCGCGTCCCCTCACAGAGGCCGCTGGTTGTGGCTGGGTTTCGCGGAGATGGACTTCGTAGGTCAGGAGCGGCTCCTCACGCAACATCGCTTCGAGGAGCGTGATTGCATATCTCTGCCTGTCCGCCTGTTCGACGAGGCGGCTCCGATGCGCATCGAGCAAGAGCTTCGTCCGCTCCGCGTCGCCTGCAAGGACGGCGCGGATCTCGGGCAGGGGGCATTTCCAGGAACCGCAGCGTCCGGATCCGTTCCGCGTCGATGGCTTGGGCCATCGAGTAGTAGCGATAACCGGTGTCCGGGTCTACGGCTGCCGGCGGCAACAGCCCGAGTTCGTCGTAGTGGCGTAGAGCCGGTATGGAGAGCCGGCACATCTCCGAGAATCGACCTATCGGCAGCAGATTACGCATCGCCTCCCCGCTTCGTGACGCGTCAAGCCTCAACCCTCAGGGGGCACGAGAGTCAAGCCTCCGATCTCCACGAGAATCCTAGCCGCGGAGTTGCGGACCCGCTACGGTGCCAGGCTTGGCGTCTGGGTGGGCGCCGCGTTCAGCTGGGCCGGAGTGCCCGGGGTCTGGCGCAGAATCAGCGGCAGGTCGACCGGCCGGTGCTGAGAAGTGATCGTGATCTTGTAGCTACCCAATGGCCACGGCCACGGCAACTGGCGCCAGGCGACGGCGGCGGAGCGATCGGCCGTCACCGGTGACGTGATCGCAGGCGGTACCCAGAACTCGCCGGAGCGGGGGGAGCCCTGGGTGGACTGACCAGCCGACGTCAGCACCGAGTCCGCGCGAAGCGGCGAAAGCTCTGTATACGGCTGGAATCCGCCGGACGTCAGGTAAGGCGGTTCATAACCCGAGCCCAGGTACTCGACAGTGATGTCGGTCACGCGCACGTCCTCCGGCCACGTGACTGCCAGCGCGAATACTCCGGCGTCGGGGCTGACGTCGAGGACAGTGGCAGGAGCGGCGGTAGGCACCGGCGTCCAGACGACTGATGGCACCTGAACGGTCGGTCGCGGAGTCGAGAGTGTGACCTCGGCCATCGTCGCGGTGGATATCCCCCAGCCGACGTGCCCATCGGTCATCCCGAGGAAGCTCCAATCGACGCCGGCCCATCCGCGCGAGAGTTCCACCAGATAGGGGGGCAGAGGCGGTTCCTGGGACCCTTGAACGTCGAGCAGAGGAGCGTTGCTGATCGAAACCGCAACCGAAGCCGAACGCGATGGCGATGGAGCCGGTGTGACCGCTCCCCACGGCTTGACGAGTGCGGCGAGGATGAAGACGGCGCCGACTGCCAACGCGCCCAGTTCGGGTCTGATGACGTGGCGTCTGCCGACTCTCTCGAGAGGCTCGCCTTCCTGCTCGGTCAGGTCAGCCGACTCGTCGAGCGGACCCGCCCGATCGAGCTGACGCCCTGGTTTCGGCGCCGCCTGGGCAACGCGGGTCGTACCTCGGATCCGTTCGACCCGAGTCGTAGCCGCATCTTCCATCCACATGTTCTCGTCGTCGCCGCTGAACCCAAGGTCGTTGCGCATCAGGTGCTCCGAGTTTGGCTGCCCCGCTCAAGCGCGGGCCTTCGGCCCATCGACAAGCTCGCGGACCTTCCGGGCCAGGGCGTCGGGCGTGAAGGGCTTCGCCAGGAAATCGTCCACGCCTTTGAGGGCACCCTTGGCGCCCACGAGTTCTTCGGTGTAGCCGGACAAGAACAGGGTTCGCAATCCGGGTCGTAGCTCTCGCACGCGACGCGCCAGCTCCGGACCATTGAGCGATGGCATGACGACGTCCGAAACGAGCAGGTGGATGGGCTCCGGGTGACCTTCGGCTATGGCGAGTGCTTCGATCGGATCGGCGGCTACGAGCAGCTCGTAACCGCGGCGCTCGAGGATCAGCCTGGACAGCTCCCGGACGCTTGGATCGTCCTCGACGAGGAGGATTGTTTCGGTTCCTCCCGAAGCCGGAGGCAACACCGCAGCCGGGGCGGTCAGCTCCTCTTCGACCAACGGGAAGTAGGCCTTGAAGGTCGTGCCTTCCCCAGGTTCCGAGTACAGCCAGATGTGTCCTCCGCTCTGGCGGACGATGCCGTACGTGGTCGCCAGCCCCAGCCCGGTGCCCTTGCCGCGCTCTTTGGTCGTGAAGAACGGCTCGAAGATGCGAGCCCGGGTCTCCCGGTCCATGCCCACTCCGGTGTCGCTCACGGCGATCATCACGTAGCGGCCAGGTGAAACCGCGAAGTGCTCCAAGACGTACGCCCCATCGAAAGCCGCCTGCCCGGTCTCGATCTTGAGGTGGCCACCGTTTGGCATCGCATCGCGGGAGTTGAGGACCAGGTTGAGGATGATCTGCTCGATCTGGACGGGGTCGGCCCGCAGTCGTGCCGGCGAGGCCCGGAGGGTGAACTGCAAGTCGATGTCCTCGCCGATCAGCCGGCGAAGCATGGGCTCCATTCCACCCACGATCTCGTCGGGGTCGAGCACGGTTGGCTCGAGCATCTGCCGACGAGAGAACGCGAGCAGCTGTTGGGTTAGTGCGGCTGCTTGGTCCGCGGCTCGCCTGATCGCCTCGGCGCTCTCGTACTGGGTGCTGTCCTCGGGCAGATCCAGCAGGAGAAGCTGGGCGAAACCGGAGACGGCCGTCAGCATGTTGTTGAAGTCGTGGGCAATTCCACCTGCCAGCCGCCCGATGCTCTCCATCTTCTGGGCCTGGAGCAGGGTCTCCTCCATGTGCCGCCGGGCCGTGACATCGGCCATCTGCTCGATCACGCCAACCGTACGCCCGTCCTGGTCGCATTGCGGCGCCGCGAACAACTCGACCTGGATCAGGTGGCCGTCCTTGCGCCTGCGACGCAGGTGCATGCCACTGATCACCTGCCCGCGGGCAACGTCACGGAGTATCCCGCGGACCTCCGCCATCTCAGTTTCCGGGACGTGGGGCAGGCTCTGGCCCAGCGCTTCCTCCTCAGTCCAACCAAACATGTAGGCGGCTGCCGGGTTCCACAGTCGAACGGTGCCTTCCAGGTCCAGGACGATGGTGGCGAGGGGCGAAGAAGCGATGAGCGCTTCCAGGTTGGTGGTCGTGCTGCGGAGATCGGCCTCCATCTCCTTGCGCGCGGTGATGTCGGCAATGTTGGCGACCACGTAGTGCCGGCCGTCCGACTCGAACGAAGAAAGGCCGATCTCGACGGCCACGAGCCGGCCGTCCTTCCGTCGAGCACGGAGGTCCCGGCCCTGGCCCATCGAGCGAGTCTGCGGGTCGGCCAGGTACGACACTCGGTCGTCCTCGTGGCTCCCGCGGAGCTCGTCGGGGACGAGATCGTCGACCCGCATAGCGGTCAGCTCGTTCTCGGTATAGCCCAGAAGCTCGCCGGCCCTCGAGTTCGAATAGACGATTCTGCCGCTCGGATCGACGAGCAGGACGGCGTTCGGATGGCTCGCGAGGATGCAGCGCAGCAGGTCGGCCGGGGACGACGAAGTCTCACCCAGGTCGAGATTGGGCGGGTCGGCTCTCCCGTTGGACGGGAGGGCGGGGGCGCGTGAAGACGCCGGACCGAAAGGCATGTCGGACATCCAGGCTCCTTGGAACGCGGCCTGACCTGAAGGAATAGTACTCCCGGAGCAGTGCCGACGGCCAAATCGGCGGGCGGGAGATGCGGCTTTTGCATCCAACCAGGGCGGGTCAACGGTGGCTCACGGCCATTCATGGCGTGGCGCGTCTAGTGGGACATCGGGTTGCTTCAGCGGCCGTTCAGGCCGCGCGCCCTAGGATTCGCTCCAATCTCAAGGAGCGCGAGTGACGGCGCGCTCTCCGACGCAAACGGCTCGGGACCCCCTCCCCGGGCCGTTTGCCACGTTCTGGGCAGGGAAGCCGGCGGTCGGGGCTTCAGGGCTGCTGGTCCTTCGGCCGCCCGGCGCCGATGGATCCGTGCTCGGGCCTGCCGTTCGACTGCGGCACGCTGGCCAGCTCGAGCTCGAGCATCGCGGCCAGTTCGCGTGCGTTGGTCGAGCCGTAGTTCGCGTAGCAGTTGTTCATCAGGATGTGCACTTCTCGAGCTTCCTCGGCTGCCTCGCGGATCCGTGGCAGCCATTCGGCAAGCTCCTCCTCGCTGTAGAGATAGCGGAAGCGCTCCACGACCGGGATCGACTGCGCCTCCCACGTCTCCACTCGTCGGCCGTGGAAGCGAACGAGTGCCAGGTCCGGGGAGGTGACGGCGACGATCGGCGGGACGCTGCCTCGCAAGCCCTGCGGTCCGTCCACCATGACGAACGGGATCTCGTTGTCCGCCAGGAAACGCAACGTGCGCTCGCGATTCTTGGAGTTGAACCAGGTCTCGCTGCGCAACTCCACGGCCGACCGGACCTCTCCCAAACGCTCGCGCGCCTCCAGAATCTCGTCGCGGCTCTCGCCCGTCGGGAAGAACCAACGCGGGTATTGGAGCAGCACCGAACCCAGCTGGCCACTCGCTCTGAGCGGCCCCAAACCCGCCAGGAACATGTCCCAGACGGCGTCGCGCAACTCAGCGGGCAGGTCGCGCGCATAGATCCGAGTTTTCGAGGCGAGTGGCTCCGGAAGGGCGCTCCGAATCTCCTTGGGCAACCGGCGCGGCTCCGTCGGCTGGCCGGTCATCAGAGCGTGTGCCTTCGCGTCGAATACGAAGTCCGGTGGGGTGCGCCGGACCCAGGCTTCGGCGGTCCGGACGTTCGGTAGGCTGTAGTAGGTCGCGTCGATCTCGACGATAGGGAACGTAGCCGCGTAGAACGCCAGGCGATCCTCGGCGCTATCGGTTCCGCGGGGGTAGAAGACACCGGGGGCCGTCATCGTCGGGTCTGTCCAGGAAGCCGTGCCGATCCGGACCGTCGAACCGCCGGCGGTCACCAAGGCGTTGGCAGCAGCGTTGGCGACGCTCATGGCCCGTTCGCCGGCGGCTTCGGGCCCGGGGTCGTGAGGATTCGACTCCGCGAACGGCCCGATGGGTAGTGGCAGGGTCGGCATGCCGTCAGCGTGACTCATCGCCGGCGTGGGCACCAGCCGGTTCCGACTCCGCGGTACGTCGTCCCGTTCTCAACACCCTGAGTCGACGGGGTGTGCGCGACGCGCGGATCTGCGCGGACGTTCCGACACCGTCGACAGCCGCCGTCCGAGCCGCACCACGGCGCGCCCCGCGGAGTCAAGCAAGTTCTGCGTCGCGGCTGGGCCACACGGGCGGTCATGAACCGCGTTGGCGATCCGCCACTCCTCGCGGAGGTCCTCCGCGTGGCGCTTGGCGATTGTGAGCTGGCTCTCGGTGTCGATCAGCTGGGGAAGCATTGCCGATCTGGTCCTCCTGACGTTCTATCTGTGATGAGGTTACGACCGGTACATGACGGATCCTGTCAGGAATGGAAGGGAAGAATCCGCTACGCTCATGGAATGCGAGCGAGCCGACTCATCTCGATCCTCCTCTTGCTTCAGACGCGCGGCCGGATGACGGCCCAGCAGCTGGCCGACGAGCTCGAGGTCTCGATTCGCACCGTCTACCGCGACGTTGACGAACTCAGCGGTTCGGGGATACCTGTCTATGCGGATCGAGGATCACGTGGCGGCTTCCAGCTGGTGGAGGGATATCGCACGCGATTGACCGGCCTCACGCCTGAAGAGGCGGAAACGCTCTTCCTGTCCGGATACCCTGGTCCGGCGGCCCAACTCGGGCTGGGCACCGTGCTGGCGGCCGCGCAACTCAAAGTCCTCGCCGCGCTGCCGCCGGAGCTTAGGAGCCGGGCCTCTCGAGTGCGACAGCGGTTCCATCTCGACGCGCCAGGTTGGTTCCAGGAGCCTGACGTTGCGCCCCACCTCCAAGCCATTGCCGAGGCTGTGTGGTCGGATCGCCGGCTAAAGATGCGTTACCGGCGGGGGAGCCAGGACGGGGACGTCGTCGAAAGGATCGCCGACCCACTCGGCCTGGTATCGAAGGCCGGGGTCTGGTATCTGGTCGCTCAGGCGGGCTCGATCCGGACTTACCGCGTGTCACGAATCATGGAACTTGCCATCCTGCCCGATCGGTTCGAGCGCCCCGACGAGTTCGACCTGGCGGTGTACTGGGAGCAGTCGGTTGTTGCGTACGAAGACAGCCTGCCGTCGTTCCCTGCCGTTGTCCGGATTCGTGGGGTGGGTCTGACTCGACTTCCATCCGCCCTCGGTCCCGGTCGGGCGCGAGAGGCCCTCGCATCTGCCGGCAACCCCGACGACGAAGGCTGGCTTACCCTCGAGATGCGTCTCGAGGACTTCTGGAACGCCGAAACCGTGCTACTCCAGCTGGGTCCCGATGCCGAAGTCCTCGAGCCGATCGAATTGCGCCGTCACATCGCCGATATCACTCGGGCAATGGCCGGACGTTACGGCTGACGCCGGGCGATAGGCCTCAGCGATCGGTCGAGATCTCGACGAGCAGTACTGCGCGGTTCGCAGGATCGTGCTGGACGTTGGCGACATATCCAATCTGCCATAGCTCCCGGGCCAGAGCACGGTCGATTTCTTCGACCGTTTGGCAGGAAATGGCCCCTCTCACCAGTGCCGCGCGAATCATCGAGTCATCGGAAGGCGGGACGTTTGCCAGCGCCGTGACCGAAAAGCCGCTGCAACCGGCGTGATACCACGGCACCGAACCAAGGCGGCGCGACGCAGGTACCGGCCGAGATGTCGAGTCCGCAGATATTGCCATTCGGTGGCCTCTTCGCTAGTCAATAGGCATTGTACCAGGCCGGATACGCAGAAACACGTATGCTCCGTCCACACGAGAGGTAGCGGCCCGCAGAGGCCGTTTATGGGACGTCGGCGCTCCCCAGAATCCGAGTGTGGGCGCCTCGAGACGCCGAGCGAGCGGACCTGGACGTCCGCGAGCGAGGAACGCAGTCGGCAACCACGACAAGAGCCGCCCGAGCGCCGACCCCGGTCAGGAGGTGGCGAGGGCCTCGCGCATCAGGGTGAAAGCGTGTTCGTGATCGCCCGAAAGCGCGAGTGCATCGGCCCATTGACCAAGCGCCTGACGCAGCAGTGTCGGCGTTCCGGCCTCACGCGCTATGCGGCCCCCGTGCTCGTTGTCTTCCAGCGCGCCCGTCATGTCGCCGATTCCGGTCCTCGAGCGAGCGCGAGTCAGCAACGCTTGCACGATCGCGTTCGGGTTATTGGTCCGGTGGGCCAGTTCGAGTGCCACCGTCGACTGGCGAACCGCCTTCTCGAAATCGCCGCCGGCCAGGGTAATGCGCGCCTGCGTCTCGATGACGTGAGCCAATGCACGCTCGTCGCCCAGGCTTTCGAACGTCCGGCGAGATGAGCTGACCAGTTCGTCGGCCTTTGATGTGTTGCCGAGGGCGAGATAGGAGAGGGCCAAGTCGTTCTCGAGAGTGGCCGTTTCGCGGTCGGCTTCAGCGTGACGATAGAGTTCCAGGCTCGCGATGCCCGCCCGCAGGGCCGCCTCGTAGTCCCCGGTTTCGCGGTAGCTGTGAGCAAGGTCGTAGAGGTATGCGGCGCGACGCCGGTCGTCGAGGTCGGCGGCCAGACCCCTCACTTCCTCCAGGTAGGCGAGCGCAGAGGCGTGGTTGCCTTCTCGCGACTCGTTACTGGAGATCGCCATGAGCAGGCGCAGCGTGAAGTCGGGTTCGACCTTGAGGCCGCCCCGGACGTTTGCCAGGGTGGATAGCAGGATGGCCTTGGCCTCTGCCGTGTTCTCCTGCTGATACTGAGCGTAGGAGAGCCAGTAATCGGCCAGGGCTGCGTCCGCCCCCCGGCCCGCGTCCCTGAACAGTCGTGAAGCTTCCGCGGCGAAAGCCGTGGCCTCTTTGCCGCGCCCTCGTCGAACCAGGGCTTCGGCAAGTCCCCTGAGGAGCTCGGCTCGCGATTCATGCGCCGGTCCGGCGTCCAGAAGTTGCCGATAGGCATCGATGGCTTCGTCCCAGCGACCCGATGCAAGCGCCAGATCCGCTTCGAGCCGATTCCAGCCGGTGGCTTGATCGTTGATCAGCGTGCTGGCCGGGATCCCCAATCGGCTGGAGAAGAAGCGAAGCGCGACCATCGACGGCCTGCTGAGACCGTTCTCGAGCGCACTGACGTAGGCCTTCGTGAACCGACCGTCCGCAAGCTGCTGTTGCGTCATGCCGGCGGCCAGTCGCGCCCGACGCAGCCTATCGCCCATCTCTCTGGCCAGGGGGGAGTCGTCTACTCGAGGGCGTGTCTTGCTTGTTCGTGCCATCTGAAGAGTCTACGCCTTCGCGCTGGCGAGTTGCATACCAGGAATCCGCCGGATCGGGACGAGTTTAGTAGTACTTGACCGTGTCGTTGAGCCCGGCCTACGATTCTCCCGCCGACGGCCGCCCGGTAACTGCCGGTTGGGCGACTTTCCCCCGAGAAGGAGTCGTCCAATGACCATCCGTTTTCTGAGTGCTCGGACCATCGTTTTCGCGTGGATCCTCGGAGTTGCGCTCGCGTCGCTTCCGCTCGCTACGGCGTTTGCTGGAAGCCTTGGAACTGGCTATCCCCGCTGAGCCAGTGCTGGAGGAGCACTGACAGCGAGTCCCCCTTCAGTTCCGTTCAGCATCATCCTTGCCCGGCCGGCGGCCGCGCTGGAGCGGCTGTCGGCAAAGCCGCATTCGTCGCGAGACTGTCCGTGAGCAGAGTCGAGACTACTCGTTTCGGCAGGTGGTTCAGCTGCCCGGACGTATTGCCAACACGAACGCCAATGTGTCAGCCTCAACTCTCGTTGGGGGAGATTTCTCGGGCGGGGGAGGGAATAGACCCGGACCCGTTCGAGAACGATCTCGTCCACCGTTGGTCGCGCGGTCCAGGTGGGTAGCGCCTGCAGCCGTCGTCCACATACCAGCGGCAGGAGTTGAAGATGTTCTGGTCCAAGACAGGCCGCGAGGCGCGGCGTCAGAAAGTGCTCGACGAGTTGCTCGAGATTGCCCCTGCGGATCGTGCGCGGCGGCTCGAGGAGGCCGTCGCTGCGGGCGACGTTCGAGCAGCCGAGGTGGAGCAGGCCCTTCGTCTGGTGGATCGCTTGGATGCGGTGAGGGTGATGGCCATACCCCACCCGGATGGGGGTCCAAAAGCAGCTAACGCATCCGAGCTGGAGACAGATGCTCCCAGCGGAGACACCGCACCGGCGCCCATTACGTCCGCGGAGAGTGAGCCAACGATTTCCGCCGGTCGGGTTGCCAAAGCCAAAGAGCGGCGCGCCATAGCCAGAAAAGCCTCGAGACCGCGAGTTGGGTCCAGTGGCAAGGCGCCACGGAGTCGAACCTCGACAAGTCGTCTGACGGCCATTCCGGTCGTCCGCGAACCCAGGGGCATTCCGATCGAACCCGAGTTGCCCGTGACAGGGCTGCCCGACGCTCCGCCTGCGGTCGATCCTCGGATCCTCGCGACGCCGATGCCGATAGATGCCGTAGAAGCGGCCGCTCGTCTGATCGGCAGGGATATCGCTGCCCGCAAGGCTGTGCGAGCCTCGGCCATGCCTCGGCGACGCGGCCATCGCTCCGGCAATGACGTCACCCCGTCTCCAGAGCCGGCGCTGTCGGCGGCGGGTGGCCCGCCGGCTGACGCGGCCGGGCCGAGCATCGACTGGCTTCGACCCTAGGCGACCACATCGTCCCGCCGCCGGGCTCGCGGCTCACCGTGAGCCGAATGACTGCTTGACGGTTGCCCCGGGCGCTAGTCTCCGCCCACGGCTTGAGCGATGAAGCGCGACCCGACGCTTCGGACCGTGAGCGGCAGGTCAAACGCTTCCGACAGGATCGGACCGGTGACCGTGGTCTCGACCGGGCCAGAGGAAACGACACGACCGGATCGCAGCACGAGGGCGTGGGTCGTGCCCGATGCGATCTCTTCGATGTGGTGGGTAACGACCACCGTTGCGGCCAGGCGCGAGTCCGCGTTGAGCCTCGCAATCAGGACAGCCAGCCGCTCCCGCGCTCCAAGGTCCAAGCCGGCCGCCGGTTCATCCAGCAACAGCAGTAACGGATCGACCATCAGGGCTC
>OCZT010008273.1_pt1 | contig 10134 bp, 6 predicted proteins | sample 1539031 | NCBI WGS metagenome assembly OCZT01 (sample SAMEA3539308, study PRJEB22396) | soil metagenome | biome: tundra; feature: field; material: soil | place: USA | collected 2010-05 | depth 0.15 m
TTTAGTTTCAGTTAAAATTATATGCTAAAAAAAAGTAAATTTATATCCTTAAATAATAGTATCATAATGTATGACGGGAATGCTGATGAGCATATTATAAGTATTCTTTCAGGTAATAACATCAAATATACAAAAATAGAACAGTTAAACTTGTATAATTTAATAAATATAAGGAGGTTATAGTATGAAAAAGCATTTTGCAATATTTTTTTAGATTTTATTCCTGTTGTCATTAACGGTTGGCACCTATGCTCAGGAAACATCAAAAAAACCTGTAAATCAGCCTGCTCCCAGACCTGTATTCAGAATGCCTGTTGCTTTAAAATCAGCTGAAATACTTCCCGATAACAGTGTTACTTTCAGATTGCTATCTAAGGAGGCGTATTTATCTTACAGAGTTTGCTCCCCAACTATTCAGATAAAAATTGCGATGGACTTGAGATTTTAGATGGCGGTTAAATCGCAATCTGAGGGATCTTTATTGACCATAATGGAGTTTTAATTGCAAGAGACTGGCAAAGCATTACCGTTTATTACTGGAATAAATTATCAAAATAGTTTTTCCTATCGGGTAAAATTCAGATCATACCTTAAAAACCGCTTTCTGTCGATATAATTCCACTCTTCTTCTATTTAGTTTTTACTATTGAAGCCAGAGATTTAAATTTATTTTAAAATTAGTATAGGGAATTATGAATATAAAAGGTATTTTTTTTTTTGCACGGATTCAGTTTCTCTTTTTGGAGATTCCTCACTTCTCCCGCTACGCGGGATTCGTTCTGAATGACAACATTAATAAGTGTAATGTGAAGGGGAAGCAGTGGCGATTCGTTAAACAAATCGCCACTGCTTCCCCTTATACCACATAAAATCCTATCATTCCGAGCGTTAGCGAGGAATCTCATAATCAATTATTTTGAGATTATTATTGATAACCGATACTCATTTATTTTTAAATTTAATTAACCGATCTGAAAAAAATCAGGTTTAAGCAACTTAGCAAATAATTTAACAACTCTTAACATTGGTTTCAATTAACTTTACAGAGTTTTCATCTTTTAATAGTTCATCGATAACATTTATTAATATACTATAAAAATTACTTGTATGAAAAGAATCCTGATCTCCTTATTAATGAGTATTGCGATTTTCATGTCAGGAAACTCGCAAAATGCAGTTGCCCCAAAACTGGGTAAAGACCCTGTAAAAAAGGTTATTGCAGCTATGACGCTTGAAGAAAAAGCTGCGCTGGTTGTCGGAACCGGAATGAGAATGCCCGGAGGACCTCCGCCTTCTTCCAATGCAAAAACTCCAGCAAATCCTCCTGCTGGTCCTGTTATAGGACAGACAAAAACACTGGTTGATGGTGCTGCAGGAACATCCTATTCGCTTCCGCGTCTTGGAATAACTCCGATGGTGCTTACTGACGGTCCTGCCGGAGTAAGAATAAGCCCGACCAGGGAGAATGATAAGAATACATACTATTGTACAGCTTTTCCCGTAGGAACATTGCTGGCTTCAACCTGGGATGTCGATCTGGTTAAGAATGTAGGTAAAGCAATGGGAAATGAAGTGCTTGAATATGGTGCAGACATCTTACTTGGACCCGGAATGAACATTCATCGTAACCCGTTATGCGGAAGGAATTTCGAATATTATTCTGAGGATCCTTATATAGCTGGCAAAATGGGTGCTGCAATGGTAAATGGCATTGAATCTGAAGGAGTTGGAACTTCAATTAAACATTTCGCTGCAAATAATGCCGAAACGAACAGGAATTCTCTGAATACAATTATCAGCGAACGTGCATTGCGTGAAATTTATCTTGAAGGGTTCAGAATTGCCATTCAGGAAGCCCAGCCATGGACTGTCATGTCTTCTTATAACCTGATAAATGACATATATGCATCCGAAAATCCTGAGCTTCTGACAAATATTCTGAGAAAGGATTGGGGCTTCAAAGGTTTTGTTATGACAGATTGGTTTGGAGGAAAAGATCCTGTAGCCCAGATGATTGCAGGGAACGATATGCTTATGCCCGGAAATCCCGACCAGATCAAAGCTATTGTAAAGGCTGTTCAGGATGGAAAACTTGATGTGAAAATACTTGATAGAAATGTAGAGAAGATACTGAATATCATGCTGGAAAGCCCGCGGTTCAAAGGATATAAATATTCCAATAAACCCGACCTGAAAGCACATGCCGAGGTTACACGTCAGGCTTCTACTGAAGGTATGGTATTGCTGAAAAATGACAATCACTCACTGCCCTTTGAAGGCAGCATAAAAAATATTTCTGCCTTCGGCAATACTTCTTATCAGATAATTACCGGTGGTACGGGGAGTGGAAAGGTAAACGAAGCATATAGCGTGTCGCTTATTGAGGGGTTACAGAATGCCGGTTATAAAGTAAATGATGATCTCCGCTCACTTTACGAAAACTATCTTAAACTTACAAAAGCGGGTCGTCCACCGGTAAGAGGAATGATGGCGATGATGGGATCAGCTGCCATCGAGGAACTCAACCTTAATCAGGATATTATCAAAGGAATGGCAAATGTGAGTGATGCAGCAATAATTACCATTGGCAGAAATTCAGGAGAAGGAAGAGATCGCACAAACATAAAAGGCGATTTCCAGCTTAGCGATTTCGAACAACAACTCATAAAGACTGTGTCGGACGCATTTAAAGCAAAAGGGAAAAAGACAGTTGTTATTCTGAATATTGGAGGTGTGATTGAGACAGCTAGCTGGCGCGAATTCCCTGATGCAATACTTCTTGCATGGCAGGGTGGTCAGGAAACCGGAAATTCAATGGCAGATATCCTGAGCGGTAAAGTAAACCCTTCAGGTAAAATAGCAACGACTTTCCCTGTAAGTTACGATGATGTTCCATCTTCAAAGTCTTTTCCGGGAAAAGAGCTGACTGATGTAAAACCTGCCGATCAGGGCCCTATGAGCTCTTTCATGAGAATAAAACCGGCTATTGTAACTTATGAGGATGGAATTTATGTGGGCTATCGTTACTATGAAACATTCAAGGTAAAGACAGCATACGAATTTGGTTATGGACTTTCCTATACTGATTTTACATATAGCAATATAAAGCTCAGCTCAACAAAATTTTCAGGTTCCATTTCTGTCACTGTTGATGTAAAAAACAGCGGAACTGTTGCGGGTAAAGAGGTTGCAGAATTATATCTCTCAGCTCCTGCAGTTAAACTCGATAAACCTGCAATAGAGCTTAAAGCATTTGCTAAAACAAAACTTCTTAAACCGGGAGAATCTCAGACTCTGACTTTTATTGTTGACAGCCGCCGTCTTTCTTCATTTGATCCTGCAGTTTCTTCATGGGTAGCTGAAGCAGGTAAATATGATGTCAAAATAGGAGCTTCCTCAAAAGATATAAGGCAGAGCGCATCTTTCACTCTTGCCAAAGATCTTACTGTCAAGAAAGAAACAGTTTCATTGGTGCCAAAAGAAAAAATCAATGAATTGAAATCTGTAAAGTGATTTGAATCTTAATATTGAAAATATGAGGCTGTCCGTAATGGGCAGCCTTTTTTCATAAATACTAAAATGATTCCTTCTGCAACGTAACTGTTTTTTGTCCGTCTTTTAAAAGACAGGGTCAGTTTAAGATAACAGCAGAGAATTTGTTGGTGACTTGAAATCTTTTTATTAACTTTTTATGAAAACTAATTATGTTCAGGAACCTTATTAAGCATAGTTTCAGGTCTTTTAAAAGACAACGTGCGTATATAATTATAAACATACTGGGTCTATCAATCGGAATCGCTTGCAGCCTTCTTATTGCACTTTTTGTGATAAACGAATTAAGCTTTGATAAGTTTAATGTCAAAAAAGACAGGATTTTCAGAATGGTTCTCAACGGTAAACTAGGAGGACAGGAAGTAACAGTTTGTTATTCAGCTGCAGTAATTGGTCCAACGATGCTTAAGGAAATTCCTGAAGTGGAAGATTTTCTCAGGATGAATGGAGTAGGGCCTACAAATGTTGAATATAATAATCAAACTTTTGGAGAGAACAATATTGTTGAGGCAGATTCATCATTTTTCAACTTCTTTTCAATTCCGGTATTAAGAGGAGATCCGAATAATCTTCTTAATGCACCCCGAAAGGCTGTACTTTCAGAATCAACTGCAAAAAAAATATTCGGTAACGAAAACCCGATTGACAAAACATTAAAGTTCGGTTCAGATACTGCAAGATACATAGTCTCGGGAGTAATGGCTGATATTCCGGAAAATGCTCATTTCAAAGCCAATATCATCTCATCTTTCATGACAAACCAGGGTTCAAAAAATCCAACCTGGCTGAGCAACAGTTTCAGCACCTACCTTTTGCTAAAGCCAAATTCAAGTTATAAGACAGTCGATTCGAAAATGCCTGAAATGGTAGTTAAGTACGTTGGGCCGGAACTCCAGAAATTCATGGGAGTATCGATCTCCGATTTTACTGCTAAAGGGAATAAGTACAGGTTTTTTCTACAGAATCTGAAGAATATCCATCTCGATACTTCAATTCAGCAGCAGTTCAAACCGGCAAGCGACCCTAAATATTTAAGGATATTCGGCAGCATAGCTATTCTTATTGTATTGATTGCCACAATAAACTTCATGAACCTTGCGACAGCTCAGGCTTCAAGAAGAGCAAAAGAAGTTGGGATAAAGAAAGTAGGAGGGTCTACAAGAGGAATGCTTGTGGGACAATTCTTAACAGAATCTTTTATCCTATCATTTATTTCACTCATTCTGGCTTTGGCAATTATCAAAATATCTCTTCCTTATTTTAATCATCTTTTAGGGGCAACCCTGGCATTGAAACTTTTTACCGCATGGTACACAATCCCGATGCTGATTATTTTTTCTGTAATTGTTGGCATCCTTGCAGGTAGCTACCCTGCATTCTTTCTTTCGTCATTCAACCCGTACGAAGTATTGAAAGGCAATGTGAAAAACAGTATGAAAAACGGACAGCTAAGGAGAATTCTTGTGGTTTTTCAATTCGCTGTTTCAATATTGCTTATTGTGGGAACAATGATAATGTACAGACAGATAAAATACATGCTCAACAAAGATGTGGGTTTTAAAAAAGATCAATTAATCGTCCTGAACAGTGCAGATGCTTTGGGAACTAAAATGAAGTCATTTAAAGAGATAGTGAAAGGAATCCCCGGAGTTCTAAATATTGCAAGTTCAACAGCAGTTCCTGCCAGGAATAACAATAACAATGCTTATATGATGGAAGGAAGAAAAGATGAATCTTTCCTGATGCAGACAGCCTGGGTTGATTATAACTACCTGTCGACTTATGGTATGGCGCTGGCTGGGGGCAGATTTTTTAATGAATCATTTACAACTGACAAAGATGCCTGTGTGGTAAATGAGAGTGCCGTTAAGAATTTTGGAATCAGTGATTTTACGAAAACAAGATTTATTCAACCACGTGATTCGGGCAAATTGAATTATTTACCGATTATAGGAGTCGTTAAGAATTTCAATTTCGAATCGCTGCGTAATCCGATTCAGCCATACATAATGCGTTTGCAGGATGATAACTCGCTATGGGGATACCTGAGTGTAAGATTATCCGGAAGCAATATTTCAGGCACTATTTCCGCTATACAAAATAAGTGGAAAGAATTTGTGCCGAATAATCCTCTGCAATATTATTTTGTAGATGCCGATTTTGAACAGATGTATATTCAGGAGAAACAGAATGCCCAGATGGCAGTGATCTTTTCAATACTTGCAATCTTTATAGCAGCATTAGGTCTTTTCGGGCTAACATCCTTCACGGTCGAACAACGTACAAAAGAAATTGGTGTCAGAAAAGCAATGGGCTCTTCAATCGCAAGTATCTATATTGTAATATCAAGAGAAGTTATTATACTTGTTTCAATCTCAGCTCTTATTGCATGGCCATTAATTTATTATTTTGCCAGTAAATGGCTGGAGAACTTTTATTACAGAATTACCCTTGGTGTATTCAGTTTTATAGCAGGGTTAACTATTGCTCTTGGTATTGCAGTTATGACGATCAGTTATCGCATTATGAAGGCAGCAAGAGTAAATCCGGCCCAGTCGCTTAAATATGAATAGAGAGGTAGAGACAGGTCTGAGACCTGTCTCTACAATAATATAATCTGAACTTATGTTCAAAAATTATCTTCTTGTCATATTCAGAAATCTGCTGAAAAACAGAGTTTTTACTCTGATAAATATTATTGGCCTTGGAATTGCATTGTCAGTCTGTATCGTTGCGTTTTTCAACCATATGTTCAATTATGAATTTGACAGAACAAATGTAAATTTCGACAAGATTTACCGTATCAACATCTTCAGGGATATGCAGGGCAGGGAACAGGAATATGGTATAGTTCCTGCAACCCTTGGCCTCGATGTGAAAAAGGATATTCCGGGGATCGGGAAAGCAGCCAGGTTAATGCGAACCGGGTCGCCTGTAAAAGTGGGGTTGAATGTTTTTTCGACAAATGTCTCTTATGTAGACCCTGAATTCCTTGATATATTCACCTTCCCGATTATAGTCGGCAATAAAAAGTCAATTGAAAACCAGGCAAATGTTCTTATAAGCAGCACAATGGCTGCAAGATTGTTCGGAAAGGATTATCCTATTGGAAAATCAATTATAATTGTTAATGACAAGAATAAGGAATTTACGTACACGGTCGGCGCTGTATTTACCGACCTGCCACTAAATTCAAGTTTCAGGATTGACGTGCTTTCCCACTTTGATAATTTTAAATTAATGTGGGACCTCAATGATGCCGATTGGAAATTTCTTACAACTGCTCTGTTTATTCAGGTTCCCGACAAATCACGTCTTCCTTCAATCACAAAATCTTTAATGGATTATGTACCTGTTCAGAATAAGGCAAGACAGGATTTCAAGATTACCAGGTTTAACCTTGTTCCGTTGAAGGATGTTGGTTCAAATTCGAGGACTACATGGTCATCAGGTCTTTTTCCTTCGTTACATCCTGCGGCGCTTTATTCTCCGCCTATTATGGCACTTTTTATTCTTTTGATCGCCTGCTTCAATTTTGCCAACACATCGATAGCCACCTTCAGCAAAAGATTGAAGGAGATAGGTCTGAGAAAAACATTCGGAGGACAAAGAAGACAGCTTGTGACTCAGTTCATGATTGAAACATTCATAATTTGTTTCTTTGCGCTACTGATTGGTATTATTATAGCAGAGTTCCTTGTTCCTGCCTACAGCAGCCTTTGGGATTATATGAAAATTGAACTTACTTTCACAAGGTATTTTTTCTTCTGGATTTTTCTCATTTTAGTTCTTTTGATAACAGGGTTTCTGTCAGGTGTCTATCCTGCTCTTTATGTCAGCTCATTCAGCCCTGTAAATGTTCTTAAAGGTGTATCTCCATTCAGGGGCGCAGGAAAACTTTCATCAGTTCTTCTTGCCTTGCAGTTTTCCATTTCGGTGATGGCACTGGTTATGGGACTGGTTTTTTCAAAGAACGCAGTGTTTCAGAGAACTCTTGATCTTGGTTATGACAGGGACAAACTGATTGTCATGCCGGTACCATCTGAATTAAGCACGTCTTTCAGGAATGAAATCCTTACAAACCCAAAGATAATCTCAGCTGAAGGTACTCAGAACCATATCGGTTTCGGAACATATCGCAGACCAATAAAGTATGACCTAAAACAATTAGAGGTGGATGTTATGGATATAGGTCCCGAATATGCATCAACCATGGGACTCCGACTGATTGAAGGCCGTTTATTTGACAAGCCAAGGGAATCGGCAGATCTTACAAATAAATCCATTATTATAAATCAGAAAATGGTTCAGGATTTTGGGTGGAAGGAACCTCTGGGAATGACTGTTACAATGTACGATACAATAAAGTTTACAGTAGTTGGCGTGATAAAAGATTTTTATATAAACGGAGTCTGGCAGAAGATTCTTCCAACAATGCTAAAATTATCCTCAAATGATCAATATGGCGTATTAGTTGTGAGAGCCAAACCTGAAGATTTACATGACGTTCTTGATTACCTGAGTTTAAAGTGGAAAAGTCAGGCTACAAATTTTATTTTCGGAGGGATGTACCAGGAGGATACGATGCAGGAGAGCAAAGCCATAAATAACAGCATCATGAAAGTAAATGTTTTTCTTGCTATTGTAGCAACAATTTTATCACTGATTGGTATGTACAATCTTGTTTCCCTTGATATAATACGGCGCACAAAAGAAATGGGAATCAGAAAAATACAGGGAGCTTCTGTCGCTCTGATAATGTATTTGGTGAGTAAAAAATTTCTGACAGTGCTGGTAATTGCTTCCCTGCTTGGATGTGCAGGCGGATATTATTTGTCGAATATAATGATGGGCAGCATATGGCAATATTTTGTTAAAATAAAACCAGGTATGCTTATCTTATCTGCATCAATTATGTTCGTTGCAACTATTCTTACAATAATTTATAAAATCGGAAAAGCTGCCCTAAGGAACCCTATTGATTCACTGAGATATGAATAATTCCACCCCCTATCCCGATAGCTATCGGGACCTCCATTTGGGGGACTTTTATATATTCACTCATTTACTTAGCCCCCCATTTGGGGGGATAGGGGGTAAAAGGACAAAAAGAGAATCCCGCAATTTGCGGGATTCTGATCTTGTTTTATGATTGGGAGAATATATAGAGTTTAAAAGAGCTCTAGTACATTTTATTAATAAGCTGGCCTATTTCGTCGCGTTGCTTTAAAGGGAAACTATGGCTTTTTCCGTCTCTTGTAACAACGTTTAATCCTTTTACCGAAAACAGCCCTCTGCCAAAGAAAATGACCTCCAGAATATTATCAAAAAGTATTTCTAGATTAAATCTGTCAGTATTTTCATCCAGAGTTTTAAAGTACAGCCGCTGGTTTGTAACTATCAGTTTTCCTTCTATAGTATTGTTGTCGATTACCTGGTTTGTGTCACCGGCTTTCAGAACAACCTCATTTGCATATAATTTAACTGTCATGGCTTTTCTTATTTGTGCTTCCCTAAGCGGTTAATATTCTTTCTTTTTCTCTCTTGTTTGTATTAAAGACGTACAGCATCTGAAAATGTTGCATCAATTATTCTTTAAGAACAAAAAATATCAGTTAAAATTTCTGGAAAATATCATCAGGGAAAGATGGAATCCTGTAGAATTCCTTACAGACATCAGGCCATTGAGGAATATTTTAGTGGATGTTATCCAGTATGAAAAGCAGGCTTGTATAATCAGAACTTAAGGGAAAATGTGGTTTCATTGCCGGGTTTTGAGGAAACGGATATTGTTCCGCCATGAAGCTTCATGATCTGACGCGATAAGCTGAGTCCTATACCTGAACCATGTTCCCTGGTTGTAAAAAAGGGGATAAATATCTTGTCCATTAAATCGACATCAATTCCTGATCCATTGTCAGTTACCTGTATTATTGCATCAGACTGGGGAGATAAAAATGCCTTTATCCCGATCTTACCATCTTTCCTGTTATTGATTGACTCGGCGGAATTTTTTATCAGGTTTATTATTACCTGGGAAATCAGTTTTTCATCAACATTGATATTAAGATTTTCTGGAGTAATATCTGAAGTCAGAGTAATTTTATTTGATTGCATTTCACTATCCATCAATATTATAATTTCATTTATAAGACTTTTCAACCTTATTTCCTGAAAAACCGGTTTAGGAATCCTTGTAAGATTTCTGTAGATTTCAACAAAACTCAGAAGTCCTTTGCTTCTTTTCTGTATAGCCCTTAAAGCCAATAAGATGTCGTCAGGATTTTTGGATCCGGTCTTATTCTCTTCAATTCTGTCTGTTTCATATATTTTTATTAATGTATTGGTCAGTGATTTTATGGGTGTAACCGAATTCATAATTTCATGAGTTAGCACACTGATCAGTTTTTTCCAGACTTCAATTTCTTCCTCTTCAAGCTCCGTCCGGATATTTTGAACTGACACCAGATTAACCGTTTTATTCTGTATCTTAAAAATTGTTTTTCTGATTGATAATTTTGCGATTTCATCACCGCAAACGGCTTTTATCATATTTGAATGCCTTTGTTTCAACGAAAAAAA
>OCZT010008274.1_pt1 | contig 10133 bp, 4 predicted proteins | sample 1539031 | NCBI WGS metagenome assembly OCZT01 (sample SAMEA3539308, study PRJEB22396) | soil metagenome | biome: tundra; feature: field; material: soil | place: USA | collected 2010-05 | depth 0.15 m
GCGCAGGCGGCGCGGCTCGCCGCGTATCGCGTGCTGTCACTCGAATCGCGTCTGCCGCTCGCCCGCGAGACCGAGGCCGAGCTGGCCGATGCCCTCGCGCTCGCAAAAAAAGCCCAGGCCCTCGGCCACCTCACGATCTCCGATCTGGCCGCGATCACCGAGGCGTGGAGTCTGGCCCAAGACGCGCGTTTCGCGATCGAGCAGGAGCTGACTGCCCAGCGTCTCGCACTCAGCCTTGCCCTCGGTCAGCCCGCGGACTCGCCGCTGAAACTCAAGGCCAGCGCCGGTTGGCCCGAGCTGCCGGCCAGCGCCGACAGTGCCCCGGCCCTGCTGGACGGTCTCGAAAAACGCCGGCTCGACCTCGTGGCGCTGACGCTCGGCTACGAGAGCGCCGAGGCGTCACTCCGCGCGGCGGTGAAGGCGCAATTCCCGCGGATCAGCCTCGATTTTGCGAAGGCGCGCGACACCAGCGATGTCCACACGCGGAGCTTCGGCGTGACGGCCGACCTGCCGCTTTTCGACCGCAATCAGGGCCAGATCGCCGCCGGCACGGCGACGCGCCAGCAACTGTTCGACGAATATGTCGCGCGCGTCGCCGAGGCGCGCGCCGCAGTGGTGCAGATTCTTTCCAATCTCGCGGTCGCCCGCACACAACTCCGCACGCTCGACGCCGAGCTGCCGGACCTGGAGGCACAGGCCGCCGCGCTCGACCGCGCGATGCAATCGCGCAACGCCGACGCCCAGGCGTGGCGCGACGCGCACGCCACGCTCCTCGCCCGCCGCGCCGAGCAGGCGAAGATGCGGCAGGACATCCTTGAACTGGGCGTCGCCCTCGAACTCGCCACCGGCCGTCCGCTGCTCTCCCACCCTGCGGCCAACTGAGCTTCCCCAAATATTTTCGCCATGAAAAAAATCCTGCTTTCGCTCCTCGTCTTGGCCGTCGTCGCCGGCGGCTGGTTTTTGTGGAAGCGCCGCGGTGGCGCCGAGGAAGAGAAGGCGGAGAAGCCCGCCGCCAAAGTTGAGGTCGTGCCGCTCAAGCGCCAGGTGATCGCGCAGACGCTCGGCGCGTTCGGCATCGTGGCGGCCGCGCCTTCGGGCGAACAGACCGTCTCGGCGACCTATGAAAGCGTCGTGCGCGCCGTGACCGCCTCCGCCGGCGCGAGTGTAAACGTTGGCGATGTGCTCGTGGAAATCGATCCGAGCCCTGAAACGAAACTCGCGTTCGGGTCCGCGCGCAGTGCCATCGCCCTCGCGACCAAGACGCTTGCGGCCACCCAGCAGCGCTACGAGCTGAAGCTCGCGACGAATCAGGATCTCCTCGCCGCGCAGCAGGTCGAGCAGGACGCACGGCTGAAAGTCGCGAGTCTCGAAGCGCGCGGCGCGGGCGGTGACGGCAAGATCACCGCGACCATCGCCGGCATCGTGAGCAAACTCGACGTCACGGCGGGGGCGCTCGTGCCCGCCGGCACGCTGCTCGTGAGCGTGACGAGCGCGGAAAAACTCGAGGTGCGGCTCGGCATTGAGGCCGCCGATTTGGAGCAGGTCACCGAAGGCGAAACGGTGACCCTGCTGTCCATCGCCCGGCCGGAAGTCGAGTCCGTGAGTTCGACGGTGCGGGTTGTCGGCAAGTCGCTCGATCCCCTGACCGGCGCCGCCGAGCTGCGGGTGCCCGTGCCCGCCAGCGGCGAATTGATGCTCGGCGAGCACGTGAAGGCGTCGATTGAATTGCAGCAGAAAGAAACGCTCGTCGCCCCGCGCAGCGCCGTGCTGCCGGACGACGAGAAGCAGATTTTGTTCACGGTGAAGGATGGCAAGGCGGTGAAGCACGAGGTGAAGACCGGCATCACGAGCGACGACCTGGTCGAGGTCCTCAGCCAGGAGTTGCACGAAGGCGATCTGGTGGTGGTGCTCGGCAACTACGAACTAGAGGACGGCATGGCGATCCAGCCCGCCGAAAAAGCGGAGAAGCCGGACGACGCGAAGGACGAAAAGAAGACCGACGCCAAAGCTGAGCCGAAAGCGGCCAAAGCCCCGGAGGCCAAGCCGTGAATTTCGTGGCCTGGATGCAGGCGCACCGTCGCTCGGTGCTCTTTCTGCTCGCGCTGCTCGCCCTGGGCGGCCTCCTCTCGAGCTTCACGCTGCCGGTCGCGCTGTTCCCGCACGTCCAGTTTCCCCGCATCGTCGTGAGCCTCGACGCGGGCGATCGCCCCGCCGAGCGGATGACCAACGAGGTCACGATGCCCATTGAAGAGGCCGTGCGTTCGGTCCCGGGCTTGCGCAGCCTGCGCTCCACGTCGAGCCGCGGCGCCGCGGACATCTCGATCAATTTCGATTGGGGCGAGGACATGGTTTCCGCCATGCTCCAGGTGGAATCCGCCATCAACAAGGTGCTGCCGGAGCTTCCGCCGGGCACGACGTTTGAAGTGCGCCGGATGGATCCGACCGTTTTTCCGACGATCGCCTACACCCTCACCTCCGCCAAGCAGTCGCTGGTCGAACTGCACGACATCGCCTACTACCAACTGCGTCCGCTGCTCTCCACCGTGCCGGGTGTGGCGAAAGTCCAGGTGGTCGGTGGCGCGATCGCCGAATACCGCGTGACGATTAATCCCGCGCAGCTTGAAGCCCACGGGCTTACCCTCGGCGACGTTTCCAAGGCTCTCTCTGCCGCTAACACGCTCAGCGCAGTCGGCCGGCTCGAGGATCATTACAAACTCTATCTGGCCATCCTCGACAACCGGGTCGCCACCCTGGACCAACTCGGCGAGACCGTCCTGCAAAAGGGGCCGGCCGGCATCGTGCGCGTGGCGGATGTCGCCACGGTCGCGCTCGACACCACGCCGCAGTGGATTCGGGTCAACGCGGACGGGCGCGACGCCGTCATCTTCCAAGTCTACCAGCAACCCGACGCCAACACCGTGCAGATCGCCGCGGACGTGCAGCAGAAACTGCGGGACTACCAGCCGCAGTTGCCGCGCGGATTGAAGATCGCGAACTGGTATGATCAAAGCGAACTGATCATCGCCTCCGCGGTCAGCGTGCGCGACGCCGTGTTCATCGGCGTGCTGCTTGCGGCCGGGGTGCTGCTGCTGTTCCTGCGCAACGGCAAGATTACGCTCATCGCGATCATTTGCGTGCCCGCCACGCTGGCCGCGACCGTCCTGCTGCTCAAGGTGCTGAACAGCAGCTTCAACATCATGACGCTCGGCGGCATGGCGGCTGCGGTGGGCCTGATCATCGACGACGCCATCGTGATGGTCGAACACGTGGTCCGCCGCCTGCGCGGCCACGGCGGGGAACACCGGGGGCTGGTCTGGTCGGCCGCGGCCGAGTTCACCCGCCCGCTCGTCGGTTCCTCGCTTTCCACCATCATCATTTTTGCGCCCCTGGCGTTTTTGTCGGGTGTGACGGGCGCGTTCTTCAAGGCGCTGTCACTAACGATGGCCGCGAGCCTGGTAATTTCGTTTCTCGTCGCCTGGCTCGCCGTGCCGATCCTCGCTGACCATTTTCTCGGCGAAAAGGACGCCAACCAGAAGGAGGGCGGCGCCTTTACCGAACGCGTGCATCGCGGCTATGCATGGCTGCTCCACCGGCTGCTCGCGCGTCCGGTGCTCGTGCTGCTCGGTGTCGTCCCGCTGCTGATTGCCGCGTGGCTCTGCTATCAGAACGTCGGCTCTGGCTTTATGCCGTCGATGGACGAAGGCGGCTTCATCCTCGATTATCGCTCCGAATCGGGCACCTCGCTCAGTGAAACCGACCGGCTCCTGCGCCAGGTCGAGACGATCCTGCAAGCGACCCCAGAGGTGGATACGTATTCCCGCCGCACTGGGGTGCAGCTCGGCGGCGCGGTGACCGAAGCCAACGAGGGCGACTACTTCATCCGGCTCAAAGCGCAGCGCAGCCGCCCCATTGACGAGGTGATGGACGACGTGCGCACGCAGGTCGAGAAGACCGTCCCGGGCCTCGAGATCGAGATGGCCCAGTTGATGGAGGACCTGATCGGCGATCTCACCGCCGTGCCCCAGCCCATCGAGATCAAGCTCTACTCCGATGACAACGCGCAACTGCAAGCCATTGCGCCCGCGGTGGCGACCGCCATCGGCGCGATTCCCGGCGTCGTGGATGTCAAGAGCGGCATCGTGCTCGCCGGCGACGCCCTGACGATCACGGTCGATCGCGCCAAGGCCGCCCTCGAAGGCATGGATCCCGACGCCGTCACCTCGGCCGTGAACGACCTCTTGAGCGGGGCCGTCGCGGCCACCAAGATCGAGCAGGGCCCCAAGCTCGTCGAGATCCGCGCGTGGATTCCCGAAAAATCCCGCCGCACTGCCGACACGATCGCCAGCCTCCGCCTGCGCGCCCCCGACGGCCATTTCTTCCCGCTCAGACGCGTGGCCGCGCTTTCGACCATCGTGGGCCAGCCCCAGATCACGCGTGACGATTTGAAGCAGATGGTCGCCGTCACCGGACGCATCAGCGGACGCGACCTTGGCTCAACCATCCGCGATGTGCAGGCCGTGCTGGCCCGGCCGGGCGTGGTGCCGCGTGGCGTTTACTATGAACTGGGCGGCACCTACGCCGAGCAGCAGAAAGCGTTCGCGGGCCTTATCGCGGTGTTCGGCGGAGCCGTGGCGCTGGTGTTCCTGCTCCTGCTTTTTCTTTACGAACGTTTCCGCACTGCTGTCTCGATGCTGGCGACCACCCTGCTGGCGATGTCCGCCGTGACGATTGGCCTATGGCTTACCGGCACCGAGCTGAACATCTCCTCGATGATGGGCATGACCATGATTGTCGGCATCGCCACCGAAGTCGCAATTTTCTACGTGTCAGAACTCGTCTCGCTCCCGGAAGAGCTCGAACCGCACGAGGCGCTCGTGCGCGCCGGCCTCAACCGCATGCGCCCGATCGCGATGACGACCTTCGCCGCGATCCTCGCATTGCTACCGCTTGGGCTGGGCATCGGAGCCGGTTCCGCCATGCAGCAGCCGCTCGCCATCGCGATCATTTCCGGGCTCGTCCTGCAAATGCCACTCGTGCTCATCGTCCTGCCCGTCCTGCTCTCGCTGCACACGAAGGCCCGCGCGGCGCGCTAAAGCAAGGCCTCCGCTGCTCCTTGCGGTTGTGCGTCCGTGGGCACCAAACAACTTCGAAAAAGCTAGCGGCAACCGTGCTTCCAAAGTCAGTTGTGGCCACTACGACCCTCGCGTGCACTTCCGACGCGAAAATGGGGCGTTCCGAAATGGAACGATTGGGCAACGCGGGGGGCAGCCCGCGGGGGCCTCCATCCCTGGGCTCGCTTGCCGCCGGGGATTGTTCCCTGACATCGCTGGCCGGATCGCGAAGGCCCCGTTGCGGGCACAGGGGGACGTGCGCAATCCGGTTCGCCGCGAGCGGGCAAAGTGAGCTTTCATGGAGACTGGCGTGGCTTGGCCCGGCGCCGCCCGCGCCCGCCCCGCGTGCTCCGGCGGTGGCTTTAGGTCCGCCGGGCCTAGCTTAGGAGCTCGCGACACGATTTCGAATAGACTCTGGCGGACAAGTGTTATCCCTTGCGCCCATGAATTCTGCCGCTGCGGCTCCTTCGGTCTCGTCCGGCCCCGGTTGCCCGGCCTCGCTTTGGGTTCGCGCGAGGCTGGCCCCTGCCTGGCCGCGCGTGCCCTGGCGCGTCACGGCCGCCCTCCTGGCGTGCAACCTATGCAGCTGCGCGAAGTCTCCGGCGGTGGCCGCCGGCCCGGCGGTCGAGGTGGCTGTGGCGCCGGTTGGACAGCGGGACGTGCCCGTGACCGAGGAGTGGGTGGCGAGCCTCTACGGATTGGTCGATGCCCAGATCCGCGCCCAGGTCAGCGGCCTCCTGCTCCGGCAGGAGTATCACGATGGCGCGCGCGTGAACAAGGGCGACCTCCTGTTCGAAATCGATCCGCGGCCTTTTCAGGCGGCCCTGGCGCAGTCCGAAGGGCAGCTCGCGCAGGCGGAGGCGCAGGCCAGCCGGACCCAGCAGGACCAGAAGCGTTACGGCCCGCTTGCGCGGGAACAGGCGATCAGCCAGCAGGAGTATGACACCGCGGTCCAGGCCGACCGCGCGGCGCAGGCCCAGGTCGCGGCGGCCCGGGCGGCGGTCGCGCAGGCGCAGCTCAACCTCGATTTTTCCCGCATCACCTCGCCGGTGGACGGGATCGCCGGCATCGCCCAGACCCAGATCGGCAACCTGGTCGGGCCGGGCACGGGGATTCTCACCACGGTGTCGACGGTGGACCCGATGAGGGTCTTTTTCCCGATCAGCGAGCAGGCGTACCTCGATTTCACTGGCGCGGGGCCGGCGGGCACGGCGCCCATGTTTCCAGCGGACGCGCGGCTAGAGCTCGTGCTCGGCAACGGCCGCGTCTATCCGTATCCTGGAAAATTCTACGCCGTGGACCGCCAGATCGATCCCACCACCGGCACGCTGCAGATCGTCGCCCTGTTTCCCAACCCGCAAAATCTGTTGCGGCCGGGCCAGTTCGGCCGGGTGCGCGCGGTCGTCCGCACCCTGCGGGGCGCCCTGCTCGTGCCCCAGCGGGCGCTGACCGAGCTGCAGGGCGGCTACCAGCTCGCAGTCGTGGATGAGCGGAATCAGGCCCACATCCGGATGGTCCAGGTGGGTCCGCCGGTCGGCGCGGAGCGGGTTGTGACCGACGGGCTGAAGCCCGGCGAGCGCGTCATCGTGGAGGGATTCCAAAAGGTGAAGGAGGGGACGGTCGTCTCGCCGTCGCCCTTTGGGGCCGCGGCGGCGCCCGCGACGACCCATCCCTGATCCACCGCTGACCCGCCGACGGCTATGTCAAAATTCTTCATCAACCGGCCCATTGTCGCGATCGTCATCGCCCTCCTGACGGTCATCGTCGGGCTCGTGTGCCTGTTCGGGCTGCCGATCGCGCTGTTTCCGAAGATCGTCCCTCCGGAGGTGCGGATTACCACGACCTACACCGGCGCGGACGCCCAGACCGTGGAGCAATCGGTGGCTGCGCCGATCGAGCAGCAGATGAGCGGCGTCGACAACATGAACTACATGTACTCGATCAATGGCAGCGACGGGTCGCTGCGCCTGATCGTCAACTTCGACGTCGCGACCGATCCGAACACCGACCTCATCCTCGGCCAGATGCGGGAGACGCAGGCCAGCTCCCAGCTGCCAGCAGAGGTGAACACCGCCGGCGTCACGGTGCAGAAGCAGCTCACCTCGCCCCTGATGCTTGTGGCACTCTACTCCCCGCACGGGACCTACAACAGCACCTTCCTCGCGAACTATGCCTACATCAATGTCAACGACCGGCTGACCCGGGTCCCGGGCATCGCCAGTGCGAACGTCTTCGGTGCCGGCCAGTATGCCATGCGGTTCTGGGTCAAGCCCGACCAGCTCGCGAAGCTGAACATCACGGTCAGCGAGGTCACCCAGGCGATCCAGGCGCAGAACACGGTCAATCCGACCGGCCAGATCGGGGGCGAGCCCGCGCCCCCGGGCCAGGAATTCACGTACTCGGTCCGCGCGCAGGGGCGGCTCACGACACCCGAGGAGTTCGAAAACATCGTCATCCGGGAAAATCCGGGCGGCTCGGTGGTCCGACTGCGCGACGTCGCCCGGGTGGAACTGGGCGCCCAATTGTATAATGTCGCGGGCCGGCTGAACGGCCAGGCGGCCGCGAACATCGCGGTGTATCAGCTGCCCGGCTCCAACGCCCTCGACGCCGCGGCCGGCGTCCGGCAGGCCATGACGGAGCTGAAGGCGCGCTTCCCCCAGGATCTCGACTACACGATTGCCCTGGATACGACCCGCGCGGTCTCGGAGGGGATCAGCGAAATTTCCACGACCCTCTGGATCGCCCTCATCCTGGTCGCCTTGGTTGTCTTTGTCTTCCTGCAGGGCTGGCGGGCGACCCTGATTCCGCTCCTGGCCGTGCCGGTCTCGCTCATCGGCACGTTCGCCTTCTTCCCCCTCTTTGGGTTCTCCGTCAACACGCTGTCCCTGTTCGGGCTCGTCCTCGCCATCGGCCTCGTGGTCGACAATGCTATCATCGTCGTCGAGGCGGTGGAGCAGAAAATGGAGCACGGCCTGTCGCCGCGCGAGGCAACGCTCCAGTCCATGGCGGAGGTGGAGGCGCCGATTATCGCGATCGCGATTGTGCTGGCGGCCGTCTTCGTGCCGACGGCCTTCATCCCCGGGATTACGGGCCGGCTCTACCAGCAGTTTGCGCTCACCGTCGCGATTTCGGTCCTGATCTCCACCTTTAACGCGCTGTCGCTCAGTCCCGCCCTCTGCGCCCTCATCCTCAAGCCGCGGAGCCCGGCGACCGTGGGGCCCCTGGGCGGCTTTTACCGCTGGTTCAACCGCGTCTTCCAGCGCGCGAACGACGGCTTCGTCAGCGTATCCCGCTTCCTGATTCTCCACTGGGGTTTGAGCCTTGGCCTCCTAGCCGCCTTTTGCCTTGGCATCTGGGGCCTGGGCACCCGGCTGCGGCCCGCCTTTGTGCCGCAGGAGGACCAGGGATACCTTTATGCTGGGCTGCAGCTGCCCGTGGCGTCGTCACTCCAGCGTACGCGCTTGGCGGCGCAAAAGGTGGAGGACGTCCTGAAGAACACCCCCGGGGTGGAGAAGTATACCTCGATCATTGGCTTCAGCCTCTTGAGCCAGGTCTATAACACGTACAGCGCCTTCTTTTTCGTCACGCTGAAACCCTGGTCCGAACGCGCGCACGACGAGCAGTACGACGCGATCCAAGCCCACCTGGCCCGCGAGCTGCGGAAAATCCCGGAGGGGACGGCGTTCGCCTTCGCGCCGCCGGCGATTCCCGGCGTCGGCACGGCGGGCGGCGTCACGTTTGTCCTGGAGGACCGCGCCGGCCGGGACGTGGCCTTTCTCGACGAGAATGTGAACCAGTTCATGGCCGCGGCCCGCCGCCGCCCGGAAATCGCCCAGATTACGACGACGTTTCTCCCCGGGGTGCCACAGGTGTTCATCCACGTGGACCGGGACAAGGTCCTGAAGCAGGGGGTCGCCATCGGCGACGTCTACCGCACGCTGCAGTGCTACATGGGCGGCATCTTCGTCAATTATTTCAACCGCTTCGGCCGCCAATGGCAGGTGTACGTCGAGGCGGAGGGCCAGTATCGGAACAATACGGACGCCCTCAATTCCTACTATGTCCGGAACCGCACCGGCGACATGGTCCCCCTCGCGGCGCTGACGACCGTGGAGCACCGCCTCGGCCCGGAATTCACCATGCGGCACAACCTGTTCCGCGGCGCCCAGCTCAATGTCACCGGGGCGGCCGGCGCGAGCTCGGGCCAGGTGATGGCGGCCCTGGAGGCGGTCTTCCACCAAACCATGCCGCCCGAGATGGGCTACGACTACCGGGACATGTCCTATCAGGAGAAGGCGGCCCAGCAGGGTATTCCGCCGGCCGCCATTTTCGGGCTCTCGCTCCTTTTCGTCTTCCTCATCCTCGCGGCCCTGTATGAGAGTTGGTCCCTGCCCTTCGGCGTCCTCCTCAGTGTCCCAGTGGCGGTGTTCGGGGCGTTTGCGGCGATCACGCTCCGCGACGTCGAGTATAATGTCTTCGCCCAGATTGGCCTCGTCATGCTGATTGGCCTGTCGGCCAAGAATGCGATCCTGATCGTCGAGTTCGCGCGCCTGCGTTTCCAAAAAGGGGTACCGCTCGCGGAAGCCGCGCTGGAGGGGGCGCGGAGCCGGCTGCGGCCCATCCTCATGACCTCCTTCGCCTTCATCCTCGGCTGCGTCCCGCTGTGGTTCGCCTCCGGCGCGGGCTCGATCGCGCGCCAGGTGATGGGCACCTCGGTCATCGGCGGCATGCTCGCCGCGAGCGCCCTGGCGATCTTCCTCATCCCGGTCCTCTTCTGCGTCGTCGAACGGCTCGCCAATTCCGAGCGCCGCTGGGCGCGCCAGCACCACCTCGCGCTGGGTGCACCTCCGGCGGGCGACCCAGCGCCGGCGCCCGCCCCCGGGAAGACGTGACGCCCCAGACCGCGCCCCGGGGAAGCGCGACGACCGCGTTCGCGGCGTCGCGCGGAAACATTTTCCCTCAAGAACCAGCGGCGGTTATCTCTCCGGCGTGGTGAAGTGCGACACGGCACCAGATTTCGCG
>OCZT010008275.1_pt1 | contig 10133 bp, 6 predicted proteins | sample 1539031 | NCBI WGS metagenome assembly OCZT01 (sample SAMEA3539308, study PRJEB22396) | soil metagenome | biome: tundra; feature: field; material: soil | place: USA | collected 2010-05 | depth 0.15 m
TTCCGATCTACTCTTCAGCAAACAAACAATTGGGAATGTAGAAAGTTTTTTAAACAGTGATAATTTATCCGGGATTCTTTAATTATTAATCAATTAGCATTTATATCTGAACAATTAATTTACTTTTGATGTTAAATCGTATTAAACACATTAAATCTTGTAACCATGGCAACTAATGACAACACCTCACAGGATCAGCACTTAACCAAAGCACTTGAGCATCTGAATTCTGTTCTCGTAGCAGGAGAAACGCTTGATGCATGGGCAATTCAGCGAAGACTGTTTGCATTAGCCAAAAGACGGATTCTTATTGCTGCAACCTCCGGGAGATTCATTCAAATTAAAAGAGGATTATTTGGCGGATTCGATATGGCTGATTTTCGCTGGCAGGACCTAGGTGATGCCAAAATCAAAGTTGGAATATTCGGGGCCGACATATTCATGAAAATATTCGGTTCAACTGATCTGGCAATTTCCAAAGATTCTAACCAGGTCTTAATCTTACCCGGATTCAGAAAGGAGCAGGCAGAACAGATTTATCGACTGGCACAATCGCAGGACCAGTCATGGAGAGAAAAAAGAAGGATAAGAGAGCTTGAAGAAATGAGAGCAAAATCGGGTGGTGTTACTATCGGTTCCAACCTGGGTAACCAGCAAACAGGAAATCAATCGGCAGATGCCACTGATAAACTGCAGCAAGCAAAAGAGATGCTGGAGAAAAAACTGATTACGGATTCTGAATACGAATCAATCAAGGCACGCATTATCAGCGGCATATAACCATAATTAAAGATAATTTATGAAAAAAATTCTTGCAGGAGCTTTTCTCCTTTGTTCATTTGTTTCTTTTTCACAAAACCAGGACTCATTAAAATCGGAAAAATGGAAAACTATTTACCGGGCGAGTGCGACAAAGATAAACGACCTGGTTAATACAAAGCTTGATGTCAGCTTCGATTACACCAAATCTTGGATGTATGGTAAAGCCTGGATCACCCTTCATCCTCATTTTTATGCTACTGATTCGTTGAACCTCGACGCAAAGAGCATGAATATTAATGAAGTGTCATTAGTGAAAGGGACTAAAAGTTATCCTTTGAAGTTTCGTTATGATAGTCTGAATCTTTTTATCACACTCGATAAAACCTATAAGGCTGGAGAAAATTATATCGTTTATATTAATTACACCGCAAAACCCAATGGAATAAAAAGAAAAGGTAGCGCAGCAATTTCAGGAGGTAAAGGATTGTACTTTATTAATCCTCTCGGTAAGGATAAGAAGAAACCAACGCAGATTTGGACTCAGGGGGAAACTGAATCTAACTCAGGATGGGTTCCGACAATAGATAAACCTAATCAGAGACAAACTGATGAGATCAGCATGACTGTTCCTGATAAATACAAGACATTGTCAAATGGTATTCTGGCAAGCAGCAGAAAAAATGCTGACGGCACCAGGACTGATACCTGGAATATGAATCTGCCTCACGCTCCTTACCTTATGATGATGACTGTTGGTGAATACTCAATCATAAAGGATAGCTATAAAGGAAAAGAAGTGAATTATTATGTTGAAAAGGAATACGCCCCTGAAGCACGTAAGATTTTTGGGCTTACTCCGGAAATGATAGGTTTCTATTCGAAGATAACAGGTGTGGATTTTCCCTGGCCCAAATACTCTCAGATTGTTGCAAGAGACTATATTAGCGGCGCTATGGAGAATACTACGGCAACACTTCATGCTGAGTCTGCACAACAGGATGCCAGGCAGTTGATCGATGAAAACAGATGGGAAGATGTGATTTCTCATGAACTATTTCATCAATGGTTTGGGGATTATGTCACATGTGAAAGCTGGAGTAACCTGACAATGAACGAATCATTCGCCGACTTCAGTGAAATTCTCTGGTTAGAGCATAAGCATGGCAAAGATGCCGCCGGCGAACATAATTTTAACAGCATGATGATGTATCTGCAGGGGGGCAATGATAAGAAAGATCTGGTTCGGTTTTATTATAAGGACCGTGAAGACATGTTCGATCTGGTGAGCTATCAGAAGGGCGGACGGATACTTAATATGCTCAGGAATTGTGTAGGAGACAGCGCTTTCTTCAAGTCGCTAAACCTGTACCTCAGAACCAAAAAATTCAGTTCGGCAGAAGCTCAGGACCTTCGTCTTGCCTTTGAAGATATTACTGGTCAGGATCTTAACTGGTTCTGGAACCAATGGTATTATGGCAGTGGTCATCCAAAACTTGATATTAATTATGATTATTCCGCAGACGGAAAAACTGCCAAGGTCTTTATAAAGCAAACTCAACCCGGGAAAATTTTTAAGTTGCCTTTCGCAATAGATGTTTATCAGGGTACGGATAAAAAACGGTATAAAGTACTGGCAGAACACCAGGCTGATACTTTTTTGTTTCATACCGTTTCAAAACCTGATCTTATAAATGTTGATGGTGATAAAATACTTCTTTGTGAAAGAACAGAGCACAAAACTCTTGATAATTATATATTTCAATATAAAAATGCAGGTCTGTATGCCGACAGGAGAGAAGCGATTGATTATGCAGCGAGGAACCAGAGCGATGATCCCAAAGCGCTTGATCTTATGAAATCTGCTTTGAAGGACAAATATTATGGATTGAGAATTTACACTCTTCAGAAATTGTCTTTGCAGAATGATTCAGTGAAAAAGTCATTCGAACCTATTTTGGCTGATATGGCGGAAAATGATCCGAAAACACTGGTAAGAGCAAGAGCCATTGAAGCTCTGGGAAGATATAAAAAGGATTCATATAAGCCTCTATTCCTTAAATCAATCAATGATTCATCCTATTCAGTTGCCGGAAGCTCCCTGATTGCACTTGGAGCAATAGATACTGCATTGGCCCTGGAAAAGGCAAAGTTTTTCGCCGGTCAGCATGTCAAGGGAGCACTCTCCGATGCCAGCACCAATATATTATTCTCCTACTCCAGTGAAAATGATTTTGACTCCCTGGCTGCACGATTTGATAATCTGCCTTTCGGAAACGAAAAGTTCATGATTCTTCAACCCTTCGCCAATCTTCTGAAAAGAACACAGAATCCTGAAAATTTCAAAAAAGGAATTGATATGATTGTCAGCTTTCGTGATACAATTCCGGAGCAGTACCGGCAGATGATCGCTCCTTATTTTAACGGCATGATCTTAAACGGAATAGCAACCAGTAAGCAATCAAAGGGCCTCACCATGCAGGCGGATTATGCAAAGTCAAAAATGCCTGTTAAGGCTAAAGCTTCTGAAAATGTTGTGGTTCCGGCTGAAAGCCTGCAGAAGTATACCGGTGAATATGACTTGGGCGAGGAGACAGTTCAGGTAAAAATGAAAGAAGGCAAAACTCTGACACTGACTATTCCGGAACAGCCGGATATGGAGCTGACCCCGGTTTCAGGCAATAAATTCGCTGTTAAATATATGGATGGCTATACAATAGAGTTTACTTCAGGTGATAAAGGTGAAATTACCGGGTTTACTTTAACTGCTCCAGGCGGAGAAGAAAAGGCAACGAGGAAGAAATGAGACTCGTCTCTCCCCAACCCCTCCCTCCTGAGTGAGGGGTTAATACATTATAAATCATTAATTACCTCCTTCTCTCTTGGGAGAAGGAGGCTATGGGCTATAGGGGGATGAGGCAAAAAAATGGTTGGGGGAGATGCAATTCCTAGCTATATCTTTATAAACAATTTATTTTTATATAACCAGTAACATAAATACCACATTGCCGTCCATATTCCAACACTGGTGATTATTTCAACAGTGTTTTCCCCTACCCAGGAGAATAGCAGGCTACTGAACGGAGCTATGATTCTGCGAATAAAACCCGCGCCTCCGGTTGAAAAAAACAAATAAATAAAAATACTGTTCATACCGACAATTATGAAAATTCCTGACCCATTGATGAATTGCTTTTTTACATCGATGAGCCAGTAGCAGAAACAAAGGGCCAGAATGGCCCATCCTCCGCTTGCAAATACAAATGAAGAGGTTGCGATTTTCTTGATGATCGGAGTTATATTCAGCCAATCCAGAGAAAATCCTATAATAAGAGCTGACACAGCTGCTATCAGCAGTATCTGAATTTTTTTAGTTGCCGTTTTATCGCTCATAAGAAGCTTTCCGCATAGCACTCCCCAAACTGTATGGGCTGTTGTTGAAACAAAGTTTAATGTTGCCCATTCACTTGCTTTATCCACGCCTTCTATCTTATTGTTGAACCATGCTCCCAGGTTCTCAAAATTAACCCAGGGATGGTTAAATCCATCCACAGGGAAAAAGCGATAAGCCAGGTCGATCAAAACGAGGATTATTAAAGTAAATATAAGTTGAAATTTAAAACTTTTGTTTCTTATTAGAAAGGCAACCAGGTATGTGACTGAAAGTTGTGCCAGAACATTCTGAAACCGGAAAACAAGTTTGCCTGCATCTGTAAAATAGAGGGCCCATCCCAGGAATAATAACAGACCAGAACGTTTAAATGCATGCAGGGTTATGGTTTTAAGACTGTCTCCTTTTTTGAGCCTGTTAGAAACAGCAAACGGAATTGCTACACCAACAATAAACATGAAAAAAGGCTGAATCAGATCCCAGAAGTGCAATCCGTGCCACTCATGATGGCTGAGCTCAGTACCAATAAAATGAATTATCCCGTTATGAGACTTCTCAAGCTGACCGTAAAGTTCTGTAGCTTCCCCCGCGAGAAGGAACATTGTGAATCCGCGAAAGAAATCTATTGATGTCACCCTGCCTGATGCAGGAGAACTTACGGTTTGTGCATTTGTATCCATATTTATATTGTTAGTTATCGTCTTCAGCTGCCTGAAATATATGATTTTTTTTCTGAGAGATCATAATAAGTCAATCAAATTACTTATTTTGTTTCGGAATAAGCAGATATTTTTCAACCTTTTTTTTATGATTAATAAATTCTTAAAAGAGATTTTTGAGCAGCCTCAGGTTCTTGAAAATACATTAAATTTTTACTTGCAAGAGGAAGGTCAGATTATACTTGAAAAGATTTCAGCACTATGGGAACGCGAGAGACCTGGGGAGGTAATTTTTACCGGTATGGGAAGCTCTTATTTTGCACCTCATACAGCTAACTGTGTATTAAGTAATTATGGAATCGTTTCTAAAACAATAAATGCGGGAGAATTATTGCATTACCATCTTCCGTTATTAAAACCCGGAGCTTTAATTACCTGTATATCACAATCAGGAGAGAGCTATGAAGTGGTAAAAATCCTGGAAAAGATTCCTTCAGGTGTTACCTGCATCGGGATTACAAATGAGGAGCACAGCACACTTGCCGGAAGGGCTGCAATTGCACTTCTCAGCAAGGCCGGAAAGGAAGAAATGACCTCTACAAAAACGTATGTATCAACTTTGCTGGTACTATCTTTGTTTACCAAGGTGTTGACAAGGAGATGGCAGCCCGGACAGATTCCGGAGCTAAAAATTGCAATCGAAGCGGTAACAGAGATAATAAATAACAGGGAAGAATGGCTTTCTCCTGCTATGGATGTTCTTGGCCATCCCCCTTTTGTTCAGTTAATCGGTAGAGGTCCGGCATATTCTTCCGTATTGCAGGGGGCATTAATGATCATGGAAGCAGCCAGGAACCCTGCTGCCGGGATCTACGGGGGAGAATTCAGACATGGACCCATGGAAATGTCAAAGAAGGGATTCAGGGCAATTATCCTTGCCCCATTAGGAGTCACCTACAAACTGGGGATAAAACTTGCTGAAGATATAACAAGATTCGGAGGCCGGGTGGTTTTAATCACAAACAGCCTTGCCAGTTTCAGTAATCCGGATATATATCCTATACGGATACCCTGTCAGGATGAATACCTTTTTCCGATACCGGCAATTATTCCTCTCCAGTTCATTGTCAACCGATGGGCAGTCGATGAAGGCAATGAGCCCGGTAATTTCACGATGGGTGCGAAAGTCACCACTACGGAATGACAAATAAAATGCATAATAAAATACTCTCATAATGAGGAAACTATCAGATAAAAGTATAATAATCGGAGTCGATGTTGGTGGCACTAAAATTCAGGCTGGAGCAATTGACCCTCATGGAAAAATTCTCTGTGAACCCGTTACCATAGATACAGAAGGAAAGGATGAAAGCGAGAAAATATTTGCCAGGATTACTGATTCAATTGATAAAATTATAAAAAATCCGGTTTTGAAACCTGCTGACATTATTGGTATCGGGATGGGTGTTACAGGTCCGTTGGATACTGCCAACGGGACGATTCTGGAATGCCCTCAGCTTCCTACCATGCATTTTTACGCCTTAAAGGATAAAATATATGAAAAATTCCGGATCCCGGTGTTCATGGATAATGACGCGAATGCGCTTTTACTCGGTGAGAGTATCTGGGGCGCAGGCAAAGACTACCGAACAACACTTGGATTCACTTTAGGCACCGGGCTCGGATGTGCTATAATCATCGACAAAAAGCTATTTACGGGTGTTAACGGAATGGCTGGTGAAATATGGCCGTCCCCTTATAAGGATGGTACCATAGAAGATATCGTATCAGGGAATGGAATCAGCTCAACTTATCTCAGGCTCTCTGACAAGCTGAAAACTGCCAGAGAAATATCACAGCTGGCAATCATGGGCGATTCAGATGCAATTGAAACCTGGAACATTTTTGGTGGTGCACTGGCATTTGCACTGGCCTGGGGCATTAATATGGTAGATCCGGATATAGTAATCCTCGGAGGCTCGATTGCAAACTCAACCGACCTCTTTTATGATTCAATGAACAAATCTTTAAGGAAATTTATCTGCCCGGTTCCTGCTGATAAAACAAAAGTTGTTAAAGCTTCTCTTGGAGACAAAGCCGGTTTTATAGGAGCTGCAGCCTTAGTGATTCAATAAAAAAATCAATACTTATAAAATCCTCATATCATGAGATATTCAATTAAGTTCTTTATACTCTTATTATTTGCTTCAGGATTATTCTCCTGTTCAGTTAAAGAGAATAACGAACCGGAAAAGCTTATGCTTTCAGGAGACTGGTCAATAAAATCTTCAGTCAGCGTAAAGGAAGGTGGCGAAATAATATCGACAGTTAAGTTCAAACCGGAAGCGTGGTATCCGGCAATTGTTCCCACTACTGTACTGAATGCGCTTATAAAAGACAATGTTTATGCCGATCCATGGATAGGACTTAATAATTATAAAATTCCTGACGTTTCGGATGAGTTTAACAGGAAGTACAACCTGGCAAAATACAGCTATATCGATGGCAAAACAAATCCATGGAAGGATCCTTACTGGTTCAGAAAGGAATTCGATTTGCCAGCCACTTATAATGGGAGGAAACTCTGGCTGAATTTTGACGGAATCAATTATCGGGCCGATGTCTGGCTGAACGGACACAAGGTTGCAGAAAAACAGGAGATGGTTGGCATGTTCCTTCGCTTCAGATATGATATAACAGAGTATGCACTTGTGAATCAAAAGAATTGCCTTGCTGTCGAGATTCATCAGGTGGATCATCCGGGGTTGCCTTCGCCCGGTGTTCAGTTTGAAATATTTGGAAAGAACCGGGGTCATGCGATAGATATTTTTAAAGATGAAACTCTTAAATTCTCAGGGGGATGGGATTGCGCACCTGTGATACGCGATCGTAATATGGGTATTTACCAGGACGTGTATATAACCGCAACAGGTCCGGTTTCAATTGAAAATCCGTTTGTCGTAACTGATCTCCCTTTGCCAGATACATCACGTGCTGACATAAAAATCTCAGCAGAGCTTAAAAATTCCAGCAATGAAGATGTAGATGGTGTATTAATAATTAAGATCAGCCTTATTAATACTCTAGAGTTTCCAACATACAGTAAAAAACTGGGGGGGAGCATGCCCGATATCATAATCAAAAAGGAAGTAAAACTCCCAGCCGATCATGTTACCGAGGTTACACTTAATTCATCTGAATATCCTTCATTATCAATTCATAATCCATATTTATGGTGGCCAAACGGCTATGGGAAGCAATATTTGCATAATATGGAATTTACATTCAGTATTGGTGATAAAATATCAGATAAGGAAAATACTACATTTGGTATACGCAAGATCACTAATGAAATAAAGAAAATAGGCAATGACTATGGCAGGGTGTTCTTCATTAACGGCCAGAGAGTATTTTGTAAAGGAGGCTGGCTCCAGCCTGATGCTCTTCAGAATTTAAACGAAAAAAGAGTATATGACGAAGCACGTTTAATGGCTAAGGCCAATGTTAATATGGTCGCCAGTGAGGATGCACCTTCTCCTCCTGATATCGTACTGGATTCTTATGATAAGTACGGACTGATGTGCTGGGAAACTTTTTACCAGTGTTACCGTATGTTCCCTGGTGATACTGTTACAGAGAATAATCCTTCAGACCATGCGCTCGCTTTACGGGAGGCCCGGGATATCATTAAAAGATACCGGAATCATCCCTCTCTTGTAATATGGTGCGCTGCAAACGAAGTTACAGTAGCCGAGGATATTTATAAACCTCTCAGGAAATATGTGTCTGACCTTGATGGCACCAGGACCTTTCTCGCTGCTTCCAGTACGAGCTGGGATATAGATAAATACACACCCTATATTAAAGCCGACCTACCTCTCGGCACTACCGATGATGGCGATCCTGATTACAACTGGAACCCTGAGCATTTTTATTTTGACAAGATCCTTGAAGTCAATAAACAGGCCTTCCGAAATGAGCTTGGCGTGGCTTCCGTTCCGGTATACAGCAGTCTGAAAAAATTCATCCCCAGGTTCAGTAAAGATACCGGCAGCGCGATTTACCCATTGGACAGTACCTGGGCCGAGCATGGCGCCTGGGATGATAATAATTATGCTTTCAGAGGATATGACAATGCTATACGGACAATATATGGCAAGCCATCAAGCGTTGAAGACTATGCAAAAAAAGCGCAGTTTGTAAATGCTAACAGCTACCGTGCAATGTTTGAAGCAGCAAACCACCGGATGTGGACCATTACCAGCGGTGTTATGCTCTGGAAGCTTAATGACTGCTGGCCATCGGTTTTATGGCAGTTGTATGACTGGTATCTTTGCCAGAATGCATCTTATTATTATTCGCAAAAGGCAATGGAACAGGTTCATATCCAGATGAATGCTAATAATCACACAATCTCCCTGATCAACAGGAAGCATGAAAAGCTTGACAGCCTGCGGCTGCTGGTCGAAGTCATAGATTTTAATATGAAAACAGCATGGTACAGGTCGCAGCCGGTTGATATCGGGGCCGACATGTACAGTGAATTATTTACAATTCCTACCGGCCTGCATCTGACACCTGTGTACTTTGTCAGACTCGAATTAAAAGGAAAAGACGGCAGAATATTGTCAGAGAATACATACTGGTTATCTTCTTCAGATAAGCCCGATTATTCGGCTCTGGCAAATCTTGAACCGGTAGCTCTTGAATTGTCGGGTTATAAGGAAGAAGCCGGGAAGGAATGGTGCATCTCAGTGAAACTTAAAAACAATACCGGCAAGCTTTCATTTTTTAACAGGCTTGTTATAACAAAAGGTGAGAAAGGCGAAGAGGTGCTGCCTACTTTCTGGGATTCTAATTTTATCATTCTGTTTCCGGGTGAAGAAAAGACTGTTAAAGCGACAATTGAAACTGAGGATCTTGGTGGAGCAGATCCATATTTAAGCATCGATGGAAATACGAAAGTAAAACCGATACTACCGAAGAATAAGTAATTCTCTCTGTGAAACTCTCCCGATAGATCGGGACAAGTTGTGCTTCTCTGTGTACTTTGCCCTGAGGCAATTAAATCACCCACTCTCAAATCCGCTCCTGATTGTACTGATGATTGCTTTCAGTCAGAGCGCTGTCCCCACCATTATTCATGAACCTGTTCCAAAAGGACTCACTCCACAATCCTGGATTCTTATTGTCGATAAAAGGTTTACTGATAATTGTCGCTGTATCCTGTATTTTTGCATAAGGCGCACCCGGCCAAAGATTACTTTTGTATATCAGTTGATTATCAGATCGGAAGAGCACACGTCTGAACTCCAGTCACGCCA
>OCZT010008276.1_pt1 | contig 10133 bp, 9 predicted proteins | sample 1539031 | NCBI WGS metagenome assembly OCZT01 (sample SAMEA3539308, study PRJEB22396) | soil metagenome | biome: tundra; feature: field; material: soil | place: USA | collected 2010-05 | depth 0.15 m
GCATTGGCTGGAGCGTCGTGGTCAAGGGCTTCGCCGAAGGGGTCACCCGAAATCGGGGGCGGACCGCGCAGCACATTCGAACAGCGCCAGTGCATCCCGTTGCGCCCGGCGAGCGCTGGCAGTGGCTGGCCATCCAGCCCTCGGAGGTGTCGGGTCGGCGCTTCCAGTTGCGGGCGGGGCCGCAACGCCGCGCTCGGGACTGGCGTCGCCCCCCTCCTGGTGACTACAGGCGATCCTGATCGGCTCGCTCGGCGAGCCATTAGGCCGCAGACGCGCCGCCTGTTCCTGTACGGCCATCATGCGTGACTCCATCAGGTTGGCCGTTTTTCGTCAGGGTGCCCGGTGTTCCCGAAGGCGATCCGGTCCCTGACCACGGGAGCGCGGCCCAGGAGGCGGGCCCGTTGGACGGCATCCTCTCCGAAGCGATTGCGGATCGCGTCCATTGCGTTCTCCAACCGCGCGTCGCGAGGCGAGGAAGGATCGGAGAAGAGGTCCATCTGTCCCGGGTCGGCGTCGCTCAGCCCGGACAGTCCGACTCCCAGAGTCCCGACGTGGAGGCGTGGGTCGCGTGCCGCCAGCAGCTTCAGAGCGGCCCTGTAAATCTCGTCTCCGGTGGCTATTGGCTTGGCCAGCTTCGATTGCTTTGAGAAGCGGTCTACATCCGGCCGGTAGGCGACGCCGACGGAGATGACACTGCCGCGCCGGCCCGCGGCGCGCAGCCGCCGTCCGACCATGTCGGACAGGCGCATCAGCAGCTCCTCGAGCTCGGGCTGTGAGCTGGTCGCGCGCGCGAGCACGTGGGAATGGCTGTAGCTCTTGCGGGCGACGCCTTCGAAGCTGCCGACCTCGAAGCCCCGCAGCCGCTGATGCCAGGTGTTGGCAAAATCGGCTCGCATCCCCGCCAGCCCGAGCTGATCAGGATTGGCGTAGAGGAAGTCGAGCGCCTTGTTGATGCCGGCCCTCCGCAAGCGGGCCGCGGTGGCCTCGGCGACGCCGGACAGGTCGGTGAGCTCCAATCGCTCGAACACCGATACGAGGTTGGTGTGGTCGATTCGCTGCAGCCCGTCGCGCTTGTCAAGGTTGGACGCCTGCTTTGCCATCCAGATCGAGGTCGAGACACCGACCGAGCACGTGACGCATTCGCCAACCTCGTCGCGGAGCGCGTTCTTGACGGCCCGGCCGACCCCCTCCGGACCGAGTTTGACGAGGTCGGGAGTTCCGGCCAGGTTCAGCGACGCTTCGTCGATCGACATGCGCAAGACGTCGGGGCTGTGATGCTCCAGGATCTCGATGAGCTGATCGGAGACGGCACGGTACCGGGGCGGGTTGGGCTCCATCACGACGAGTCGCGGATAGATCGCCCTGCCCTCGTAGACGCGCATCCCGGTCTTGATGCCAAGGTCTCGGGCCTCCCTCGATGAGGACACGATGGTGGCCGCGTCGGTGGCATAAGCGGCAATCGCCAGAGGCCTGCCCCGAAGCGTCGGATCGTGCTGTTGCTCGATCGACGCGAAGGCGCAGTTCAGGTCGATGACCAGGGTCGTCGGTTCAGCCGTGTTGAGCCCGAGTTCTCTCGCCACAACGAGCAAATGTTCGCACATGGCGGCCCTCGCGGCTGCCGCGGAATGATAAGTCGTGAGGCTTATCATTCCGTATCAACATGGCGATCAATTGGCCTCCGGGCCCCTACCGCCCTGGCAATGGCATCGACCCGCCGTATCTCGGCGACCGCGCCGAGCAGATCGAGGCGGTCCGTGCCTTCCTGAGGGACCCGCGGCATCCCCGCAACGTCCTGATCACCGGGCTGCGGGGAGTGGGGAAGACCGTGCTCCTCAACCACATCCAGGGCGAGGCGGAGGGCGCGGGCTGGCTCGTGGTGGACAGGGAGTTCTCGGAGACCGACGTCGAGCCCGACGCGTTCGCCAACGCCCTGCTGACCGATGTCAACCGCGCCCTCCGGCGCCTTAGCCTTTCGGCCCGGCTCAAGGAACGAGCGAGCCAGCTGCTCCAGGCGGCGATCGACTCCGTCGGAGCGCTCACCGTCAGCTACGGAGAGTTCAAGGTCAGCGTCGACACCAAGCGCAGCAAAGCGCCGCAGCGGCGCCTCGACGACGACCTCAGAGAGGCCCTCATGCGGATATCTGAGCTGTGCCAGAAGAGCGAGTACAAGGGGCTGGTGCTGCGGTACGACGAGTTTCACGTCGTGCGGGAGCGGCACGGGGCTCCGACCCTGAGCGCTCTCCTAAGCGCCACGTCCGCCGTCCAGCAGCACAGCCTGCCGTTGATGCTCATGCTCTGCGGGCTGCCGCAGGTCGTCGACAACCTTGCTCGTTCGAAGAGTTACTCGGAGCGCATGTTCGCGACCCTGGAGCTTGGCAACCTGCGGCCGCCCGAGGACCGCGCAGCATTCGTGGATCCAGCAGTCAGGCTCGGTCGCAGATACGCGGATGAGGTCGTCGAAGCGGTCATGGTCGACAGCGGCGGCTATCCGTTCTTCATTCAGGTTTACGGCGATGCCCTGTGGAGCGGTTCGCACGGAGAGACCATCGCCATGGCGGATTTCCGAAGGCTACGGCCGCGCATCCTGGCGACGCTCGACTCCGGGTTCTTCCGCGCCCGCTACGTTCGGGCGTCCCCGAACGAGCGGCAGCTGATGCGCAACATCGCGACCTTCGGCGAGACCGCCACCATCGAACAGCTGCAGAAGGTCTCGGGCCGGCGAAACAACGAGATCCAACCGACCGTGAGCGCGCTGATCCAGAAGGGTCTGGTCTACAGGCCGGAACGAGCGCGCATCGCGTTCACCGCGCCCATGTTCGGCGCGTTCCTCCTGCGCACGCCCAATTGATAAGGGTTGATAAGGCTGGAGTCATATCAAGTGGGTACAGGCGTTGCGGTTTCGCTGACCTGCCTCGGGCTGGTCCTCGGGATCCCAATTCTGATCGCGGCGTCACGCGCCGATCCGAGCAGGCGGAGCGCATAAGCAGGACAGCCGCGAAGGGGGTTCAGAGTTCCTCGCGCACCTTCGTCGCCGCACGTGCCAACGCCGCGAGCTTCCCGAACGCCTTGGCGCGCGGGAGGTATTTCATCCCGCAGTCTGGCGCAAGGATCAGCCGCTCGGGCTGGACGAACCGCAGCGCGTTGCGGATGCGCGCGACGATGGTGTCGACGTCTTCCACCGGGGCGTCGTCCGAGAGGTCGATGACCCCAACGATGAGCCGCTTGTTCCCAAGCGATTTCAGCACTGACAGGTCGACCTTCTGCTGAGCCGATTCGAGGGAGATCATGCTGGCGGTGACGTCTGCCAGCTCCTCGAGGAACGGGTAACCGTTGGGACGCGAATGCACGATGTGTGCGTAGCCGAAACATGTATGGAGCGCCGTCGCGCCGGTGATCCCTTCGAGTGCGCGGTTGATCGCTTTGATCGCGAACCCGTGGGCCTTCTCCGACCTGGCCTGGAGGTAGGGCTCGTCGAGCTGCACCACGTCCGCGCCCGCGGCGAAGAGGTCGCGCACCTCTTCGTTGACCGCTTCGGCGAGCGCCATCGCAAGGGCCTCTTCGTCGTGGTAGTAGTCGTCCTGGGCCTGCTGCGACATCGTGAACGGTCCTGGAAGCGTCGCCTTGATGGCGTGGTCGGTGTTGGCCCGTAGAAACTGGACGTCCCTCACCTCGACGGCCCGTGTGCGGCGCAGTGGGCCCACGACCCGCGGGACGGGATTTGGGTGCCCGGTCCGGTCGAGCGCGGTGCCCGGATTGTCGAGGTCCATGCCGTCCAGCGCGGTCGCGAATCGGTTGGAGTAGCTCTCGCGCCTTATCTCGCCGTCGGTGATGACGTCGATCCCCGCGCGCTCCATGTCACGGATCGCGACCACCGTCGCATCGTCCTGAGCCTGCTCGAGGAACTCCGGAAGGGGCCGCCCGATATCCCGGGCCCTGGTGCGCGGCGGGAGGCGGCTTCCGAGCACCGCGCGATCGACGAGCCAGTCAGGCTGCGGGTAGCTGCCGACGACGGTGGTCGGCAGAATCCCACCGCGTGCCGCGGATTTCGCCATGGGCCCAAGCGTATCGCCAGCTCCTCCCTGGCGCATCATTTCCTGGGCGTATGACATCGCAACCAGCCGTCAACAAGACTCGCTCGTCCCCGGGCCGGCTCCACGGCGACAATTGCGAGCGCGACTGGATCTGGGACCGGGAGGTCGAGACTGCGTCGGATGCGGAGACCACCACCGCCGCGGCGGCCGCCTGGGATCGCCAGCGCCAGCACCTGGCTGAGGGCTCGCCCTTCTACGCGGGCAAGTTCCGCCAGGCTGGGATCGGCACGACCAAAGTTCGGCTGGCGGACATCGCCAAGCTCCCCTTCACCACTAAGGACGAGCTGAGGCAGGCGGCAGAGGAGCAGCCCCCCTTCGGCACTAACGCAGGCGTCGAGCCTGAGCGCATCAAGCGCCTCTATCAGACCAGCGGCACCACGGGATCGCCGACCGTGATTGCACTCACCCGCACCGACATGGAGACGTGGACGACGATCGGCGCGCGAACCTACTACGCGACCGGCATACACGAGCACCACAGCGTGCTCACCACCTTCGGCGCGGGGCCATTCGTGGCGGGACACACGCACTTCGTGTTGACCCGCCTCGGGGCGCGTGCCGTGCCCGTGGCGCCCGGCGACACTGCCAGGGTTCTCTTCGGGCTGAAGGCGGGTATCGCCGACACGCTGTTGTCGACGCCGTCGTTTGCCCAGTACCTCGCCAACCGGCTCGAGGGCACCGACCCGGACCCAAGCTCGCTCGCGCTGCTCCACGTTGTCACCGGCGGTGAGCCTGGCGGGGGAATTCCGGCCATCCGTGACCACATCCAGCGAGTCCTCGGCGTCACGGTCACCGAGGTGATGGGGATCGGTGATATCGCGCCTTCACTGTTCGGTGAGTGCCCGCGCCAGCACGGGATGCACTTTTCCGGCACCGGACATGTGTGGCCGGAGCTCGTCGACCCGGGCACGCAAGAGCCGATGGCGATCGAAACGGGTGCCGTGGGCGAACTGGTCTACACACACCTCACGCGCGAAGCGATGCCTGTTGTTCGCTTCCTCAGCGGCGACATCATCCGGATCGAGGGCACGTCCTGCGAGTGCGGGCGCACCAGCTTCCGCATGCGCTGTCTCGCCCGGCGCGACGACATGTTCATCGTGCGCGGGGTCAACGTTTACCCGGGCGCCATCCTCGCCGTAGTGGGAGAGTTCAGGCCGCGCGTCACTGGACGGGCGCGTGTGGTCCGCAAGGACAGCGACGTGAGCGTCCAGCCGCCGGTCCCAGTAGAGGTGGAGATTCAAGCCCCGAGCGAACCCGACGCGGCGCTGGTGGCCGAGATCGAGGAAGCGGTCCACATCAAGCTGAGCTTCCGGTGCAAGGTGGAGCTGGTCCCGGAGCACACCTTCGGCGACAGCGCCTACAAGACAAAGCTCACCGTGACGCGCCCGTGACGGCCGGGAAAGGGAAGCGGCTGAAGTCCGACCTGGGCAGGAGCACGGCCGATCGCATCGTGGTGCGCGGCTACGACCTGGTCGAGGACCTCATCGGGAAGGTTTCGCTGGGCGACATGGCCTTCCTCGAGCTCAAGGGACGCCTTCCGACTCCTCCGGAATCGACCGTGTTCAACGCCCTAGCCGTGACCCTGGTGGAGCACGGGATGACCCCGAGCGCGATCGCAACGCGCCTCACCTACTTCGGCGCCCCCGAGTCGCTGCAGGGAGCCGTGGCAGCGGGGTTGCTGGGCATCGGCGACCGCTTTGGCGGCTCTGTCGAAGAGGCCGCGCGCACCCTGCAGGAAGCGCTGGCCGGATCGGTCTCGAGCGTGGACTTGAACGAACTGGCGCGGAAGATCGTCGGCACCCATAAGGAGAGGAAGCGGCCGATCGCAGGCCTTGGCCACCCGATCCACAAGCCGATCGACCCGAGGACCCCAAAGCTCTTCGCGCTCGCCTCCGAGAACGGCTTCTCCGGCCGGTACGTGCAGCTGATGAAGGCGATCTCGGTGGAGGCGGAGCGCAGTCATGGACGCGAGCTGCCGGTCAACGCTACGGGCGCCATCGGCGCCATCGCCAGCGAGCTCGACATCCCGTGGCAGGTGACACGGGGGCTGGCTGTGATGGCGCGCGCCATCGGGCTCGTCGCCCACATCCAGGAGGAGCTGGAGGAGCCGCTGGCCGCCGAGATCTGGAGCCGGATCGACGAGGAGTCGTCGGCCCGGTAGGAGGGCTGGAGCGGTCAGCACGGTTGGGGCTAACATAGATTCGCCCTCCGTTCGACCAGTTGGAAGGAGACGATTCGTGCCCGCTAACATGTCCGGAATCCACCACGTGACCTGCATCACCGCGGATGTGCAGAAGTGCGTCGACTTCTATGTCAGCGTGCTGGGTTTGCGCTTCGTCAAGAAGAGCATCAACCAGGACGTCACCGACACCTATCACATCTACTTTGGCGACTACCTGGGCACGCCCGGCACCGCGATGACGTTCTTCGGCTGGCCCCATCTGCCGCATCGCCCGGCGGGGAGCGGACAGGTCACGGTGGTCTCCTTCGCGGTTCCCAATTCGTCCCTCGGCTACTGGTCCAGCCGCCTTCGCGAGATGCGCGTCGAGGCGACCCGGACGACCCGGTTCGACACTGACTCGATCGTGATCGAAGACCCGGACGGGATCCAGCTCGAGCTTGTGGGCAGGGCGACCGATGATCACTGGGTGCCGTGGCCAGACGGCCCCGTCGACGTGGAGAACGCGATCCGCGGATTCCACTCGGTGACCATGTGCGTGGCGGAGACGGAGGCCACCGTGCACCTTCTGACCGACACGATGGGCTTCCGCCTGGCGGCGCGTGAGGGCAGCGTCACGCGCTTCGAGACGGGAGCCGGAGGCCCGGGGGCCGCGCTCGACGTGCTCGAGTCGCCAGGGTCCCCGGTGGGCGAGGAAGCCACGGGCACGGTGCATCACGTGGCGTGGAGGGCCACCGACGACGACCACCAGCTGGCCTGGCGAGAAGTCCTCGTCAAAGCGGGCCGCCAGGTCACGCCGGTGATCGACCGTTACTACTTCAAGTCGATCTACTACCGCGAGCCGGGCGGCGTGCTCTTCGAGATCGCGACCGATCAGCCCGGGTTCACCATCGACGAAGCGCCCGAGAAGCTCGGTTCCGAGTTGAGCCTGCCGCCGTGGTTTCAGGTGAAGCGTGACAAGTTGGATCACGACCTACCGCCAATTGCCGTACCGACCACCGCGGCGAGTGGGGCAGGTCATTGATGTGGGTTCGGGTGGTCGCAATTTGACCTCTGGGAGGGGATTTAACTGATGGCAACAACGATCGCTCCGGTCAACCCCATGGCGGCCGAGGGCAAGGCCGTCGTCATGGACGTAATGCGTCGCGACCGCAAGAAATTCTTCGAGCTGGTCGAGGACCCCAAGAACTGGAATGTCCAGACGCGTTGCACCGAGTGGGAGGTGCGTGACCTCGTCGGTCACATGATCGACGTCACCGAGGGGTACCTCGCACGCTGGGAGATCGCCAAGAAGGGCGAGGCGTCGGACGCGGCCGGTCTCGCGGTCATGGGCGAGAAGCTCAACGACCACGCCCTCGAGTTCCGCAAGCTCCCGCGCGAGGAAGCGATCGCCCGCCTCAAGAAGGACGCGGCGCAGATGGATGCGATCTTCGAGGCGCTCACGCCCGAGGAGTGGACCGGGGGCATGCTGGTCACGCATCCGTACATGGGTCCGGTGCCGTCCGGTTTCTACCCCGCGTTCCACATCATGGATTACGGCATTCACCCGTACGACATCGAATACGGGCTGGGCGACAAGCTTGCAGAGCTCGATGAGGCGTCCGCCGGGATACTGATCCCGTACTGCTTCATCATCATGCAGTACACCGTCGACCAGAAGTCGGCCGCCGGCGTCGACGCCGTTTACGGGTTCGACATCTCAGGTCCGTGGGGCGGCAAGTGGCGCGCGACGATCAAGGACGGCCAGTGGTCGGCGAAGCCCGAGGAAGGTGACTTCAAGGGGTGTCAGGCGCTCTTCCATTTCACGCCGTCTGATTTCGTCCTTTCGGTCTTCGGTCGCTTTCCGGGAGGGTCGGCGAGTGGCGACCCAGAGGTCATCGAAAAGGTGCGAGGCCTCTTCTTCCGATTCTGATCCGGAGCACTTTGTGGGCGGCGGACCTGCGGTCGTCAAGTCCGCCGCCCGCTGGGCTCACCGCCGAGGTGAGGGAGGTCGATGCCAATTCGGCGATCGCGCTTGCGGCCGTCATGGGAGGTGAGGGGGACCTCGTCTCCAAGAGGCTGGCCAGAGGATGCCGATGCTTCGGCGTCTGGCTTGGCCAGGAGGTGGTCGGTTACGGCTGGGTGTCGGCCCAGCCCGAATGGATAGGAGAGATCGACTTGCAGATCACGCCGCGCCCTGGCGAGGCCTACATCTGGAACTGCGTGACCGTCATGGAGCACCGGCGCAAGGGGATCTTCCGCCAGCTGCTGCGTTCGATCGCGGCGCGGGGACGCGAAGAGGGCCTGAAGAGACTCTGGATCGGAAGCGTGGCAATCCCCGCCGAAGGGGCGGTCGGGGCCGCCGGCTTCGTCCCGGCCTTGCACTTCGACACCGCTTCGGCGTGGGGCCGGCGGTGGCTGAGGGTGAGACCCGCGGAGGGGGACTCGGACCTGGTGGGCGCTGCGCGCCAGGCGCTCTCGAGTGGCGGGCGGCCGCTCGAGCTGGGTCACTCGATCAGGCGCTCCCGGCCGCGGAGGCACTGAGAGCCGGACCGTGCAAATAGCCGCAGAGGTGATGGTCACGATCGTCGCCGCGCTGCACGCCTATTTCCTGGTGCTCGAGATGTTCCTGTGGCGCAAGCCGTTTGGGCGTCGCACCTTCGGCATGACGCAAGAGGTCGCTGATTCGTCCGCGGTGCTCGCGGCCAACCAGGGCCTGTACAACGGATTCCTCGCCGCCGGGCTGCTGTGGGCCCTGATCGGATATGGGATCGTCCCGGGCCGGGCGGTCCTGACGTTCTTCCTGGCCTGCGTCATCGTGGCGGGCCTGTATGGAGGCGCGACCGTGAGCCGGAGAATCGTGCTGGTCCAATCCGTTCCTGCGGCAATCGCGCTCGCGCTGGTCTGGCTGACTTAAAGGGCGTCCAGATAGATCCGGAGCAGGTCCTCTGCCGGGTAGCGGCCGCCGAGCTCTTTGGCAGCTCGTTGCAGATCGGGCTCGCCCACGCCGTAGTCGGCGATGTGCTGCGGAAGGCCGAGCGAGGCGATCAGGCGCTGGACGTCGCCGGCCGGGTCGCCCGATCCCGTCGCCTGCCCGAGCAGCGCCATCCGTTCCGGCAGGTTCGCCGCAAGGTAGCGCATGACGTGGGGGAGGAGCAGGCACGAGGTCACGCCGTGGGGGATGCCGTGCCGGGCCCCAATCTGCTTGCCCATCACGTGACTCAGACCCGTCGCCGACTGTGCAGGAAGCGTGAACGAGAACCATGCCCCGACCTGGTTTTCCGTCCTGACCTCCAGGTCCGCTGGCTCCGCCATGGCATGCGGCAGCGAGGCGCACAAGCGCCGCACCGCCTCGAGAGCCATGACGTCAGAGAACGGGTGAAGTCCGTCGGCAAGGAATCCCTCGACGGCGTGGTCGAGGGCGCGAATCCCCGTCGAAAGCCAGAGCGCCATCGGTGTGGCAAGTGTCAGCCGGGCGTCGTAGATGACCGAGTCGGGCAGCAACCTAGGATCCCGCAGGCCCGCCTTGTCGCCTGATGCGTCGGTGAACCCGGCGCTGCCCGCAAGCTCTGCCGCCGACAGCGTCGTCGGGATGGCGACATGGGGGAGACGCCGGCCGGCCGCTCCTCGACGATCGGCCAGCTTGACGCCGACCGTCTTGGCGGTGTCGATGGCACTGCCACCCCCGAAGCTGACGACCCCGTCCACCTCCGCTTCCGCCGCGCGCTCGACGGCAGCCTCGACCTCCGACACCGGCGCGTGCTGAGCGATGACCACCGTTACCGGCACGGCGACCTCGCCCAGCGCTCGCCGGACCTCTCCGATCGCACTCTCCTCGGAAAGGAGCGAGCGTGTGGTCACCAGGGCCACGCGGGTAGCCTTTA
>OCZT010008277.1_pt1 | contig 10133 bp, 7 predicted proteins | sample 1539031 | NCBI WGS metagenome assembly OCZT01 (sample SAMEA3539308, study PRJEB22396) | soil metagenome | biome: tundra; feature: field; material: soil | place: USA | collected 2010-05 | depth 0.15 m
TTACGAGTTCATCAAAAATATCGCTCACCATATCGGTTTGTTTCATCATCCATCGGAAACGATCATCCGAAGAATCCACTTGAGTAATTGAGAATGGTTCATCCGCTCCAATATGTATGTTGACTCCCAGGCTGGAGGAATCTCTTGTTACAGTTTTTTTACTTGTCTTGTGCAGTACCACTCCGGCTGAGTCGGTGGTCATATCCTCAAAAATTTTTATTGACTGTGTGCTGTCGTCTTGTGCAGAATCAGAATGTTTCATCCACCGCATTCCCTGCTTGCGAAGGCTCAAGCGCCTTTTAATTTTTGAAGCTGCATCCTGTTTTTCTAGTTTGTAAACCAGGCTGTTCAATGCCTCATTCACTCCCAGAGAAAAATGCTGCTGCTTCAACTTGAAAGCATTGTTGATCCAATAAAGCTGGGTAACTATCAAGCCCACTAGGGCAATTGCAGTAAGCGCAGTGATCAATCGAATGTTTAAGTTTCCCATCTATGCAAATGTAAGATATAGTGCACGATTCGCCTATGCATTAACATTTTTTAACATTCATTAACGGAGCGTTAACACCAATGTGAAAATTCTCTCTGTATGTTTGTGTTGAAAGAAAAGAAACGGACATCATTTATTGTTGTCGTAAAGCTAAGGAAAGAATCCCATCAGCAAAAAAATCATCATTGAGTAATTATCCCACCTAAAAAGAGCAATCAATGATGTGAGTAGTCCCGCACATAACTATGTGCGGGATTTTCTTTTTTACTAAATTTACTTTGTGCAAAAAATAAAAAACCACTTCAAGGGAGAATTAATAGAACCGGTTGGGAAAAACCATCTCGACAATTATAATCCTGCCATAAGAAAGATATAGTGTGCCTGCAATTATTTTTTTGTTTTCAGATTTTTAAAATCAAAAATGCTTTCCATCCATAAATACACTCTGCTGACATTATCGATTGCTATTTCATTTAGTATTTCTTCTCCAGCTCAGAAATTTATTGCGCTGGATGTGTATCATTTCACCGGGAACATGAAAAGAATCCGTTTCTATAAGAATGATAGAATCATTTTTAAAGAAAAAGACAGCAGAGTACTTTATTCGGGAGTCATTATCGATATTAATGATACCAGTTTTACGATTGAGAAACAAGATCCTGTGCGCATAAAAGATGTGGCTTGCATTGTAATTGACAGATCCAACTTTGTTACCCGCGCTATTCCGGAGTTCCTCATGGCATTCGGAGGTGGTTTTATTGCACTCGATTCATTTAATAATTTAGTGAACGGAGATTCTCCTGTGATTAAAAAGGAAGCGGTTATAGAAGGTGTCGCATTTGCTGCAAGCGGATGGCTGCTCATGCGTTTTGCAAAAAAGAAACACCGGATCGGCAGACGATGTGCATTGAAAGTTATAGATGTAACACCGGGATAGCACCTGCCCGAATTTTCAGTTGTGAGATCACAACAGTTCAGAAAAAAAATATTCTTCCTTCAGGAATTCTTTATAATTAGCCAGGTTTGACATGATCTGCAGTTCGCAGTAACGGGCATTAAATTCGAAATCATCTTTCACCTTGTTCAATTCCGTCAAACGGAACCGGTCAAAGTTCAGGATCGCCTGTGATTCTTCTTCCGCAAGCGTTTCGTTGCGGAATTCTTTATCACGAAGATCGCTGATGCTTATTGTTTCGCCTGCATCTTTGTTAGCGAAGTAATTTTTATAAATGTCTCGTCTTGTTTCCATGCTACAAAACTACTTTTGGAAACAATGCAGATAAAAACAAACGGCAGGATTTATTAACAAGTGAAAGTTAGAAAGGAAGCATTGATTGTTTATAGTGTTGTTCATGTTCAAGCAGCCATTTTTTTTTAGAAACCCCTCCTCCATATCCCGTTAAACTGCCATCGGAGCCAATGACCCTGTGACAGGGAATAATGATCGCGATCCGGTTCATGCCGTTTGCACCGGCCACAGCACGAACTGCCTCCGGTTTTTTTAATGCGGTTGCCTGTTGTTTATAGGACCGGGTTGAACCGAAAGGAATCCGTAACAGTTCTTGCCAGACTTTTTTTTGAAATTCTGTCCCTGGTGTAAATAAAGGAAGGGCGAATTCTTTTCGTTTACCTTCAAAATATTCGTTCAGCTGTTGGTGAAGCAAAATAAAATGTTTATTTTCTCCTTGCAGGATACGGGCATTTAAAAGTTTGGTCAATGTTTTTAATTCAGTTTCCAGCATTCTTCTGTCGGAAAATTCTAAAAGGCAAATGCCTTGTTCTACAGCACAGGCAACCATAGGCCCAAGCGGTGTTTCCAGGCGGGTTAGGTTTATTATATTTTTATTTTTACTGTTGGATGGAGAAACGCCAATAACTGATTTAAATGAATCGTTAAAGCCGCTTAGCGATTCGTACCCTGTGTCATACGCAACCGAAGCGGCCGGTTCTCCATTTTGTATTTTTTTAAACGCAGTGTTAATACGGATCATGCGCTGATAGGAATGAAAAGTTATTCCGTGGTTTTTCTTAAACCACCTTCGGATCTTTGCCGGTTCAATTCCTTTGGAACGCAGATCGTAGTCCTTCAATTTTTTCATGGGATTATCGTTAATGTCATTCAGTATCTTTTTGATGTAGTTGGGGGTTTCGCCTAATTTTTCCAGGGGGAAACACACTTTGCATGGTCGGTAGCCGTGAAGGACGGCTTCTGCGGAGGTTTTATAAAATTCTACATTTTCTTTTTTTGGTTTCCGTGCCGTGCAGGTGGGCCGGCAAAAGATACCGGTCGTTTTCACTGCGACAATAAATGTTCCTTCGTAAGAAACGTCTTTATCAATAAGCGCTTTATACATTACTTCATCTGTCAGCATGCTGTTTTATTTATTGCAAAACTAATCAGGTTTCATAAACCAGGCAACCGAAAAATGGACAAGTATTTTTAATCGAATAAAAAAGCATTGCTTGCGGTGGGGAGTAAAAATAAAACAGGAGAAACTGTTAGTGTAACAAAATCTCCTGCCGGGTGGAGATAGTGGGGGTCGAACCCACGACCTTATGCATGCCATGCATACGCTCTAGCCAAACTGAGCTATATCCCCATTAATGTTTGCCAATCAACTAATGACCTTCCCGCAGTATTGCGGGACGATCTAGCCAGCTGGGCAAATTCCCCAGGTTACAAAAGTAAAAAGTTTTGTTTCTGAAAATTATACGAAGATCATGGAAGAAACTTCTATTGGCACAGAAGTATTTTTTATTTTCTCACATCCAGAATATTGTTTTTATGGCCATAACCGGTCCGCAAATTCCTGCGGGGTCACCGATCGAATTTTCCCGACAACATTTCCTGCATTTACCCGGTCAGCGGTTAACGAATCAAGCTGATATTTCCTTTCCTGGAAATATGAGTTCCATCCATAATTGTCACATCCATATAATACGTGAATACCACCGTGCCGGATTCACCTGCATTCTGCAGCATGGCTTTGTTGTAAACGCCACCCCACCTGAAAGCAGGGTCGTAGGTTTCATACACTCTTTCTCCCCAGCGGTTGTAGATCACGATGTGGAAATCTTTTATGCACTGAGGAATGCCGTAGTATATCTGCAGCGAATCATTTGCCCCATCGCCATTCGGAGAAAATGCATTGGGCAGGTAAAGCGTTCCTGCAGTGGAGCAGAGTTCTACAATTACAGTAACGCAGGCAGCGTCATGGCAGGTGTTTGCATCATACACCGTAACGCAATAAACAGTAGTACCCGAAGGTGACACAGTAATATTTCCTCCGTTCATTCCGTTATCCCACACATAATTAGTTCCTCCCGATGCGCTGAGATTTGTGTTTTGCCCTTGTGTAATGATAATGTTAGGACTCACCGTTACCGCAGGGATAGGATTCACGGTTACGACTGCTGTAGCAGCAGCCGAGCAACTGCCGGCTGTTACTAACACAGAATAACTTCCTGCAGTAGATGGATTTATCACTGCAGTGGTTTGCCCCGAACTCCACAAATACGTTCCGCCACCCGATGCCGTGAGCGTTGCCACCTCTCCCTTGCAGAGATTTGTGTTGCCCGAAATGGCTGCAGTTATTCCATTGCTAATTGTAACCGTTACACTGGCGGTGCTGGAACAATTCCCATTGCTGGCTGTAACAAAATAATTGGTCGTGCTGGTTGGAGAAACAATTACTGAAGCCGAAGTTGCTCCTGTTGTCCATAAATAATTTCCACCTCCGGAGGCAATGAGTGTTGTACTGTTCCCTCCGCAGATAGTTGTATTACCTGTAATTGCTACCGTAGGACTTGCGCTTACATTCACCGTAACACTTGCAGTATCGGAACAATTTCCACCGGAAACAATTACAGAATAAGTGGTGGTGGCAGTGGGCGTTATTGAGATATAAGAAGTTGTTAAACCATTGTTCCAGGAATAATTTGAACCGCCCGATGCGGTGAGCGTTGTGCTGCTGCCTCCGCAAATAGTTATATTTCCCGTAATCAAAGCGGTAATACCCGGATTAACATTCACTGTAACAGTGGCGGTGCCGCCACAAACACCTGTGGAAGTGACAGAATAATTTGTGGTTGTTGTAGGAGAAATAATTATTGAAGTGGTAGTTGCTGTGGTTGACCACACATAATTTGTTCCACCGGAAGCAGTAAGTGTGCTGGATGCTCCATTGCAAATAGTTGTGTTCCCGGTAATAGTTGGCGGGATGCTTGAAGAAATAGTTACCGTAACAGTGGCTGTGCCGCCACAAACACCTGTGGAAGTGACAGAATAATTTGTGGTTGTTGTAGGAGAAATAATTATTGAAGTGGTAGTTGCTGTGGTTGACCACACATAATTTGTTCCACCGGAAGCAGTAAGTGTGCTGGATGCACCATTACAAATGGTCGTGTTCCCGGTAATAGTTGGCGGGATAGAAGAAGTTGCAGTAACAATTACCGGCTGATGATAAGTGCCCGGGCAGGTTCCGACATAATACGTATAGGTACCGGTAGGCACAACTGTAGTTGTGTAAACGCTTCCTGTGCCGAGAACATTTCCTGCAACAATGGCATTGTACCAGACGATGGTTGTTCCTCCGGGAACAGTGCCGCTCAAAGTCGCACTGAGTGTTGCAGCCTGTCCTGCGCATATTGTAACATTCGGAGCATTGATAATAAAATTTGTTACTGTGGCGTTATTTGTTCCTGCATCGCCTTGGGTGGCGCCATTGGGAATGAATTCTGTGAGTGCATCAGAGTTAGTAGTGCCATTCGCACCACCATTTGCAGCTCTTGTTGGAGCGCCTGTTGAAATTCCGATGTATCCACCTCCACCTCCACCGCCAGGACCTTCTGCTTCATACACTTTCCCTCCATTTGCAATGTACAAGGGTCCTTTGGTGATCACCTGATCACCGCCCTTTCCTCCGTTTGCTGATATTGAAACTCCAGAAATAATACTCACAGAATTTACAACGATCGTTCCGCCTGCACCTGCGCCTCCCGCGCCATCAGCGCCCGCATAGGTATTTCCAGTTGCAGTACCTGCAGCGTTAATACCAACATTTCCGTTTGAAAGAATTTGTCCAGCACCTGAAACAGTTCCATAGTTCATCAGGTAAATTAATGCCCCTCCATTTCCACCTCTTCCTCCCTGATTATCATTCTGATCACCGGAACCTCCACCGCCTCCAAGAAATAATCTTCCGGTAGAATAATCAAGTGGTCGTCCTCCGCAACCTCCCCACGGATTACGCGAATCACCTCCCCATGCTGCATTTTTAGGACCTGTAACAGTTGCATTCTGATTGCTGTTTGAAAAAGCATATCCACCTTGTCCTCCTCCAGTAGAAATTTGCGTGGAAAATCCTGCGTACTGCAGGTTCCATGCCAGATTCCAGTTAGGGCCTGAATTATCAGGCATGCCATGTCCGTTCCACAACGCAGGGTTCCCCCCGTTTGCTCCGCCACCGCCACCGCAATTGTGCGCATCGCCACCTCCTCCGCCATTTGCAGGAGCGCCTTTGCAATATCTTCCTCCATAAGGAGTATAATCTGCCTCATAGCCGGCAATTCCTTCACCCTTTTCTGCACCCATATCTCCCTTGGTGGATGCTGCTTCATTTGCGCCAAAAGCGGTTGAATCTTCAAGAAGTTGTGCTCCTCTGAATCCTTTTCCTGTTACATCTATTGAGCCGCCTGCATTTATGGTGGTATTGTTCAGAACTTCTATAGCGCAAATCCCTCCAATTGTTCCGTTCCATGGATCGCAGGTGATGGACCCGCCATTATTTATTGTGAGGGACGAATAGCGCGGCACACGTACCACCACCACTCTTCCTGCTGAAGTATAATTATTTGCAAGTGGGCAATCAAGTGTGATGCTTGTTCCGTTGGGTACGCTGGTTACTTCGCCAAACTCCCAGTTGCCGCAAGTATTATAATTTGTGATTCCTCCCCATGAACTGTCTCGGGGATCACCAACAGTTGGAATCCATATATAAGGTTGTCCAAGAATGGCTGCTCCCTGAATTTGGATGATCATTATTAAATCTCCCGAAGCAAGCGCACCGGGGAATCTTCCATTGGCATTCAGTGTGCTGTTTGCAACAGTAATGGTTGTTGTACCTGAAACCGCATTTGCTGCGAGAGTGGTGTATTCATTTACAATATTATTTGCAGTGGCAACAATTTTAACTCCGTCCTTGCCTCGCTGAGCAACTGCTTCAGTCCCACCCCATAAGAGAGGAAAAAGGAAAAGCACAAAGAAAAAAAACTGACGCAAGACTTTCATAAGATGAATTTACATCGGCAAAATAAGTAAAATTTTGTGTAGAATTAAAACTCAGGTATTAATACCTTATTAGAGACGTAAAAATGAGTAAAAAGGTTGCTCCGAAGGAGTTCTTTATAGGGTAAATGATGCTGTTATTTCGCAATTGCAGTTGGATTTTGCAAATTTTTGGTATCGGTCTTTCTTACAAGGTAAATATATCTTCCTTATTCCAAGCTACCCAAAAAGCGGTCGGACTGGAAATCCCTTCAAAGTATTCCAACATAAAGAGTGTTTTGTTAAAAAAAAATTCTAAAAAAAAACTCACCCGAATTCTCTTTCGTTCTTCGACAAGGATTTCAGCGGGTTGGAAGTAATTTCTTTCTGATGATTTCTGGTTTTGAAAATATCGCAGGCAAGATACACTGCACTGCGGAAGGATTCTTCGTTCGCCAGGTTTTTTCCTGCAATGTCATAGCCCACTCCGTGATCGGGTGAAGTGCGGATGACACTCAGCCCTGCCGTGTAGTTCACCCCTGTTTCAAACGCCAGCGCTTTGAACGGAACCAATCCCTGGTCGTGATACATGGCAAGCACCGCGTCATATTTTGTATGCTTCATGCTTCCGAAAAATCCGTCAGCGGAATATGGTCCCTGCACAAATATGCCTTCGGCTTTAGCCTGTGCAACGGCCGGAACGATCACGCTGCTCTCTTCTCCACCGATGGTGCCGTTGTCGCCTGCGTGGGGATTTAATCCCAGCACTGCGATCTTGGGTTTGCGGATTCCGAAATCATCCGTGAGCGATTTGCTCATAATCTTTATCTTCTGAACAATTTTATCCTGGTTGATAATAGCGGAAACATTGGCGATAGGAATATGCCCCGTCACCAATCCCACTCTGAAATTATCGGCACACATCAGCATGAGCGCAGGATTCTTGAAACGCGTTTCCAAATAATCGGTGTGTCCCTTAAATTGAAATCCCGGTGATTGAATATTATGCTTGTTGATGGGAGCAGTTACCAGCACGTCAATTTTTTTCTGTTCGAGCGCATCCGTTGCCGCTTCAATGGATTTGAGTGCATACTTCCCTGCTAACTCTGTTGAGATCCCGAATTCAACGGGTATTTCTTCTTCATACACATTGAAAATGTTGAACTGCTTCAGTGCAACCGATTCCGCATTGCGGAGGGGATTGAAACGCATTTCCACATTCATCGTTTTGCGGTGATAGGAAAATGTTTTCTGAGAACCGAAAAGTACGGGCGTGCAAACCTCCAGCATCTGCGGATCCAGGAATGTTTTAATGATCACTTCCAGGCCGATTCCGTTTGGGTCGCCTTGCGTGATGCCTACTCTTATTTTGCTCATGTAAAATTATATTTTGGCTACGTATCTTTTCGGCTATATCAATAGCCACGACCTTAAGGTCGTGGCAAATAATACAATACACTGTGGACGTTAGTCCAAGCTACATAAGTACTGTATTTAAAAAATCTAAAAACCATTTACTAATAAACCTGGTGCTTGCCTTTTTCAAATAATACGATCAGGTAATAATACCATAGAATACCAAAAACATAAAGCAGTGCAGTAAGGAAAAAAATGTAAGCGTATTGCACCTCGTGGGTGCGCAGTACTTTAAATATGATGGCGCTGAAAAACCAACTGCCTGACCAGATGGCAGTCGTGAGCGAACTTACAATTTCCCGGTGTCTGAAACCAACAAACTTCATCGTAAGATCGGAAGTGATGGGCGCAGCAATGTTCATGAGCGGCTGCCTGAGCACATAACAGCAGATTGCTACGATTGCCGCATAAGCATAAGTGCTGTAAAATTCTGAGCAGGACAATCCTACCAGGCAAAGCACCGCCAGCAATTGAGATCCGGTAATGGTTATTTTATACCCGAATTTTTTTTGAATATTAGGAACATAGATCTGCACGACAAATACAAAAAGCGTTGTAAAAGAAGTCAAGACAGCAAAATCAGAAGAGGTCATGTGATGTATCGTAGTAAAGAACAAACCCATAAAAGGAATTGCCAGTCCCGCACCGGTAGCGATCAATAAGGTGGGCACCATGGCTTTGGTGACCAGCCACCATTTAACGTCTCTGAAATCGTACCGGCTTTTTTTGAGAATGGGGACGTAGAATTCCTGCTTTTTACTTGCGAACACAAAATAAATTCCTCCCAAACCAATAATGGAAACTATTTTCAATATCATTTTTTCATCAAACAGTTCAGGATTGATATAGGTTAATAACCAAATGAGTCCACCGCTTAAAATACCTCCCAGGCTGTTCGTAGCATAGCACAATGAGATCGCTTCGGTATGGTATTCCTCCTTTACATTTCTTAAAAGATAGGGAATGATGGATACATCCAGGCCCAGAATAGAAACACCGAACAAAAACATTAAAATATAGATCAGGATATCAAGATGATATTGAATCGCGAAGATGATCCCCAAACTTAACAGGGGTGCGCAAATAGCAGATATATAAAAAAACGGTTTGATTTTTCTTCCATTGATATACAAACCCAGGTAAAAAGAAAACAACAGCACACTTAAAAACCGGTATCCGAAAAAATCCGCTGCTTTATAATCAGCATACCCTGCTTTATTCATATAGATCAGCAGGATGGTTAAAAACGCATACTCAACGAACTGAATAAAAAAATGCGCAGTGATGATGGAAAGAATGGACTTATCAAGATGCTTGTATTGGGCAAATATTTTAAACATTATTTAATTTAATAATAAGCTTGCTCAGAATCGTTTTTCGTAGATTTGAGGGTAAATGTAGAGAAAAATAATTTACTCTTCTGAATGAAAATTGATCCACTGCTGAAACGTGCACTTAATTTCGAATTCCTCTCCGCAGAAGAAGGAGTTTTTCTTTTTGAAAATGCTCCCATTTCCGAGTTGATGTATGTGGCGAATGAACTGAGAAAAATTCAAAAGCCCGATTCTGTAGGCGTGAACGGAAAAGTCACCTGGCAGATCGACCGCAATGTGAACACAACCAACGTGTGCGTGGCGAATTGCAAGTTCTGTAATTTTTACCGCATCCCCGGGCACGCTGAATCTTACATTACCGATATTGAAACGTACAAGAAAAAAATTGAAGAGACCTTCCGCTACGGAGGCGACCAATTGCTTTTGCAGGGCGGGCATCATCCCGAGCTCGGCCTGAAATTTTATACTGATCTTTTTCGCCAGCTGAAAAAATTATATCCAAAATTAAAACTTCATTCACTCGGCCCGCCCGAAGTGGCGCACATCACCAAACTGGAAAAATCCACGCACACCGAAGTGCTGAAAGCACTGGTGGAGAGGAAGGCGGAGGTGGGTATAGGGGTATAGG
>OCZT010008278.1_pt1 | contig 10130 bp, 10 predicted proteins | sample 1539031 | NCBI WGS metagenome assembly OCZT01 (sample SAMEA3539308, study PRJEB22396) | soil metagenome | biome: tundra; feature: field; material: soil | place: USA | collected 2010-05 | depth 0.15 m
GGAGTTCAGACGTGTGCTCTTCCGATCGGTACCGGCGCGCGTGCCCGGCGCGGCGCCCACCGGGGCCCCTTCGCCGACGAGGAAGGAGAGCATGCCCGCCGTGTGGCCGGGAGTGCGCAGCGGCCGCACCTCGAGAGTGCCGAACCACAGCGTCTGGCCGGCCTCGATGATGCCCATGGCCGCGACGGTGCTGCGCAGCTTCTCATCGCCCCCGGCCTCGGCGGCCGCCGCGAGGAGCTCCTTCTCGCGCGAGCTGATCAGCACCTCGAGCGCGGGCCAGCGCGCGCGCAGCTCCTCGACGTCGCAGATGTGGTCGTAGTGGTGGTGGGTGAGCAGCAGGTGCGTCGGCTCGAGCCCGAGGCGCTCGGCGGCCTCGATCAGCGGCTTCACGGGCCCGCCCGCGTCGATGAAGAACGCGGGCCCTCCCTCACCGTCGGCGAGGAGATACGTGTTGGAGACGAACTGCGGGTTGCTGGCGCACTCCACGATCATCGCGCCATCCTTGCACGAACCCCTAGACGGCGTTGGGGAGCAGCGGCTCCCCGCCCGCGGGCGGACCGGGGGCGAGCAGTGCCCGCAGCCCGTTGAGGTATCCCTCGTCCCCCACGTCGCGGCGCCACTCCAGCACGGGGATCGTCAGCGCGCTCTGCACGACGCGAGCGCGGGCCTCCTCGAGCGTCGGTGCGGTCGTGGCCAGGGCCACCGCGCGCGAGGTGCCCACGGTTCGGTATGTCCCCTCGCCCGACTGGACGGCTGAGGAGAAGAAAACGTGCGAGCCCGCCGCTTCGATCTGCTCGCGGTCGAGCGTGAAGTCGTATGCGGGCCCCGCGCGCAGCGCGTAGTCGGGCGAGACCAGGTACAGCACCACCGAGGCCTCCTTGCGCAGCGGCACGTCCTCGGCGCTCAGCGCACCGGCACAGATGCGCTCCATCACGTGCGGCCAGCTGCCGTTGAAGAGGCTCATGATGTTCATGCACTCGGGGTCTCCGAAGCGGGCGTTGAACTCGATCACCTTGACGCCGTCGGCGGTCGCGAAGAAGCCACTGTTCATCACCCCGCTGAAGTGCCGGCCCTGCTCGGCCAGGCGCGCGATCACCCGCTCGATGATCGAGCACGCCTGCTCGTAGTGCGCGGTGGTCATGAACGGCAGCGTCGCGCCCGGCATCGACAGCGAGCCCATGCCGCCCGTGCCGGGCCCCTCGTCGCCGTCGTAGCGGAAGGGATAGTCGTAGGTGGAGGGCGGGAACACGACCGTGCGCCCGTCGCTGACCGCCTGGATCGTGAACTCCGCGCCCACGATCTTCTCCTCGATCAGCACGGTCTCATCGGCCCTGCCGCGCTCGAACAGGCTCACGCCGTAGGCGCGTGCCTCCTCGTGGCTGGCCAGGTGCGGGCCCATCACCTTTACCCCCTTGCCGCCCGTGAGCCCCGAGGGCTTCACGACGACGGGCATGGAGCCGAACGCGGCAATCCCCTCGGCGACCTCGCCGGCGTCGCGGGCCACGCGCAGCAGGGGCGAGGCCTCCGGAGCGACCTCCGTGAGCAGCGAGCGCGCAAACGCCTTGTTCCACTCGATCTCCGCCCCCGCCCGCGTCGGCCCCACGGTCGCCGTGCCCTGCGCCCGCAGCGCGTCGACCACGCCCGCCGCCAGCGGCTCATCCGCGCTGACCATCGCCAGGTCGATCTCGCGCTCGCGGGCGAACGCAGCCACGGCGCGCGGATCGCAGACGTCGCCGAGCGCGTGCCCGCCGCCGGACTCCGCGGCGTGACGCACGATCGAGGGGTTCTCGTGGCCGAGCAGCGCATGCAGCTCGCTGTGCTCGGCCATCCGGCACGCCAGCGCGCTCTCGCGCCCTCCGTGGCCCACGATCAACGTTCGCACGCCGCCAGTCTAGACTCCCGCCATGGCCCTCATCCACACCTGTTACCGGATCACCGACATCGACCGCTCCGTCGCCTTCTACGAAGCGCTCGGCTTCCAGGAGGTCGGCCGCCTGCCGATCCGCGAGGAGGCGGTCAACGTCTTCATGAACCAGCCCGGCGACGGCGACATGCCGCGCCTGGAGCTCACATACAACTTCGGCGTCGAGGACTACGACCTCGGCACCGGCTACGGACACATCGCGATCACCGCCGAGGACCTCGAGGCCACGCTCGCGCGCCTGTCCGAGCAGGGCATCGAGCCCGAGAAGCCGCCCTACTCCGTCCGCGAGGGCGGCTCGCGTCTGTGCTTCGTGAGGGACCCGGACGGCTATCGGATCGAGCTGATTGAGCAGCCCCGGCTCTAGCCGGCTCTCGCCCGCCGCGCTCGCCTTCAGGTCCGCCCACGCCGCCATCGCCGCCGTGTTCCTAGCGGCGATCACATACGTCTGGTGGTGCGCCCTGACGCGCCGCCACAGAACGCTCCTGGGCGTCGCGGTGGCCTCGCTCGCGGGCGAGGGCGCGCTCGTCGCCGCCAACGGCGGGGATTGCCCGCTCGGCGGCCTCGGGGAAGGCGCCGGCGACCCGGAGCCGCTGTTCGAGCTGGTGCTTCCGCCGCGGGCTGCCCGGGCCGCGATGCCGGTCCTGGGCCTGGTGGCCGCGACCGGGATTGCCCTCCTCGCCAGGCGCCCTGCTACACCTCCACGCCCAGCGGATCGCGGGCAGGCTCCTCGTCGGAGAACTCCGCGGCGACCGCCAGGAACGCGTCGACCAGGCGGTTGCGGTGGTCCTCACGGCCGACGAGAGTGAAGACGCACGGGTCGGCGTCCACGAGGGGTATCGCGGCTATGTTGCCCATCATCCTCAGCAGGACCGTCGCGTAGCAGGCCGGCATCGTCGTGATGCCGCGGCCCGCGGCGATCATCGCGAACCTCTCCTGGGAGTTGGAGGCGTGGCCGGCCGTGTGCGGCGCTGGCCCGCCGCGATGGTCATCGAGGCTCCAGAAGCCCGCCCACGTCGGCTCGACGGAGGGATCCGCGCCGAGAAACGTCTCGTCCAGCACCTCCGCCACCGTCAGCTCGCCCCGCTTCGCGAGCGGATGACGCTTCGGTGCCAGGACCACGCGCGGCTCGGTGCGAAGCCGCTGCCTCCAGACGCCGACATCGGGCGCGGGCGTGTGGACGAGCGCCATGTCCACGTCGGCCAGCCACGATGCGGTCGGGAGGGAGGGGAACGGGACGTCGCACGGGCTCATCTCGATGTCGGGATACCGCTCGGCGAAGGCATCGAACAGCTCGGGGCTGTGCAGCCCGGGCGGGATCCCCAGGTATCCGAACTCGAGCGTGCCGCTGATGGACCGGGCGAGCGCCTCGGCCATCGCTTCGGCGTCGGCGTCGGCGTCGGCGGCGACGCGCGCCTTCTCGTAGAACTGGGCGCCAGCGGGCGTGAGCGTGACCCCGCGCGGGTGACGCTCGAACAGCGTCAGCCCGAGGTCTGCCTCCAGCTGCGCGATGGCTTTCGAGAGGGCGGGCTGCGCCACGCGCAGCCTGCTCGCGGCGCGCGTGAGCTGCCCCTCCTCTGCCACCGCGACGAAGTACGCCAGGTGCCCAGGCCTAAAGGACATCGGGCGCCCACCCTGCGCCGTCCGCGCTCCAGCTTCCAAAGTCGATCGTCATGCGCACGCTCTCCGCACCCCCCCCAACTCTCCGGCCGTCCGTCGGCGGCCACCGCGTGCCGCTGCGTCCACCTGGCATTGAGCCTACTCCCCGGGCGCCCGCGGCACCGCCAACGTTTCATTGCCTAGGAGAGCACGCGACTGCTAAACTTGCGCAGGCCGAGGGTGAGGAAGACGACGCAGAAGCCCACCAGCACCGGATAGACGATGTAGAGGTGCATGTGCTGCGCTTCGGTGAGCCCCGCGCGCATACCCTCCGCAACGTAGATCAGGGGGTTGATGAGCACGAGGATCTGCAGCCAGTGCACTCCCCCGACCTGGATCGGAGACAAGCGCGTCCACTGGTAGTAGGTGCCGCCGAGGAACGTGAGCGGAAGCACCACGAAGCCGAACATCAGACCGATGTTGCGCGGCTCGAAGGCCGTCCCGAGCAGCAGCCCGAGCGATGTCATCGTGACGCACGCCAGCGGTATCAGCGTGAGCACGACGGCCCAGTGCACGGACAGGTGCGCGTGCACGCCCGGGGCGTGCACGACAGCGGCTATCGGGAACACGATCAGGGCCGCGAGCAGGCCCTGCGCGGCGCCCGAGAGGACCTTCGAGACGGCCACCAGCCAGATCGGGCACGGCGCCTGCACGCGGTCCTCGATCTCGCGGGTGTAGCCGAACTCGGTGGACAGCTGCAGCGCGACCGCCTGGATGCCCTGGAACATGATCGAGATCGCGACGACGCCGGGGACGAGCACGGTGGCGAACTTCGACTCCGAGGCCGTGCCAGCGCCGCCGCCGATGCCCTGACCGATGCCGGGGAAGACGTAGAGGAAGACGAACACGAGCAGGAATGGCTGGATCAGGGTGCGCACGACGAACTCGCCGAAGTTCTTGCGCAGCACGACGAGGTCGCGCAGGACCAGCGCCCGCAGCGCGCTGCGGCTCGCAGCCATCACCGAGCGCGTGGGAGCGACCGCGATGCGCCGATGCGCCGGCGCCGCGGGCGGGGGCTCGCGCGTCGTGGCCGCCATCAGTCGCGCAGCTCCTTGCCGGTGAGGCTGATGAAGACCGTCTCGAGGCTGGGCTCCGACACGGACAGGTCGACGACTTCGAAGCCTCCGCTCTCGGCCGCGCCCACCACCCTCGGCACCAGGCGCTCGGCGGCCTTCACATGGAGCTCCACGCCCCCCTTGATGGCGCGCGTGTGCGTGATCTCGGGCAGCTCCTGCGTGAGGCGCGCGGACAGCGCGTCCGCCTCGCCCCGCGCCTTCACGGTCACGATCGTGTCCGCTCCCAGGGACTGCTTGAGGCTCGCGGGCGTGTCCAGCGCGAGGATCCTGCCGTGATCCATGATCGCCACGCGGTCACACAGCTGGTCGGCCTCCTCCATGTAGTGGGTGGTGAGCAGCACGGTCTGCCCGTCGCGGTTGAGCTCGCCGAGGATCTCCCACAGGGCGAGACGGCTCTGCGGGTCCAGGCCCGCCGTGGGCTCATCGAGGAACAGCACCGCCGGACGGTGGAAGATCGCCCGCGCCATCATCAGTCGCTGCGCCATCCCTCCCGAGAGCGCGTAGACCGAGGCCTTGGCCCATTTGGCGAGCTGGAACTGCTCCAGCAGCTCATCGGCGATGGCCCGCGACTCCGTCGCGGAGATGCCGAACAGCCGGCCGTGGAAGTAGAGGTTCTCCCAAACCGTCAGTTGACGGTCGAGCGTGTTCTGCTGGGAGACGATCCCAAGCAGCTGCTTGGCGAGGGCGGGCTCGGCCACCACGTCGATGCCGCCCACGTACGCCGAGCCCGAGGTGGGCACGACGCGAGTGGTGAGCATCCCCGCAGTCGTCGTCTTGCCGGCGCCGTTGGGTCCGAGCAGCCCGAATATCTCGCCCGCGTGCACGCTGAGATCGAGCCTGTCGACCGCCGCGAAATCCGTGCCCGCATAGACCTTCGTGAGCGCCGTCGTGCGGATCACCTCGCCGCCCCGCACGCCCGCCGCGCCGGCGGGGGGCTCGCCACGCTCGCCGCGGGCGGCCGCAACCTCGGCTGGCAGTGCATCGGCCATCGCCCCCAATCTACTGCGCTCGCGCTACGCTCCCCAGGCGATGGCGGACACCGGCAAGATCGCCAAGAACCTCGAGCGCTTCGCCCAGGCGGTGGCGGCGCACGACCGGGAGAACCCGACCCACACGGCCAACGGCATCGGCCTCGCGCACTTCGATCTCGAGCGCCTCGGCTTCGACGAGGGCGAGGAGGTCCTGCCCGGGATCACGATCCACGGCGACAGCGGCGTGACGGGCAACTTCCGCGTGCTCTGCGACGGCGAGCACGACGAGCAGGAGCTGACGGCCGAGGAGGAGCAGGCCGTCGACGCCATCGCCCGCCAGGCGCTCCCCGCGATCGCGCCCGGCGGGGGACAGTTCCCCCGCGAGCAGTAGCGAGCCCCGCCAGCCTTCCAGGCGGGGCGGGTGCCCCGGGCGCGCCGCGGCCGGCGGTTGCGCTCAGCCGCCGGGTCCCCGCCCGGGCACCACCGGGAGGGGGACGCGCGCCCGCTCGGCGATGATCGCGACGAGGCGCTCGATCGTGGGGCAGGGGAGATCGTGGCGGGCGGCGGCGCGAAGCACCGAGCCCGGGATCGCGTCGAGCTCGGGGGTGCGCCCCGCGGCGATGTCGCGCTGCATCGAGCTTCCCAGCGTCTCGTGCGCGCGCTCGAGCTCGGCGATCGCGCTGGCGGGGTCCACGTCCGTGGCTCCCTCGGCCTGCCCGACCGCGCACGCCTCCTCGATCGCGCCCACGAGATCGGCGCGCAGCGCGGGCGTCGAGCGAATCTCGCCCAGCAGCCTGTCGTAGGCGCTCGTCGTGCAGGCCAGCGCGTTGAGGCGCACGAGCTTCGACCACATGACCTGTGGCTCTGAGTCCGAGACGCGGACGGAGACCTCGGCGGCGGAGATGGCGTCGGCCAGCCGCTGCACGCGCGGAGCCAGCGCGGGATCGCTGCAGGCGATGCTCACGAGCAGGAACGGGCTCGTGTGAACCACCACACCCGGCTCGGGGCGGTCGGTCTCCACGCGGATCGAGCCCGCCAGCACGGTCTCGGGCGCGAAGCGCTCGCGCAGGACCGCGATGTGATCGAGCCCGTTGAGCAGCGGCAGGACGAGGTCCGGCTCGATCGCGATCCGCGCGAGCGCCGCCTGCAGGCCCTCGGCCTTGGTGGCCACGATCAGCGCGTCCACGGGCTCCTCGAGCTCCTCCACCGCACGCGGGCGGGCGGTGAACTCACCAAAGGTGACGCTGCTGACGCTCACGCCGCGCTCGGCGATGATCGCCGCGGTGGACTCGCGCGCGACGACGACGACGTCGTTTCCGGCGCGCCCCAGCAGCCCGGCCAGCAGGCCGCCGACGCCGCCGGGTCCGAGGACCGCGATCCTCATCGCGAGGGGTCGACGAGCACGCCCGGGTTCATGATCCCCGCGGGGTCCACAGCCGCCTTGGCGCCGCGCAGCGCCGCGGCGAAGGGCTCGGGGCGCTGCCTGTCATACCACGGCCGATGGTCCCGGCCGACGGCGTGGTGGTGGGTGATCGTGCCGCCCGCCGCGAGAATCGCCTCCGAGGCGGCGCGCTTGATCGCCCCCCACTGCTCGAGCTCTGCCCCGCGGCGCGCGGGAGCGAGCACGGTGAAGTAGGGGGCGGGGCCGTCGGGATACACGTGCGTGAATCGGCAGTAGACGCTGCCCCCGCCACAGACCTCGCGCATCGCCTGCTCGGCCGCGGCGCTGACCTCGGCGTGGAACGCCGGGAAGCGCTCCCAGGTGATGGCCGTCTCGAAGGTCTCGCTGAGCACCCCCATCGCGACGAGCACGTCGCGCAGGTAGGGCGCCCCGAGGAACGCGCTGCGCCACGAGCTCACCGCGTCGCCGCCGCCGCCCCGGCTCTCCGAGGCGATGCCGCCGTGCTCGGTGCACAGCTGCAGCGCGCGGGCCATTGGCGCATCGACGGGGTGGTCGGTCGACTCGAAGCCCAGCACGAGCAGCGCGTGCGAGCCGTCGTCGGCCATCGTCAGACCCGCCTCCCCCGGATCCAGCAGGCGGCAGTTCGACGGGTTCAGCCCCGACTGGGAGATCGCCCGCACGCACTCCGCGCCCGTGAGGAAGCTCGCGAAGCGCACGCCCGCCGAGCGGCGGTGCTCCGGGCGCGGCTGCACCCGCACCCACGCCCGCGTGATCACCCCGAGCGACCCCTCCGACCCGGCGAGCATCCGGTCGGGGCTGATCCCCGCTCCGGAGCCCGGCAGGCGCCGCGACTCCCACGCGCCCGCAGGGGTGATCGCGCGCACGGACTCCACGAAGTCCTCGATGTGCGTCCACACGGTCGCGAAGTGACCACCCGCGCGCGTGGCTATCCAGCCGCCGAGCGTGGAGTACTCGAACGACTGCGGGAAGTGGCGCAGCGTCATCCCGTGCGCGCGCAGCTGATCCTCGAGCGACGGGCCCAGGGCGCCAGCCTGGATCGACGCCGCGCGCGAGACCGCATCGACCTCGAGCACGCGGTCCAGCGCGCCCATGTCGATCGAGGCGACGCCGTTGTAGCCCGGCCCCACGTCCGGGCTGACCCCGCCGACGACCGAGGTGCCACCGCCGAAGGGGATGGCTGCGACGCGCTCGCTCGAGCACCACTCGAGCACGGACTCCAGGTCTTGCTCGTCGCGGGGTCTCACGACGAGATCGGGAGGGTGCTCGAAGCGCCCGCTGAAGCCCCTGACGACGTCCGAGTAGGACTTGCCGAGCGCGTGGCAGGCGCGCGCGTGCACGTCGGTCGAGCTGATCGGTTGCAGGCTCGCGGGCACGGGGATGCGCGGCGGGGCCAGCGTGAGGTCCGCCAGCGGCACGGGGTCCGCGACCTCGCGCAGCGCGATCCCCAGCTGCTCGGCGAGCGCGGGGGCCGCTGCGCGGACCTGCTCGGGGGTGGGCTGCTGGTCCTCCATCCCCCAGCCCCAATGCTTTCGCCTGCGCCCGCTCACGCGGCGAGTCTATGCCCAGCGGCGTTCTCCCGACGTTCACCGGCGGCGTGCGCATTCACTAGCCTTCCCGGAGTGTCCGAGCAGCCCGAGCCCAGCAACCAGGCACCCGAGATCCTCGCCCGGGGACCGTGGGCGATGGAGCGGATCGCGGCACACTGGCGCGAGGACGCCTTCGAGCCATCCCCCGAGCAGTCTCAGGCGGCCGACGAGGCGATCAGGGAACTGCGGGAGCGGGGCTCGCCCAGCCACGACGGCGTGGCCGCGCGGCTTGTGGGCTTCAGCCTGGACGAGGGCGGGATCGAGATGGAGCTGCAGCCGCTGCGATGGGCCCTGCGGCTGGTCTCCGGCGACGCCTCCGAGAGCGTGGCAGCGCTGTGCGTGACGCGCGCCGCCGACGGCCGCTGGCTGGCGGGCCGACGCGCGCAGTGGGTCTCCTCGTGGGCCGGGCGCTGGGCGCTCGGCGCGGGCGGCGCGGTGGACGTGGGGGAGAGCCCGTCCGAGACGCTCGTGCGCGAGCTCAAGGAGGAGTGGGACGTCGCCCCCGAGCGCGTGCGCGGCGAGGCGCTGCTCCGGCTTCCGCACCGCCTGGTGATGTTCGTGGGACAGGCCTGGCTGCCCGCGGGCGCCGATGAGGCGGTCACGCCCGACCACGAGCACGACGCCTTCGCGTGGTGGCCGCCGGAGATCGACGACTGGCCCGCCGAGGCGGGCGAGGCGCTGCCGCGGATGGCCCGTTGGCTCTCGGAGTGAACGCCCACCTGCGGCCCGCCGCGGGACCGTTGACGTTCACGCGGCTGAAGTGGACGTCCTTCGCCCACTCGTGCGTCTACATCGCGCTGCTCGTGTGCGCCTTCGCGGTGGGCAAGCCCGAGCCGGCGACGTTCGTGCTCGGCCTCGGCCACGGGCTGCTGTGGATCTTCATGTCGCTCGCCTGCATCACCGCCGCGCGGCTGCGCGTGGTCTCGCTGCGCCTAGCCGTCGCCGTGGCCGTGCTCGGCGGCATCGGTCCGTTCTTCGGCAGCTACGAGTTCGTCCGCGAGGAGCGCACGCGCGTTGCCCCGGAGGAGGGGCCCGAGCCGTGAGCGGGAGCCGTCGCCAGCTTGTGAGGACGCTCATCTTCCGGTAGGACCGTCCGGCAAGCGGCCGCGCTAGAGTGAGGAATCGATGGCAACGGGCACCGCGGCTCAGCAGATGATAGACGTCGTGACCCCTGCCGCGGGCGAGTCGGTCACCGAGGGGACCATCCTCGAATGGCATGCCAAGGTCGGCGATCCGATCAAGGTCGACGAGACGATCGTGGAGATCTCCACCGACAAGGTGGACATCGAGCTTCCCTCGCCCGCGACGGGTGTGGTGAGCGAGATACTGGTCGAGGAGGGCGAGACCGTCACGGTCGGGCAGGTGATCGCGCGGATCGCCGCGGGCGACGGCGCGGCATCAGCCGCAGCGGCAGCGCAGGCACAGCCCGCGGCTGAGGAGGCGGACGCGAACGGCGCCCCCCAGGGCAGCGGCGCACCCGCAGCGGACGGCGCC
>OCZT010008280.1_pt1 | contig 10129 bp, 9 predicted proteins | sample 1539031 | NCBI WGS metagenome assembly OCZT01 (sample SAMEA3539308, study PRJEB22396) | soil metagenome | biome: tundra; feature: field; material: soil | place: USA | collected 2010-05 | depth 0.15 m
GGCAACGCGGGGTGGAGCAGTCTGGTAGCTCGTCGGGCTCATAACCCGAAGGTCGCAAGTTCAAATCTTGCCCCCGCCACCAAGTAGTACCTAAACGAAGTCGATGGCCCAGGGAAATCCTGGGCCATCGTACTGTCCGGGGCACCTCTGAGGTGCTGTTGGGCACCGCTCAGTCAATAAGCCTCCGTGCATCTGCACCCCCCGCACACCCCTGCACCCCCGCACATTTCAGCCGTATAGCCTGCTCGACCCGTGCACGGCCTGGGCAAAGGATGTCGTCAAGGATCTCTGGGCAGTCAATAATCCTTCGATCGACATTCGCACCGCGAAGGCAGTGTTGAGCCACGCCGGTCTGCTTACCATCAACCGCTACTGCAGCGCCCGTGCCGACCAGCAGCATTGAGAGGCCATCGTGGGAATTAGCGACCAGTTCAATTGCGACATGTTGAACGGCGTCGAGTAACCGTTGACCTCTTCGTGAATACGGGGCTTTGCGTGCCCCTTCGCCATGTGACTGGCTACGCCGCGCCACACGAGAGGAACGTGACGCCATCGGGTGCGACTGCGCAGGTCATCTGGTCTCGCCGAGCTCGGGCAATGCAATTATCACAAAGGGACTTGCTGCCCTAGTCGCGCAAGACTCCAATGTTCATGGCGAGGCCATACTGAGGACGATTGGCTCATGGAGTGTTGTAGTTGCACTGCCAGCGCTGCTTGATGAGGGCCTCAAGGTGAGGTGGTGAATGATGCGCACTGTATTCGTCAACCCTGAGCGGTGTATTGGTTGCCTCCAATGCGAAGTTGCCTGCGCCGTAGAGCACTCGGCCAGTCAGGATCTGGCGCTGGCCTTCCATGAAATACCGCGGCCGCGCAAGAGGGTGCACGTCGAAGCCGGTCCGGTTCCCGACACTGCGTATCCAAACAAGTGCCGCCACTGCGATCCCGCGCCGTGCCAGCGCGTCTGCCCGACGGGAGCGATTAGCCGCGACGCCAGCGGAGACTTGGTGTTGATCGACGCGAAACGCTGCATTGGCTGCGCTATGTGCGCGGTCGTGTGTCCCTTCGACGTCCTGACTTTCCACCCGTTGGCGGGCACAATAACCCCCGAGGCGCTGGTCGCCGTGAAGTGCGACGGCTGCGAGCAACGCATTGGTCGAGGCGAAGAACCCGCGTGTGTCGAGAGTTGCAAAGTCGATGCTCTCGTTTACGGCGAGATCAATGAGCTGATTGCGGCGGGTCGGCTCCGCGAAAGCGGGGCGGTCCTGGCGGCGGCGGGATCAATTCCGACGGTGGCTGCTCACGGCGATCCCCTAGCGGGCTGGCGCTCCTTCGGCGCCGCCCGGGTGAGCGTCAGTGACGCGGCCCAGGACACGTGGGTTCATCATCGACGCGACAACAGCGCGCGCGGACCACAACGAGAAAGTTGAAGCTACCTCGGCACTTAACAGAGCAATGAGAGAGGAGTGGACGTCATGAGCACGACCTACGACGGCGGGCGGCAACTCGGCCGACTCACCATTCACGATGACGCACAGCAGATGATTGATCGAGCCCGCGAGGAGGGCGTCGAGACGGTCTGGGACCGGTTGCGCGCCCAAGAACCGCAGTGCGGGTACTGCCAGTTGGGTCTGAGTTGCCGTAACTGCGCAATGGGCCCGTGTCGGATCGATCCTTTCGGCGAGGGACCCCAGAAGGGCGTCTGCGGCGCCGATGCCGACGTGATCGTGGCCCGCAATCTCGGTCGCGCCATCGCCGCGGGGGCGTCGTCGCACTCGGACCACGGGCGCGACATCCTCGAGGTCTTTAGCGCAATGGCCCACGGTGAGAACAGCGGCTACCAGGTGACCGACGAGGCGAAACTTCGACGCATTGCCGCGGAGATCGGCGTCGCCACCGAAGGTCGCAGCGTCACTGAGGTCGCGGTTGATCTAGCGGACGAACTGATGGCGAACTACGGCTCCGCCAAGGGATCGCTCTCCTTCGTCGAACGCGTTCCCACGCCGCGACGCGAGAAGTGGGAGGGCGTGGGCATCACGCCGCGCGGCATCGACCGCGAGAACGTCGAGATGATGCACCGCACCCACATGGGCGTCGACAACGACTACGTGAATCTCTTGCTGCACGGACTGCGCACCGCGTTGGCCGATGGCTGGGGCGGGTCCATGATCGCGACCGAGTTGTCCGACATCATGTTCGGCACTCCGACGCCGGTGACGTCAGAGGTGAACCTGGGGGTGCTCGAGACCGACCAGGTGAACATCGCGATGCACGGCCACAATCCGCTGCTCTCCGACGTGATCGTCACGGCGGCGCAGGACCCGGAACTCGTCGAACTCGCACGCTCCTACGGAGCTACCGGCATCAATATCGTGGGACTGTGCTGCACGGGTAACGAGATGCTCATGCGCAAAGGCGTCCACATCGCCGGCAACCACCTCATGCAGGAACTGGTGGTGGTCACCGGCGCGCTTGAGGCGATGGTCGTCGACTACCAGTGCATCATGCCCTCGGTCGTCGACGTCGCCAAGTGCTATCACACGAAGATCATCTCGACGTCGGACAAGGCGAAGTTCCCCGGTGCCACGCACATGTCCTTCGACCCCCGCCGAGGCGCCGAGATCGCCCGGGACATCGTTCGCATGGCCGTCGAGGCTTACCCCAACCGTAACCGCGACCGCGTCAGGATACCTGTCGCGCCGGTCCAGATGATGGGGGGCTTCTCGGTCGAGGCAATTCTCGGGGCGCTAGGCGGTACACCCCAGCCCCTCGTCGACGCCATTGTCGCGGGGACGATTCGCGGTGCCGTCGCGGTCGTGGGCTGCAACAACCCGAAGTTGGCCCAGGATTTCGAGCACATCGAGTTGACTCGCAAGTTGATCGAAAACGACATCCTCGTCCTCGTTACCGGCTGCGCCGCCGTCGCCAACGGCAAGGCCGGCCAGATGATGCCCGCCGCCGCAGATCTCGCCGGACCCGGACTGGGTGCGGTGTGCACGTCGCTCGGCATTCCCCCGGTGCTGCACATGGGTTCGTGCGTGGACAACAGCCGGGTGATGCAGTTGGCCGCGGCCCTCGCCAACGCCATAGGAGTGGACATCGACAGCCTGCCGCTGGCGGGAGCCGCTCCCGAGTGGTACTCGGAGAAGGCGGTCGCGATCGGCGCCTACGTGGTCGGATCGGGCATCACTACGGTGCTCGGCGTGCAGCCACCCATCTTCGGCAGCGCCAACGTCGTGAGCCTCTTGGCTGGTGGCCTCGACGACGTGGTCGGCGCCAAGTTCGCCGTCGAGCCCGATCCGTACAAGGCGGCGCTGCTCATTCGCCGCCACATCGAAGCGAAGCGCCAGGGACTGGGCCTTCCCTTCATCGCGTCACAAGATATTCGTGACGACGAGTTTGCGGCCGCTGGCGCGACAGTGGGGAGTTGAGCACGTGTGCGGCACCTGCGGCACCCACGAGTTTGCGTCTGAAGTCAACCCTGACCAGGGAGTTCGAGTCGTGGTGGTCGGCAAGGGCGGCGTCGGCAAATCGACGTTGACCGCGATGCTCGCGCGGTTCATGGCTCGCCTCGGTGCCCAGGTCATCGCCATCGATGCCGACGAACAACGCAATCTCGGGGCAACCCTCGGAATTGACGTGGTCACGATGGCCAAGGTGGTGCCCTTGGCCTCGAGCGCGGACTACATCGAGGAAAAGACGGGCGCTCGGCCCGGCGAGGGCTCGGGGGTGATGCTCCGCCTCAATCCCGACACCTCTGACGTCGTTGACCGTTTTGCGGTTAGCGCGCCCGATGGGGTCCGTCTCTTGGTCATGGGCGGTGTGCGGCGCGCCGGTGGAGGTTGCCTCTGTCCCGAGAACGCCTTGCTCGCGGCCGCCATTGCCAACATGAGCCTGCGCCGAGGCGAAGTCGTCATCATGGACACCCACGCCGGCGTGGAGCACTTCGGACGCGCCTTGGCGCGGGGGTTCGACCGGGCCCTCATCGTGGTCGAGCCGACGTTCAACTCGGTCCAGGTCGGCTTAGAGACCGCCCGACTGGCTAGAGAGCTCGGCATCGAAACGATCGACCTGGTCGTCAACCAGTGTCGAAACGACGGTGACGTCGCGCGCGCCCTGTCGTGCGTTGATCGTCTCGGTGCCTTCGAGTTCTCATCGATCACCGAGCTCCCTTTTGACGAGGGTGTCCTCGTGAGCGAACCCTCCATCGGCGACTTGCTGGACGACTCGCCACTGGCCACGGCCATGCGGGGTCTCTCTCGCATGCTCTTGAACGAACGGACGGGCGTCATCGATTCCGGTGACCGCATGGTGGTGAGCGGCTGATGCGCGCCGTGATCATCGGTACCGGACCAGCGGGTATCACTGCCGCCGAGACACTGCGCAATCAAGATCCGACCGGCTCGGTCGTCGCACTGTCGACCGAGCCGTACCCGCCGTACTCCCCCGCGGCCATGGCCGACCACTTCCTCACGGGGCGCGACGAGACGTTGTACTGGAAGGGCCCGGACGTGGCCGAGCTGCGAGGGATCGACGAGCGCCGAGAGACCGTGGTGATCGCTGTCGATGTCGACAACCACGAGGTGGTGCTGCGTGACGACAGCCGGATTCCCTTCGAGGGTTTGATCATCGCGTCGGGCAGCCGGCTCAACGCACCGTTGGAGGGCGCGGAGCTGCCCGGGATCCTTGATTTCAAGTCCCTGCGTATGGCCGACGAACTGATGGGTCGAGTGAAGCGCGGCCAGGCCCGTACGGCCCTTATCGTGGGCAACGGTTTCATCGGCGTCGAGCTGTCGTTGTTGCTCGCCGATCTGGGAGTTGACGTCACTATCATCGGCCGGCGTCCCTCGATCATGCCGCGGGTCCTCGATGCCTTCACCGCCGCCGTCGTGCAACGAGGATTGGTCGAGCGTGGCGTCAAACTTCGTCTTGGCGTCGAAGCCATGGCCTTCGTCGGGTCGCCCCACGTGAACAGCGTGCGCCTGGACGACGGCCAACTGCAGGAGGCCGATCTGATCGTGGCCGCGACCGGTGTCAAGCCGCACATTGAATTCCTTAAGGATTCGCCGATCGTCACCGACTGGGGTATTCATGTTGACGACTCGTTGCAAACTTCAGTGCCTGGGATTTTTGCGTCGGGGGATGTCGCCGAAGCCCGTGATTGGCTGACGGGCGAGAGATTTGTGCACGCCATCTTCCCTAATGCCGTCACCCAAGGCGAATTGGCGGCGAGTAATCTGCTCGGCGCCAATCTCAAGTACGACGGTGCGGAAGCCATGAACAGCCTCAAACACCTGGGGATTCCCGTCGTCGCCATGGGCAGCATCAGCGAGCCCGACGACGTGCTTCGGTGGGAGTCAGATTCTTCGCAGCGTTCGATCTATTTGCGCGGCGGTACCATCATTGGAGTGCAGCTGGCAGGCGACATCCGCGCCGCGGGCGTCTACCGATCGCTCATGCTTCGCCGGTCCGACGTGAGTTCCTTCGGTCGGCGTCTCGTGGAACCCAGCTTCGGCATTGGCCACGTGGTCGCGGACGCGCTCGCCGTGTCCACACCCGGCCAGTGACGACTCGAGTACGCGGACCTCGGATAGCGCGTGCACCCGCGGGGCACCGTCACCATCAGGTGCGACGGCCCAGTAGGCCGGCCGGAAGAAGGCAGTAAGGAGTGAACAGTGTGAGTAGATACAACGCCTCCATGCGGTCTGACCCCTGCGACGAACTCCTAGCCCTGGAATTGATCTCCGAGGGCACTGGCGAGCGCGAGTGCCGTGGCGAAGTGCCACTAGAACCTGGGGATATTTCTTGACCTTTCTTGGTGGAGTTTTCACATGCCGGTTCGCGTTGGGCCATCGACGATGCCCAGTCACAGGGTCCAGTTACAGTGGCGTTATGACTCGGCCGACTTCAGCTAACAAACTCAGGAAGGCAAACACGATACGGGTGTGCAGTCGGGTGTGCAACGAGGGTGTGCATGAATCCCTACCAGGGAAGATGGAGACTAACTCGTCGCAAGTTGACTCTTCACCACAGTTCCCCCGCCACCATGGGGAATGCACGTAAGTGCGACCCAGAAGTGCAAGCAAGTCCCGGTTCAGAGTCCCTGAGCCGGGACTTTCGCTTTGCGAGGACATACACGTCGCTGCTCGTGCATGCGGGCAGTTCTTGAGCATGAAAAATGCCGCCCTCTCGGGCGGCTGTTCACATCGGGACGTGACTCTCTAGGTCACCTTCGTCGCTTTCGTTTCAGTGGTGCCTCTACGCACCCGGCGGTCCGGTGGCAGCAACTTCGAACACCCGTGCGTACACCGCCGCCCCCGCCTTGCGTGGTCGCCCCATCTTCTTACGCGGTGTGCTCGCCTTCTTATTGGAGAAAGGCCCTTCCCCGTCCCAGTTCTGACCTAGGCGCAGGTTCACACTTGCCGCCGCCAATGCCGCCAGCTACGAGATCGCCTCATTCGACTGGTAGTCCCGGGAGATCACCTCGCCGGACTTGTGCCCGCAGGACCCAGGTGCGCACTGTTATCCACATGCGACGTAATCTTCTGGTGATGCGGACAACAGTCGCCACCGCCCACCGCGACCTCGCCGAGATGTTCGCCAATCGTCACGCCAACAACGCCAGCGTCTCACTCAGCACCAACGCCTACGTCGTCGTCGCGGCCAAGCTGACCCCCGGCGTCACCCTTTCTCGTGCCGGCGGGCGCTGGAACGTCACCGTCACCTTCCACCACGCCCGCTACAACGCCTGCCTGTACGTGCCCGCGAAGGGTACCAACCCCACCGTCACCGTCACGCTGGGTAACTGCTGAACCGGATCTTCTACACCACCGACGAGGAGAGAAATAATGAACTGCCCCCAATGTGGTACCGCTGTCGAGAGCACGATGACCCGCTGTCCGGGTTGTGGCAACGTGGCGCAGTTGCAGTACCAGACCGAGTTCAATCCCTATGCTTCCTGGCCGCTTCGCGTCGGCGCCACCCTCATCGACTCGTTATTGGTCGCACTCCCTATCGACGTCCTCGCCCGCGCCACCACGTCGCTGAGTCGGTACGGACGCGGGGCGATCGTCGTGGCGATCTACACGATCATGGTCGTGGTGCTGCTCTCGCGTAACGGAACTACGCTGGGCAACCTCGCGGTGAGGACCCAGGTGGTGCGTACCAGCGACCACAGCGCATCGTGCTCGTTCACCCAGGCCCTCGTGCGCTCTCTCGCCCAAGTGCTGTTGTATGTCACCGTCATCGGCCTCTTACTCGACATCGCGTTTCCGGTTCTCAACGCGTCCAATCGCACCCTGCACGACTTCATCGCGCGCACCGTCGTAATCCGCGCCGACGCGCCACCGACCAAGTCCGCCAAGAACACCACCCCGGCCAACAGCGTCCCCACGTGGCTCGGACTGATCAAGAATCCAGACGCCCCGTAGTGAGGTCGTGGTTCAGTGCAACTCTTCTATCGCGTCAGCGAGCAGTGTGTTGAACACGTCCCACAGCGCCGCACTCGCCGCACGGGTGGAGAAGGAACCGTCGGCCAGTAACTCCGCGAACCCCTTTCCCTCTCGACTTACGTGCATACCCCTTAGTGGGGTATGCACGTAAGTCGCCCCAGAAGTGCACGCAAGTCCCGATTTCTCGAAAGAGAGCCGGGACTTCTGGCTTATTGGAAGTGCTGCGACAACTTCATCTCGCAGCGGACAGTATAGAGATAAGAGAGGAGGCCTGTATGAGACGTGTTGCCCGGTCCCTGACGGTTCTTGTCGCTCTGGTGATGGCATCTGCCATGATGCCCCTAGTCGAACTCGGTCCCGTGGCATCTGGTGCCACGCCCTCCGGCTGTACTCCGAGCCAAGTGACACTCTCGGCAACTCCCGACCAGCCGCTCTACACCAGGGGCGCCCTAGTGCACGTCACCGTTGCGCTGCACAACCACTCTGCTGTCAGCTGCTCCTACGCCACCGGCCCCTTCTCTCCGAGCTTTGTCCTCTCCAACTCCGCCGGCGTCACCGTCTGGGGTTCGTGCTGGTTCCGCGGCGGCCCTGCGCCTTGCGCCTACTACCTGCGCCAGAGCGTGCTGGCCCCCGGGGCCACGTACCGCGACCGGCTCACTTGGGACCAGCGCACCGGACATCCGGATCTGCCCGTGCCCGTCGGTCGCTACACCTTCAAGGCGAATCTACAAGGGCTGTCTCTGCGCACCACCACCTCCTTTGCTCTCACCCGGTCCCGTAGTCTCACAGTCACTCTGGCTAACTCCGGCCACCGCTTCGCCCTAGCCGTCGGCGACTATCTGATCGTGCGCCTGCTCGCCTCGCCACTGGTCTGGACCACAGCGGTCTCCTCTGTTCCGCGGACCTTGATAGTTCTGCCCGATATGAACCATGTTGCCGGTCTCTACGTCTTGCGCGCCCTCGCGCCCGGCACCGCGCGTGTTTCCGCCGTCGGGAATCCAGCCTGCTACCCCCAGTGCCTGATGCCCAGCCGGATCTTCTTCGTAACCGTGACCGTTCTCGCGCCCTGACAGCAGAGTGGTTGCTTTCGTGGATGACGATTCTCCGGGTTAGCAAACGCCAGACTTTTTGTTAAAAGTCCCGACCCTCACCGCCCGTACCCAAGTCACCCCTTGCCCTCTGCACTTACGTACATACCCCACCATGGGGTATGTACGTAAGTGTTGCCGAAAGATGTGCGTAAGTCCCGGTTTCTCGAAAGAGAGCCGGGACTTACGCTTCTCACCAATCTCGACCTTCGCAACGCTCATCACTCTCTGCAACTGACGAACTCGTATTCGTGAACATCTTTGCGCCCCGAGGCCAAGGTTGCCTATCTCTAATGAGCTAACAGTCGTCCTGCACCAAGGCAGAAATTAAGTCGGCGAACTCGAGAGTCTCATCCACGAAGTGCTTGGCGGGTTTCTGTTCGGCGTTGAAGCCGAGAAGGCGGTCGTCAAGCGCATTTTGAAGAAGTGGATGCCAACGAGTATCGAGACGTCTAAGCGCCCAACGTATGGAGTCGGACTTCAGTGTGATCTCATCCGTCTCGAAGGTGAACCACATTCGACACAGCGACTCCACCGCGTAGCGCTGGGCCCAGGCGATGTCGGGGATCCAGCTGAGTAGGTCGGAGGAGAATCTCGGAATCTCCCCACGCATCGTTTCTCGCAAGACGCCATCGGGCAGCGCGTCCACCACTTCCCTCGTAGGAGGACCGGAGAGGGCGACGCCGTGCTCATGCAAGATCCAACGGACAACCGCAGAGTTGCAGTGTTGGTGCCACTGCAACTCACGCGATCCGTGGTCAATGTAGAGCCAATCATGCCCGAGACCGTTGAGCGTCTTGAGTTCGTCCGCCGGGGCATAGGAGCCTTCGATGTGACGGTTCCAGAAGCCCTCTCTCGTGGGGAGTTCATCGTGAAATGCGCGGAGTTGGATCTCTTGGTACGACGTGACTGGTTCGCGTGTGACAACCAAAAAGTCGCAGTCACTCGCCAAGTCTCCGGCGCCAAAAGCGAAGGACCCTTGCAGATAGACACCAATGAAGTTGTCCCCAAGTACTCGTTCGGTAACAGACACGAGCTCCTTGAGAACGTCATTGAGCTCGTCGTAAGGTGTTGGGCCGCGAGTAGGCGTCGGTAGGTCAGTCGGTTTCACATAAGTCCCCTCGAAACGGTGGGTTCACGACGATGGTGACGATTACGGCTCAGAAAACACACATGCGCGCTTCGTCATAATGCTTGGTGGACTAATGCACAATCTATCTAACTTATTGCCGAAATGATTTCCAAGTAAGTTAGCAAACGCCCGACTTTTTGTTAAAAGTCGCCCTCCTCGCCGTGCATTCTTCAGTCGTCCGTTGCCCTCTGCACTTACGTGCACACCCCACGAACAGAAGTGCAGGTCAGGCTCGGTGCAAAAGCACCGGACCTTTTACTGTAACGGGGGCCGCGCCCACAATGTGGTCACGGCTGACGTGGGGGGTAAAACTGCTCGAGATATAGGGTTCGTCTATGTACGGCGAGACTCCCCTCACAATTTCATGTGGGTGAACGTCGACGTGTCGGACCACTTCGTACATGTCCGTGGCGCCAGCGAGCACAATCTGAAAGATGTGGATGTCGACATTCCGCGCGACG